>Ga0070717_10001088_pt1 | contig 18276 bp, 18 predicted proteins | sample LARL113metaG_FD_71366 | JGI IMG/M metagenome (GOLD analysis project Ga0070717, IMG submission 71366) | Corn, switchgrass and miscanthus rhizosphere microbial communities from Kellogg Biological Station, Michigan, USA - LAR L11-3 metaG | ecosystem: Host-associated > Plants > Roots > Rhizosphere ... | reverse complement strand
TTCGTCAAAGCCAGCCGCGATGGGCACAAAAAAGTGGCGATCGCGAAGCAGGGCAGCCAGTCCTTGACCTTCGAGGCCGATGAGATCCTGGTGGCGCTAGGCCGGCGAACCAATGTTGAGGGGCTCAACCTGGAAGCGGCCGGGGTCACATACACCGACAAGGGGATAGCAGTGGATGCCTCTCTGCAGACATCGACACCGAACATCCTGGTGGTTGGCGATGTCATCGGCGGCTATCTTTTCACGCACGTAGCAGCCTATCAGGCGGAGGTCGCGGTGCGCAATGCGCTGGTACCGATCGTGAAGAAGAAAGTGGATTACCGTGTGGGGCCCTGGTGTATCTTTACCGATCCGGAAGTGGCGCATGTTGGTCTGACGCCCGACGAGGCAGAGCAACAGCACAAGCAGGTGCATATCGCGAAATTCCCCTGGGCCGAGATCGACCGCGCGCAAGCCGAGCATGCAACCACCGGCTTTATCAAGCTCGTCCTGCCGGGGAAGAAGGATGAGATCGTGGGGGCGCACATGATTGGCGCGCGTGCAGGGAAGCTGTTAGGCGAAATTTCATTGGCTATGCAGCAACGCCTGAGACTGAGCGATATCCTCGCAACGATCCACGCTTATCCAACCATGAACACAGGCATTCAACAGGCGACTTTTGAGGCTTACTTGGAAGGTGCGGCTGTGAAGAACAATCGGAAAATTGTGCGCACCGTGCTTAGCTTACGGGGCGGTGAAGGGTGTAGAACGGCTTCAATTTGGGGAATGTGCTTTCTTCAGCACTATACTTGAGGGAGAGCATCTAAGGAGATTTTCGCTATGCCACGCATTTGTGTCTTCGATGTCATGGAAACGCTGCTCGACTTGCGCGCGCTGGATCCGCACTTCGAGCTTATCTTTGGTGACGTGAGCGTCCGGCAGACCTGGTTTACCCAGCTCCTTCAAACCGCCTTTGTCTCAACGATCACTGGCGACTACAAGGATTTTGGGATGGTCGGCTCGGCGGCGCTGGACCTGGTTGCCGCGCGTCGGGGAGTCACGCTTTCCCAGGAGGACCGAAGCAGTATTCTGGGTGCGATGCGACACGTACCACCGCACCCTGATGTGCGCGACGGCCTCGAGAGGCTGCGCGGTGCGGGACTGCGCCTGGTCACCCTGACCAACTCGACCGAACAGGTGGCCCAGGTGCAGATCACTCATGCCGGGCTCAGCGAGTACTTTGAACACATCTTCTCAGCGGATAAGGTTCGGCGGTTGAAGCCGGCACCAGAGCCATATCGCATGGTGGCTGAGCGTCTGGGGGTGGGCACGGGCGAACTCAGGCTCGTGGCGGCGCATGCCTGGGATATCGCGGGCGCTCTGCACGCCGGCTGTGCGGCGGCTTTTGTGGCTCGATCAGGCATGGTGCTCGACCCGCTCTTCGCGCGCCCGGATGTCGTCGGTGCTGACCTGTCCGAGGTGGCCGAGCGTATTCTCGAACGCGAACATGCGTAGGGGAGTGTGAGCAGCGCACGGAGCAGAGAGGGGGCATGCACAAGCGAACCTGGTGGAACCAACTGCACTGGCCTGAGTACGGGGCGGAACTGCTGGGAACCGCTTTTCTGCTTTTCGCCGGACTCAGCGCGGTCGTCTTCGATTTCGGCGCAGGCTCCCCTACTTGAGCAACGGGAAAGTGACTGTAAAGCGGCTGCCCTGGCCAAGCTCGCTCTCAGGCTGGATCTTCCCACCATGCTGCCCGACGATACGCTGGGCAATCGCAAGGCCCAGGCCCGCACCGGGCTGGGACCGGGCGTTTTCGGCCCGGTAGAAGCGGTCAAAAATTCTGGGCAGATCAGCCGAGGCAATGCCAATGCCAGTATCGGCCACGGTGATCGCGACTGTCTCCTCGTTCAGGACTCCCGTCACTTCCACTCTCCCGCCCGCAGTGGTGTATTTAAAAGCGTTGTCCAGGAGGATCAGCAAGAGCTGCCGCAGGTAGTCCGGGTTACCCCAGACGAGCGCCCCTTCCAGCGACTCCATCCCCCGGCACTCCAGCGTGGGTTCGCTGTCAACTGGGTGCCTGTGGCGACAGACCTCCACCACGATATCTCCCAGCAGGATGGGTTCGTGGGCTGCCGCGACAGCGGCATCGGAGCGTGCGAGGATGAGCAGTTGCGTCACCATCCTGGCCATGCGTTCAGCTTCTACTCGCATCCGCTCTAGGGAATGGGCCTGGAAGTCCGGGTCCGTCGCTCCCACCCTCCTGATCACGTCAAGAGAGGAGAGCATGATGGTCAGGGGCGTGCGGAGCTCGTGGGAGACATCGATCAGAAAGTGGCGCTGGAGATCGTTGACTTTCTGCACCTGCTGGTAAGCGTCTTGTACCTGCTGATAGGCGTCCTCCAAGGCCTGCAGCGTGCCATTGATCGTGTGTGCCAGGCGGTTGATTTCGTCTGGCGGTCCTTGTGGAGAGAGACGGCGGGAATGGTCTCCTGCGGCAGCGATATCTGCGGCGGTCGTAGCCAGGTGCTCCAGGGGATGCATTGCCTGGCGCACTAGCAACCAGATCGCCAGCCCTGCCAGCACTAGGGCTACGACCACCCCGGGAATGAGGATGTGCAGCAGGCTCCCAAGCGCAAAATAGATCCTTCGGGGTGAACAGGCAACGAGCACATAGCCGAGCAACTTGTTGTGGACGATCACTGCCCGACCGTACACGAAGAGCAGTGTGCTGCCCACACGCGCTTCTCTCACCTGGTCAGCCGTGATCGCATCCCGCATCAGGGGCAGGGTTCGGTTCCCCAGATTGCCTGAACTCGCGAGCACTCTCCCACGCTGGTCCAGTACCTGGAGGTAGATGTCTGGCGAGGCGAAGACATCCAGTTTCGGCACCCGCATGGTGGTTTCTTGCGGGTAGGGATGTGTGGCGAGATGTAACATGGCGGCACGCTGGCGCACATCTGTGTCGATCTCCGTCAGGACATTACTCTTCGTGAGCTGGTAGATCGTCACACTAAAAGCCGTCAGTACCACCGACAGGATGAGCATGAACAATAGAGCCAGGCGGGTACGGATATACATTCCCTTATTCCTTTAGCGTATAGCCAAAGCCGCGCACTGTGTGAATCAGGCGAGAACCACCCTGGGCCTCCAGCTTCTGACGCAGATGACCGATGTACACTTCCAGGACATGGGTGTCGATCTCGCTCGTGTATCCCCAGATTCGCTCTAGAATCTGCTCCCGGCTGAGTACTTGCCTGGGATGACGCATGAAGAGCAGCAAGAGTTTGTATTCCTGAGAAGTCAGTTCGATCAGCCACTCAGCTCGCCGTACCTCTCGAGTGGCTTGATTGAGTTCCAGGTCAGCATAGACAAAGGGTTCACCTCCTGTCTTGTAGCGTCGCAGCACCGCCCGGATCCGTGCCAGCAGCTCGTCGAACGCGAAGGGCTTGGGGAGATAGTCGTCAGCGCCGAGGTTCAGAGCGTTCACCTTATCCGAGATCTCGTCGCGGGCCGTGAGCATAATGATCGGGAGATCGTCGTGGAGCCGCAAACGACGGCACACCTCGAACCCATCGAGCCCTGGCATGGCGATATCCAGGAGCACAAGGTGCGGCTGATGTGTCCGAGCAGCGGCCAGGCCAGACTGGCCATCCATGGCAGTATACACCTCGAACCCCTCATAGGCGAGGCCCCGCTGGATCAATGGGACGAGATGCGAGTCGTCGTCCACCAACAGGATGCGAGTTACCACACTCTAACCTCCATCATGCTGCTGCGTGGATGATAGCACAACATACCCCTTGCTGCAAACGTGAATCCAGCAAGGTTTCTATCTAAAAGAATGCCGATCCTGTTATTCGACACCGTCACTGCCCAGACGCTGATACTCTTCTGCAAACAGCTTTCTTGCGCGGGTAAGACGTGTCGCCGTAGCATTCGGCGAAATACCGACGATGACCGCTATCTCCTTATAAGGCATCCCCCTGGCAGCGCTGAGTAGCAGCGGGAGGGCATAGCCTTTCGGCAGATGTGAGAATGTACGCTGAATATGCTCTCGTTCGGCAATCTCTGGAATGCCCCCGCTATCAGAAAGCCAGCAGGAATCATCCCCATCCCTTACACCAGCAGTATGCTCATGAGACCAATAGGAGATATGTTTGCGTCGTCGTAAAAGATCAATGCATAAATTGGTGGCAGTACGATAGAGCCACGCGGAGAGGTGATTGCGAGCATCCAAGTCATCCCAGGTGAGGTAGGCAGACACAAATACTTCCTGCATTACATCATCAGCGTCCTCCCGGCTGCCAAGTAGGCGATAGATATGGGCGTAGATCCGTCGCCGGAACCGCTCGTAGAGCTGGGTGACCGCAAGGGCCTTGTCTACGACATTGGCTTCACTGCTCAATGCTGCCGAGTTAGCTTTTAGATAAGTCGAGGGATTTTCCATTGTCATGCACCCTTTCTCCGCGTCAGGCGACCCATTCGAGTTTGGCTGAGGTGCTCGTCACATCTAGCACTATCCATAAGATAGCTGCTGAACCTCAATGGAAACGCAATTTTAGGTAAAGAATTAGTAAATGGTCGGCAACATTTTGCCGTTCGCCGTCACAAGATCGAGGAAATTGCATATTTTACGTGGTAAGCCTGGGTATTTGTAATCATTAGGCACGCTAAACGGGGCGACGACATTTTTTCGTGCCGGATTCCCCGGCTTCGGGCTCTCTACCTTACGAAGGCATACACATTCCCATCATGTGCCCCTACATACAACCATGACAGAAGCACTGCAGGTGACGAGGTCACAGCGCTGTGCAGGTCAGCGTATTGCACCTGGTCTCCAGTGGCGGCGTCAAGCACCTCCACGCCTCCGTCACCAGGACCGAAGGCGTCGCCTATGCCGATGTACAATGTCTGACCGACGATTGCGGGTGAACCGTAGACAATGACAGGAATGGCATGTTGCCAGTGGTTAGCGCCTGTCTCAGCATCTACCGCCCAGCTCACTGAACGCCGCCCCAGGACGGCTATCACGTAGAGCGTGCCATCAGCAAAAGCTGGCGAACTAAAGACATGATCCCCAACGTGGGTATGCCAGAGTACATGTCCGTTTTGGGCATCCAGGCTGTACAGCGAACCGTCCTTCCCGCCCACCGCGATGCGCGGCTGCCCCCGTGAATCAGAGTAGAGCAGCGGACCCGAGCCGACATCGGTATCGGCCACGTCACGCACGACCGAACGCCAATGCCAGAGCACATGCCCATCGTGCAGGTCGAGCGCTTCCGCTCCATCGTCGGGGTCGCCTATTCCTACGTAGACAACTCCTCTAGCAACATCGATGGCGGGTGAACTCCATATTCCACCGCCGGCTGCACCGCCTGGTTCGCTCCACGCGCGCCACCGCACGGCCCCTGTCGCTGCGTCAAAAGCGAGCACCTCGCCGGGAATTTTCGGTTTCTCGCTCAATGTCGAGGCAGCACCGATGATGACCAGTCCATTGTTCACCGCGGGTGATGACCAGATCTTCGCTCCCACGCTATCGACCTGACTACGCCAGTGCAGACGACCAGATGCAGCGTCCACCGCGTAGACAAAGCCATCAAGTGCGCCGATGTAGACAACACCGTTCAGAACACTGGGGGAGCTGTAGAGCGCCCCACCGGCCCGAAATTGCCAGAGGACATGACCGCTGCGGGCATCGAGGGCCGCTATGATGCCGTTCGTCGAGGCGATGTAGACGACACCGGCACTTACTGCCGGCGATGAAAGGATCGCTGCTCCCATGCAGTACGACCAGGCGAGGGTCAGCACACTGCTGCCACCGCTAATGGCAGCCCCGTCTCTCCTCAGATCGCCACGGAATAGAGGCCAGTCGCCTTGCGCTGCGGGAGCAGACGTGTACAGAGTATGTGTTTTGCCAGCCGCACTGCACCCATCTGACCCTGAAGTGTTGCTCGCTGATGGGGTGCTTGCTGTCCCACAGGCACTGAGCAGGCAGAGGCAGAGGAGAGAGCCCATGCTTTGCTGAAATACCTTGCGCATATTTTGCCTTCCTGTTCGCTCATCCGCGCTCTCCAATGGCTTCGTCGAGGTTATCGGGCCTTGCCACCAGGTTAAACGAGCCTTCTTCATCATTGCACTCACACGGAGTACAGATAGCTCATCCTCAGCGAAAGCGGTTGGACGCTCCTCCAGTGACCATAAGCAGGGACTCCCTGATCTCTTTGATTTGTTCGACTGCTTCGCGCAGGGGAAAGAGGCGGGGTGAGATCAGCAGATCAGGGGCGGTCGCAACGGGGTGCCAGTAGACACCATCGCGGTTCACGGTCACCTCCGGTTCGAGCGCGGGCAATGAAATAGCCATGCCCTTCGCCGAGAAGCCGCGGCGGACGAGAGGACGGATGATGTGGTCGTCATCGGGGATCCCAAGCGCGCGATGCAGCCGGCACATAGCAGCGAGGTCCTGGCTATTCTCGGGCGTCTGTGTGGTTCCTAAACGCACATGGAATCCCGCGGCTTTGAGGCGCACGATGGCGTCAATGGCCTTCTGCCAGCTTCCAGCGCCACGGTAAACATCATGAGTCGCGGCATTCGAGCCATCCAGGCTGATCTGGACGGTCAGGCGCTCCCTGTGCGGCAAGGCCTCGAGCTGTTGCAGGCGCTTGCCTTTGAGCAGAATGCCGTTGCTGAGCACAGTCACCTGCATCCGTTCCAGGCCATAGTGCACCATCGAGAAGATGTCGTGCAGGATGAACGGTTCGCCTCCTGTCAGGAAGAGTCCCGTCATCCCTAACATTACCGCTTCATCGATCAGACGGCAGACCTGTGGGAGCGGGAGTCCGTTGCGCTTGGCCCCCACAAAGGACTCTGCCACGCAATAACTGCAGGAAAGATTGCAGTCGTAGTTGGTATAGATCCAGAGACGATGGAGCAGATCTTCCCCGTCGCCCTGCGCATTGGTATGGGCTAACGGCATGCTCATCTTCCTCCTCTCATGTATACGGCGTTCTTCCCTCAGAATTGATAGTCGGTTGCCGTGATGTTCCCCCCCTGATCGTAAAAGTGAGCAAGCGCTACAGCCGCCTCAAGGGCCTGATAGCCGTCTACTCTTCCTGGATACCACGCTTGTAATCCCTCCAGGTCGCACAGTGGTCGCACATCCGGGTCCTCATAAGACATGTCGATAAGCAGCGACTGAAAGTGGGCGATCAGTTCGGGTGGGGCTGTTGACACGACGGTGAAGTTACAGTGGTCAAAGGAGGGGGTGCGGGCGAGCATGCGTGTTGTCCCGGCAGGCAGTGTTCCTTCCAAGAGAAACAGGTGATAGTTGTATTCGAGCAGGCACGCCGCATCGGCAGAACCTGTAATGAGGGCCTGGGCGGCATCGCGCTCACCTCCGATGTGATCCCCGTGCTTGCCGACGAACATATTATGATAGTGAACCACGATGTCCAAGCCTGGATCGAGACCCAGAATATGCAGATGTGCAAGCGGAAGGAGCGTGGCCTGTGGTGAATCCAGCGCGCCGACTGCAACGACTCGTCCCTTGAGATCCGTCACTGCCTTGATAGGCCCATCTTCTCGCACCACGATCACGGAGGTCAGATCACAATCCGTATCTCGCATAGCGACGGCCCGGGCCTCCAGCTCTCGGGCTGCAGCGAGACGACGGGCACGGACCCAGGCGAGAGGAGAATTCCATGCCACGTGAATGTATCCGTCGATGAGCGCTTCGACCTGGCGCTCATAGTTCGAGTACAGCACGTAGTCCATCATGAGTCCCTGGCGCGCAAAATAGGCTTTGAACCCCTCCCAGATCGTCACAACCTTGGGATCGTAGGCAACTGCCCCTAGCAGCAGAACGGTCTCCGCGCTCATAGTGATCTTCCCCTTTTTAGCCGAATAACGGCAGACCACAGGCAGCTTTGCCGATAAAGTCATACAGTGCATCAGTTGTGGGGGCCATCACCGTTGCCGCTCGCGCGTCACGGAAGTGGCGCTCGACTCCCACCTCCTTGCGGAACGCGGCCCCACCAGAGACGCGCATGGCCAGGTCTGTTACCTCAGTTGACGTCTCACCGGCCGCAGCTTTGACCTCGAGCACGCGCAGCATGGCATCTTCGCGCCCATTTTCAAGAGCATCAAGGCCGTCGAGCAGTAACGCGCGCACCATATCGGTTTTGATGCGCATACGAGCGACATAGGCGCGCACCGTGGGCAGATCGGCGAGGGATTGACCGATATGCTCGAGCTTTATTCCGCCCACGTGCGCGGCGGCCTTCGTCGTTGCCGCCTCCATCATCCCAAGGCAGCAGCCGGCGCTCATGAACTGGAAGTAGGGAAGGACAATATTCATCATAATGTCGAAGCCCTGGCCGTCCTCGCCCAGCATAGCATCTTGAGAGACGATGACTCCATCGGCCGTGACCGGACTTGAGTAGTTGCCGCGTAGCCCCAGCCCATCAAATGGTGCCGTGACGCGGAGTCCTTCGGCATTGGCGGGAACAAGCCAAATTGTGCTCATGCCTTCAGCCGCCAAGGGACGGCTTGACCAGATATACAGGTCTGCTTTCCCTGCAGCCGTGATCCAGCTTTTCCTGGCGTCGAGTCGAACGCCGTCACCAGAGGCCGTTGCCGTACTCACTGGTGCCCAGAAGTGGCTGCGTGACCCGGCTTCTGAAAAGGCAAGGGTCGTGACTGCATGGCCAGCGGCAATTGCTTCTCGAACTGCTCGTGTTCCATGTGCCTCGATAACAGCCGCCGCTGCATAATGCATGCAGACGACCAAGGCGGTCGAGGCGCAATGCCTTGCGATCTGCTCAACGACCAGTGTGGCGGCGCGGATTCCTTCCCCAAGTCCTCCCACCTCTTTTGCGCTCCCCATGCCCAGAAGTCCTGCCTGAGCAAGCGCATCGAGCGCTGCCTGTGGGTACGCTGCCGTTCGGTCAATTTCGCCGGCAGCCGGAGCAATGATCTCCGTGAGAATGGGTTCAAGCGCATCTAGATAGGAAGGACGCGGGGTGGTAGTTGCTGTTGCCATGAAACGCACCTTTCTGTACTACAAAAATACAATCCGTGAGTTCTTGAGTGAGTGCCAGTCCGTTGCCGGGTGATGCCTACTCCGCTTACTGTCTACAAATATCTCTACCTGTATGAAAACTCTGGAGAAGAGGACGGGTGGCGGAAGAGAAGATGCACATCTCTCATCTTCGCCGTACATGGTAGGCTGCGACAGCCTCCTCTAATCTTGAAAGCCTAATATGCCGGGTCAGTGGCCCTCCGAGGCCGAAAACATAGCCTGGGAAGCGCTTCCCTTCATCTATGCAGCGTTGCACGTCCGCTGTTGCCTCCTCAGTCTCTTCAAAGAGCACCGTAGCCACATGGAAGTTGCCGATAAAACCGATGTGATGCGCCTTTGCAATTTCCCCAACGTAGGAGAGGGCCATACACTCGTCAATGGCAATGCTGTGTGCGCCGCTGCCTGCCATCTCACGGATGACTCTAACGCTCTCCCCTCACGCCCACAGGCTCGATGTTTTGCCTGCCCGATGGATCACCTGCCATGCTGGCTGCAGATTGGGAATAACATACTGCCGGAAATAGGCGGGCTGCAACATCGTGGCGGGTGTATCATTGATGGCAACGATATCACACCCGATCACCTCGGCATAGATACGAGCAGAGATGGTGCTCACCCGACCTGCATAGGCGAAGAGCGCAGCCGCACTCTCAGGATGGCGGAAGAGATCAGTAAACAGGGCCAGGCCCCGAAGCTGGTAAGCTATGGTACAGGGGCCTGCCGCTATCCCCACCAGGGCGACGTCGCGCCTTTCTAGCTCGTGCTTCACTCGTATCCCGGCGGCGATTACGGTGGGCCAGCGCCCCGCCGTTTCATCGGGAAGAGGAGGAAGCTGTGCGACCACCTGTTCTGCTGGGAGCGCGTAAAGCGGTGAGGAGACGATTGATGGCAGCCCTTGCTCCGACCAGTGTGGGACACATCCCAGCGCAATGGCCTCCATTTGCGAGTCATCCAGGAGCGGGATGCCGTCGCAATGGTAGCGCTCCGCGCACAGAATCGCGCCACGCGCAAGCAGTTCGGCATCTTGCAGGTAGCGTTTTGCACTCACCTCAAGCAGTTGTGCGGCGTGCGTCCCGATATGCGGCAACCAAGGAGTCTGCTCGACACGCTCTCCTCGTAATGCGCGCATGAGGAGTTCCTTACCCATAGAAAACCCCCGTTTCCTTGTTAGCAATGCATCATTCCTCTCTTCATAAGTATACACGAAACAAAAGACACCTTTTTTTCTCGACTTTTTCTGGCGAAGAGTTCCTCGTTCTGCTATCTGCTCTGGCTCGGTCGTTTTGTGCCGGAAAAGGGGGTGCTCCTGGCGATCGAAGCCGAGAAAGGCGTCCTTTTTCAAGGATACAAGCTGTAAAACTGGTGCCTCTTATTTCGTGTATACTATGTTGAATATGCTTTTATCCCTCCATCCAACAAAGGAGCATCGGACTTATGAGTCTCTCATCATCGGCCAGTGACCGCAAACGGGCAGCGGTCACGGGAGCCAAAGAGCGTAGCACTACTAGCACCCCGATCACCTTAAGCGAGCGCAGTATTACGGGTTTTGCACTGATCCGTATTTTTGTGGGCTATCTCTGGTTCCAGCAGCTTTTCTGGAAGCTGCCCCCCGACTTCAGAGGGCTTTATCCGTATATCATCCGTGAATCACAGCACACGATTATCCCCGGGTATGGTTACATTCTTCAGCATACCTTTCTCGCTGGCTGTTCCAGCCTATCAACGCCAGTCGGCTGCACGGCATTTGTGCCACTGGCGGCGTGCATCTGGACGGCAGAGCTGCTGGTGACCATCAGCCTGATGTTTGGACTCTTTACACGGTTCGGAGCCATCCTTGCGACGATCTTAGCCCTACAACTGTATGTTGGCCTGGCCTATACCGAATGGATCTGGACATATGGCATGCTGGTACTGCTTGCACTCGCACTGGTGGCTGTTCCAGCAGGGCGCAGGCTGGGTGTCGATCAATGGCTTGCACCACGGCTACAAGCAGCAGGACAGCAGCATCGCATCGCGCGCATCGCCAGCTGGTTTGTGTAGGGCAAGAAAGAGAAGGACACCATGCAAACACTACGCAGGGGGCTGGTGGCAGGACTTTTAGCGGGCCTGGTGCTGGCCATGCTCGACTTTGTGACGGATGGGACACCAGGACGCCTCTTACCAGAGGCGTTACACTGGTTTGGGATCACCATTGCGGATCCGACCATCAGTAGATTCGCCGGCTTTTTCTTGCTGATCGTGCTGGGAGGGGTGTTTGGTCTCATCTTTGGGGCGCTCCAGCGGGAGAGGATCATCACGATCAGGCGCGCGCTCCTCTCGGGGCTTGCGCTCGGCTTTGTCTGGTGGCTCGTCTTCTCCCTGCTGCTTGCCAACATCATGAGCCATGATGCACCGTTCAGCCTCGATTTTGGGAGGTTCCTTTCCACGTTTCCCATCGACCTGCTTTTCGGGGTGGTGTTGGGGGCAATCTACTTCCAACTCCAGCAACAGCATGCAGCAGCGGCAGTGTAGGCACGATTGTTCGTCAAAAGCACATGCTTCTTGGCGTCTTTTCCGCTTTGGAGCCTTGCTCTCGACGGTGCTCGCGATCCAACTCTACAATGGATTGGACTATATGTCAGGTGAAAGGCTGGGAGCAGTAGCTATGAAGAGCAACGGAGAGAAACCTTCCTCTGCGCTTGATCCCTTGATCGTCCGTGATTGGGAACTCAAAGCCAACGGCATTCGACTCGAAGAGTTATTGGCAGCGTATGCACAACTGCAAGGGGGTGACATGCAAGCCCTGGAGTGGTTCACCGCCACCAACACGATGATCGGTATCGCCTATACCTATGGCCTGCACCCCAATGCCTCAGCAGGGCGGCCTTACGATGGGGTGTGGAAACGCGAGTATGCCGGCGGAGGATCGGTCATCGTGGCTTACGCAGAAGAGCCTGAAACTCGCCAGATCTATGTCGGAATCCTCTGGCAGCAGCGCAGGCTTCATCACCCCACTATACCGGTCCTGGCAGTTCCACGCGGGTACACACAGATGCCTGAGCAAGGGGAGTTCTTCGCTCGGCGGTCAAAAGAAGTAGTGGAGCATCTCCACCATCAAACGGCGCTCCTGGAACTCACCGAGGAAATGGTCAAAGGCGCCATTCGCCTGGATATGCTTGAGCGGTTAGACCCACCTGCAACCACCAATAATGCGGACGTGGATACATCCGGCGAAGGGGAAGGCGTCTATTTTTATCGGATCGAGCTTCCCTGGTCGTACCTGGAGGCGGAGCGTCCAGATACGCTTCGGCTCAAAGCCGGGTTAGAGGCAACGCAAGGCGTCGTGGAAGGGATTCTGCGCTGCCAGTTCATACCGATACAGCGTGTTCTGGAGCTGCTTGATGACCCAGATAATCCAGCTGCAGGCTGTTTCTTCACCGAGGTCGCCATCGGTCGGCTGACCCGCTACTTGCAAAGGCAAGGGTATCCTATTCTTTGCAACAATTGATGTCCATCACTCATAGAAGGCGGAATAGTATGTCCAGGAAGAACTCGGCACGTGCGACTAAACGTACTAATAGCCGCCTACAGGCATTTTTATTGCTTATTTTAGGCGTGTTATGTTTGTTAGCAGCCTGGCTACTGCACCCAAATGCTTATGCATACCCGGTAGGCATTTTATTGCTCGGTCTTGGTATGCTGTTAGCCGCAGCACTCAATCCGTATCGCTTGCTAATAGGCGGCATACTGACAACGCTCATAGGTATAGCTGTTTTCCTCTCCTTCAAGCCAGTTATTCCTGTACTGAGAGGACAGGACCTCGTCACATTTATGCTCGCCATTGGACTTGCCCTACTGGGCATAGCATTGATGACTCGTCGTGGCTATATAGGTGCGGGGGCAGTGACGCCAGGCCTCATTGTAGTGGCAGTTGCCATCATTGAATTGCTCCTGGCAGAGCATCTCACCCCGGGCAACTTTGTGCCTTTCATGCTCTCGCTCTGGCTACCGGGTATCGGCCTGCTTGTCCTTGGATTGATTTATTTAGCGGTGAGCGTTAGAGGGTAAGCACCAGAACAACAACTCGCCTGATTTCCTGTAAATAAATTCATAACTCCATCGTGTTACAGTAGAACGACATATTACAAATAGGGACTGTATGTGGCTGATTGGAATATTCGTAGAGGAGTTGTAGGCTGTATGGTAACCGAAAAGGTTGCTATCGTCATACTAGTGCTGAATGAGGAAGCAGCTCTCCACCGCCTGCTCGCGGAGATTGCCCCACACTTCGCACAAGGGGTGATCGTGGTCGACAACGGCAGTACAGATGCTACTGCTGCTGTAGCACAACGTTCAGGAGCAATCGTCGCCAGCGAACCGCTACGCGGTTATGGACGAGCCTGTTTGAAGGGCTTCAAAACGGCGTGCAGCCTCGGGGCTGAGATGGTTATTTTTATGGATGGGGATGGAAGTGATGATCCTGCTGACCTGCCCATGATGCTGAGACCAATGCGCGAAGGACGTGCGGACTTGGTCATCGGCTCACGGGTGAGCAAACGTGCCGAACGTGGAGCAGTGCCTCCCCAGGCGAGCCTGGACAACTGGCTGGTGAGCCGTCTGATTCGTCAGTTGTATGGTGTGCCCCTGCATGACATCGGATCGTTTCGCGCCGTACGCTGCTCCCTGTTCGGTGCCTTGGAGATGCGCGAATTGACCTATGGTTGGCCCGTCGAAATGCTGGTCAAGGCGGCACGGGCGCATTACCTTATCGTCGAGGTCCCCCTCCACTACCGTCACCGCAGTCACGGCCGCTCAAAAGTAGCCGGCACGATCGCTGGCAGTATGAAGGCCGCCTTCTACATGGTGCGTACAACGTTGCGCTATGCGGGAACGAGGAAGACACATGCCTGATACCGCCCTGGTCGTGATGGCTCGTTACCCAGAGGTTGGTGCGACGAAGACACGCTTAGCACGCGCGATTGGTGATGAAGAGGCGGCTCACCTCTACCGCGCCTTTCTCACCGACCTGGCTCAGAGGTTTGCCGGACAGCCGTACGACCTCCACTGGGCCTACACGCCAAACGGAGTCGGCTACTCCGCCTTCATGGCAACGCTTGCACCATCGCTTGTGCAGTCCATGCGCTTCTTCCCACAGGAAGGGGCAGAGCTCGGCGCTCGCTTGCACCATGCCTTCCGGTGGATGTACGCGCGAGGGTACCGGCGCACCATCGTTATCGGCTCGGATTCGCCGCATATCGGCCGAGATATCGTTGCGCGAGCAAGGGAAGCGCTCGATGCGGCTGACGTCGTGCTTGGACCTGCCGATGATGGCGGCTACTATTTGATCGCCATGCGCAGACCGCATGATGTCTTTCGTGGTATTCCCATGAGTACGAGCCAGGTCATGCAGATGACGGTCGCCCTGGCACAACGCCAGGGTTTGAAAGTAGACGCCCTGGAGACGCTCTTTGATGTTGATGAATTGCCTGACCTGACGCGTTTAGCACGGTTGCTGCGGACAGACAGTTCCCTTGCTCCCGCGACTTTCACCTACCTGGCCACTCTGAAGGAGTTCGTATGACGACAACCACGCTGCTACTGCCGCGCTCGATCTACATCGAACCGACCAGCCGATGCAACGAACTGTGCCAGCAGTGCCCACGTACACTGCTCTCGCGGGAGGACGACCGCGACCTCTCCTTCGACGACTTTCGCTCCATCGTAGACCAGTTTCCGATACTGGAGCGCGTAGTGCTGCACGGCCTGGGTGAACCACTGCTCAACAAAGACCTGCCGCAGATGGTTCGCTATCTCAAAGCACGCGGGACCTACGTACTCTTTAACTCCAACGGGATCCTGCTCAATGCGAAGCGGGGCCAGGAACTGATCGATGCCGGACTGGATGAATACCGCCTCTCGATGGATGGCGCAACGCGCGAGACGTATGCCCATGTGCGAGGTGTGGACGCCTTCGATAAAATCTGGCGCAACATCCATGCCTTCATTGCCAGACAGCAAGAACAGAACGCCAGCAAACCAGCAGTCTCCCTGTGGTTCACCGCCATGAAAGAGAACCTGCACGAACTGCCGGGACTCATCGACCTGGCATACGAGCATGGGATACGCGAGGTCTATTTGCAGCGACTGGTCTACTTCGAGCGAGGGCTGGCCCACTCGCAACAGGCCCTGTTCCGTCGCGCCACCCGCGAAGAACTGGATCTCGTACATCGTTGTGAGCGGATGTGTCAGGAGCATGGTATCACCTTCAATGCGGCAGGCTCCGCCACACCCCTGGAGAGCCTGCTACGGGATTTTGGTGATCGTCCCTGGTCCGGTTGTCGGCGTCCCTACATGCTGACCTACATCACCTCGAGCGGGAATGTGCTCTCGTGTTGTTTTGCGCCTTTCGGACATAAGAGCGCCAGGGAGTACCAGGAGGAGCGCGTGTTGGGGAACATCTTCCAGGAACCAATAGAGACCATCTGGCACGGTGAGCGCTATGAGGCATTTCGCCGGGCTTTCGAGAGCGATCATCCCGCCAGGCACTGCTCGCAATGTGGCCTCAACTGGAGCTACTAGTGCGCGACGGCGTAGATAAGTATTATTTTTCATCAGTGTACATTGTTCGTTGAGCGGTTCGCAAGAGCCATTCCTTTCTGTGACCTGAAACGGTTCACAACTCCAATGATTGCTGCCACGCCCAGCGCTATCATGACAGGCGTATAGACAAGCCTGTAATAGGGAGTCCAATCGGGAACGGGATTACTGGGTCCGGGATTAAAGAAGTAGCCCAGCAGGGAAGTGGTAGTAAAGTACCAGACTGCAATGATTGCCAGGCTCCTGCCGCTCAGTCCCACGCGAGTCCATAGTGGGCCAACTAACACGGGCACCCAGAGCAGTAAGGTAGTGGTGTACCAGGGGAACACATGGGACGAGATAGAGAGCACAACGCCGAACAGCAACAGCACAGCAGCTTCTATACTGAGGCAATTGCGCACACGTAATACAAAGACGACGAGAAATACAACACCTAGGAGCAAGAAATCAACTATGTGTTCAAGCGTGATCGTCGTCATAATGGGGAGACGCAGTTGATCGCCCAGCCAGTGAACCATTTGCTGCGCCACCCCTGCATTCTGGCCCTGTTCGCTGGCATATGTGGCAAAGTAGCCGAACGCCTGTCCATGTCCCAGGATGAGGTAGGGCAGGTAGCCGAGAAGGATCGTCGCGAAACAGGTAATGAGCAAGGGAGCGTTACGGCCCATAATCTTGCTAAGGAGGGCCATGCCCCTGTCGTTTAAGCGGCTTTCACCGCCGGGCAAGATAGGCAGGACCACAGCAAGCAGAAGAATCGGGTAAATCTTGGTGAGCGTAGCGAAGCCGATGAAGAAGCCGGTCAGCATACGTCGACGTACACTGGTATCGGTTGCCGAGAGTACCGCGAGAATAGTAAATGTCAGGGTGATGACATCGACATGCCCCTGAATGGCAAATTCGACGATGGGTAGTGGGCACCAGGCATAGAGAATGACACGGCGCTGATCGAGTCCCTTGCGCCTGAGCAGGACGACGAGCGCGATGCAGGTGATCATGTCAAAGATCAGAAATATACCCTTGAGGAAAAATAAGTTGGCCGGTGCAAGTATATAACTCAGTAAAAAGATACCCTGCGCACCAGGGGGATAGATTGTGGGAGCCGTGCGAAAACGGCTATTGGGAAAGAGCACGTTATCGATCAAAGGCCGCAGGGCTTTATCCACGGGCGCATACACATAGGGGCTGAAGCCATGCAGCGTGACTCGCGCATCCCAGAGATAACGCCATGAGTCACGCGACAGGTTAGGAGGCAGTGGAAGGAGCATTGCACGTAGCATAAGTGCTCCCAACAAGATCATACTCACTTCGACCCAGTGCCAGCGGCCTGGAACTGGTTTCGTGGCGAACACGAAAGCGCAGGCGGCAAAATAGGGGAGGAAACTGACCATCCAGACATGTAAAAATGGTGCTATATGCTCATCGCTCTGCACCGCTGCACCGATGAGCAGGACAGAGATGACGACTGAGAGCAGCAATAGCAGACAGAGCATGAGTATACGCCACCAGGGATACCTGGCAGTCATCGATTGATCAGCTATCCGTAGTACTTCGGGCACATGCAACATGGGCATGTATCTTTTGCCTTTCCAAAGAGGATGGTTGTCTACTGACCCTATCAGCAACAGCAAAGACACAGCAATTACGGATAGGCATCCCTGGAGTCACTTCACCTATACTACACGAAGAAAGGCGGGGCACTTTTTCAAGGGAGTAGCATTCGTCAAGATGTACGTGCCATCTCGCGATCTTTACTCGTCTCGACCAATGTCGTTGTACTCTTTACACTGCTGGTACAGGAGTTCAGTCTGCTCACAATTCTGAGGCGTTTGTCCTTGGTGTCAGGAGAGATGAGTCTGATCTTACGAATGCATACAGATTCCCATTGTAGCAAATATTCCCTCCGGGGCAGCACTTCAGTCCTGAGTGCTGCCTCCCTGCCCTCAACTTTACCCTCGGCCATGTGTCACCCGCGACATGCAACAAAACACTTGCTAAGCAAAGCGACATTCTGTATGATTACCGGCAAACGAATGAACACCTACTATACAGGGAAACATGCTTCCCGCTACAACCGAACCTGGCGAACCTTTTTGCAGAAGACGCTTTCAGCAACGCTCTCTGCGCTTGATGTCGCATCACTGCAGCACAGAGCAAGCACACGAGAGCGCCCATTGCGCATCCTCGACGCTGCTTGCGGAACTGGGCTGCTGCTTGAACAGTTCACCCACCTCCTCCCCCATGCCGAGCTGTATGGCATTGATGAGAGCCAGGCGATGCTCGCCCAGGCAGCTCAGCTCCTCCAGGATCGCCCGCATGTTCGCCTGGTCCAGGCGTCCCTGGGAGGTGGCGAAACGGCAGGCCTTCCCTTTGCACTTGCCTCCTTTGACCTGATTACCTGCACCAACACCTGGCACTACCTCAAAGCTCCAGCGGCAACGCTCGCGGGACTGGGGGGCCTGCTTGCCTCAGGAGGACAGGTAGTGATCGAGGACTATGTGCTTCGCGGATTCCCTTTTCCCTGGAAAGCCTTTGAGTGGGTGATTAGGTACTACGATCCCCAGCATATTCGGCTCTACACACTCTCCGAAGCCCAGGCGTTGTGTCGAGACATCGGGTTCCAGGTGGTGCTCGCGAAGCCTTTC
>Ga0070717_10001087_pt1 | contig 18276 bp, 21 predicted proteins | sample LARL113metaG_FD_71366 | JGI IMG/M metagenome (GOLD analysis project Ga0070717, IMG submission 71366) | Corn, switchgrass and miscanthus rhizosphere microbial communities from Kellogg Biological Station, Michigan, USA - LAR L11-3 metaG | ecosystem: Host-associated > Plants > Roots > Rhizosphere ... | reverse complement strand
TCGTGTTCATGGGCATGGGCGAGCCGCTGCTCAACTACGACAACTTCATGGCAGCGGTCCGGCTGCTGGTGGAGGAAGTGGGCCTGAGCCCGCAACGCATGACGGTGTCCACCTCGGGCATTGTGCCCGGCATCGAGCGTTTCGCCGCGGAGCCCGCTGAAATCCGCCCCAAACTGGCCATCAGCCTGAACGCGCCCAACGACGAAGTCCGCAGCGAAGTGATGCCGGTGAACCGGAAATGGCCCATCGATGCTGTGCTGGATGTGGTGCGCAAGGTGCGCCTGCGCCCGCGGGAGCGGATCACGTTTGAGTACGTGCTGCTGGGCGGAGTTACGGACCGGCCCGAGCACGCACGCGAAGTGGCGCGCCTGGTGCGGCGGACCGGTCTGCCTGCCAAGGTCAATTTGATCGCTTGGAATCCCGGGCCCGGCATCCCCTACAAGATGCCGAGTGCCGAAGCTGTTGATAGGTTTCGAGCCACGCTCGCGGCCGAGGGTGTACCGGTATATTTGCGCAAGCCGCGCGGCCGGGATATCTATGCCGCCTGCGGCCAGTTGAAGCGCACTGTGGAAGCGTGACCAGATCGCCCTCGCTGGTGCGCAAGCCGTAACTTCCACATGGGCGGTAATACGCGGAAGCGACTGTTTGAGCATTTCGCTGATAGACTTGGCCGTCTGGAATCCTTACCGGAGAAAGCCCTATGGCAAACCGGAATGTCGATTGTCCTATCACCGGTGCGGGTGATGATCGGTCGAACAGCTATCGATCCGAAACACTAGGTCGTTCCAGACGAGAATTTCTTACAACGGCTGCGGCGTTCGGTCTAACCGCAGTAGCACCGGTCGGGGAATTGATCGCGCCGACTGCTGGTTCCAGCACAAAGCGGGCCCTGATCGATGTGCATCATCACGTCGTCCCGCCTTTTTACCTCGCAGAAAATCGTGATCGAATCGTCGCCGCGGGTGGCGGTCGGATTAATCCCGCATACTTGAGCTGGACTCCGGAGCAAGCGCTCGCAGCGATGGACAAGAACGGCGTAGAGATCGCTGTTTTGTCTCTCTCAGTGTCTGCTTACTGGTTTGGAGACCCGCAGGCAGCTGCGCGTACAGCACGCCGGGTGAACGAATACATAGCCGATCTGGTGCGAAGTCACCCAGGGCGCTTCGGCATGTTTGCCATAATCCCCCTTCCGGATCCTGAGGCCAGCCTCCGCGAAATCGAGTACGCGTATAGCGTGCTCAAGGCAGACGGGATTGGATTGGCGACGAGCTACGACGACAAGTGGCTGGGACACCCTGATTACCAGCCGGTCCTCGAGGAACTCAGCCGGCGCAAGGCCGTTGTGTTTGTGCATCCCACAACACCGCTGTGCTGTCGAACATTGCTGCCTGATGTTTCTCCCATACTCATCGAAATCCCGCAAGATACCGCTCGCGCGGTTACGAATCTGTTGTTTACCGGATCATTTGCGAGATTCAAGGACATTCGGTTCATCTTTCCCCACGCGGGCGGCAACGTGCCGATGCTGCTGGGTCGCATGCACCAATATGGTCCCAGGAATATCGCCGAAAAAGCACCCAACGGAATCGAGTACGAACTGAAACGCCACTATTACGATATTGCGGGTACGGCCTATAAACCAGCGATTGCGGCACTCACAAGTCTGGTCCCAACCACACAGATCCTGTTTGGCAGCGATGATCCGATGGTTCCCCTGGCCGAGACGGCTGAAGGCATTATGCAGCTCGGTTTTTCGCCAGACGATCTCGAGCGCATCTGCCGCAACAATGCGCTGACTCTGCTGCCACGGCTCAAAGCAAGTTAGGCAACAATCATCTCTGGTTCACGACGCATTCCTGGAGACGGCCTTCGTCTCTCACCGGATGTGTGGTGGCCAACTCGGAAGTAACGCCATCTCACAATTGCCAAAGACAACCGCGGATCCTTCGACTCCGCTGCGCTTCGCTCAGGATGACAGCGCGTTCGAGTGGCGCGGCGGTCTGCCGACCTTGACTGCACCGATTGCGCGGAAGCGCGATCGACTCTCGCTCACCCGCCGGCTTGGTCTTGCGGCCTCCACCCTTGCCATAAAAAAGTCGTGAGGCCGGGCACGGATGTTCCGCGCCCATCCCACGCTTCTTACTCCTTGCTCAGCGGAGCCGGCTTCACGCTGCCGCAATCCGCGCCTTTGAAGGTCGAGGTGGACTCGTTGGTCCATTCCACCGGCTTGGCCTCAGGCCCCATCTGCATGGTGCCCGTGAAGTGCACCTTCGATGTGGAGTGGTTCTCATCGGTCCAGTTTGATTCGATCGTCCCCTTGCCCTTCATATTTCCGTTGCAGACCCAGTCGGCAGTCATGCCGTTGGCGCTCCGCTTGACATTCGACGCCTGGCACTCATTGTTGCGCGACTGCGGCAACGGACCCCCGTACTTTTCGATCTGCTCCTGGGTGACGCATACCTGCATGGTGTGAGGGCCACCCATGGCCGAAGCCAGGTTGGGCATCCCCGGCATGCCTTCCGGGAAAGGCGAATGCTGCCAGGTCATCACGGTAGTCACTTCATACAAACCCGGCTTCTGGTGTGCCTGTGCGAAGGCCAGTACCGCGCCCGCGAAGGCACCACAAGACGCGACGATCCAGAGCGAACTCCTGCGCATGATTCCTCCAAAGAAAGCGTGGATATGTTGACCAACACTCTACGCCGGACAGTGGCGCCACGGAAGAGAAATTTCGCCCGGGAACGAGCGAAATCCGGAGTGAAACTATCCGAATCGGGGAAGCCGGTTTATCGGCGTGAAGCCCGGGCCGACTCTCCCAGCGCCAGCAGCGCTTCGGTGACTCGGCGCGCTTCGTGCCGGACAACGTTACCTTCGCTGGCAAAATCACCGGCAATGCACCGGATCCCCATGGCCTCGATGCGCTCGATGTCGGCCTCGATGGGCGTGGCGTTTTCGGCGGCGTAGCGGGCCAGGGTAGCCACCGAAAACGGCGCGGTGTTCACCAGCGCATAATCGAACACGGGTGCGCCGGTGTGGTCGTAGATTTTCTGAATATGATCGGCGGCGCTCAGCCCCAGGCTCTCGTTGGCCTCGGTCATCAGGTTGCAGATGTAGACGCGGACGCCGCACGCCTGTTCAAGCGCCACCGGCATGCCCTGCACCAGCAGATTCGTAATGACCGACGTGTACAGCGAGCCCGGTCCGACCGTGATCATATCGGCGCGCTCAATGGCGTGCAGAGTTTCAGGCAGGGCGCGGGCCTCGGGAGGATCGAGCATCAGTTCCTGGATGCGAAGCTTGCTGGCCGTAATGTTGGTTTCTCCACGCACCAGCGATCCATCGTCCATGCGGGCAACCAGCCTGGTGTTGGCCGTGGTCACAGGGTAGATCTCGCCGCGCGTGGCCAGGATCTTTGAAGCCAGCTTAATGGCCAGCCCGAAGTCGCCGGTGATCTCAGTCAGCGCGGTGACAAACAGGTTCCCGAAGTTGTGCCCTTTGAGTCCTTCGCCGGCGCGGAACCGATGCGCGAAAAGCTTCGCGAGCAGGTCGCCTTCCTCGCTGAGCGCTACCATGCAGTTGCGCAGGTCGCCCGGGGGCAGCATGTTGAAGTCTTTGCGCAGACGGCCAGAGGATCCGCCATCGTCCGTGACTGTTACCACTGCGGCCAGATCGGCGATCTGCCCCGGTTCCGGGGAGAGCTGGCCGGGCGCGACCACGTGGGTGCATAGTCCGCGCAACAGCGTTGACAGGCCGGTACCGCCGCCGATCGCAACCACCCGCAGCGGGTGCGCGGCCAACCCCGCTTCCGATTCTTGGGTCAACTTCACTGATTCCTGGGCCAGCTTCACGACATGATGATTCTACGAAATACGGGGCCCGGGTGGGCATGTCAGCGGTCACACAACCCGTTTCTACGGCACTTCGGGATACAGAAGCTCCGTAAACCGGGGATCGTCAACCATGCTTTGGAAATCGTTGTCGGAGCGCGCTTGGAGTCGGTTTTTGCCGTTCAGCTCAATGGCCCGCGCGAGGTTATCGAGGCAGTCCTGCGCATGTCCGGTGATAGAGTCCAGCACCGCCAGGCCGTAAAACGCGTAGTCGGCACGGGGATCATCCGCGACCACTCCATTGAATTGTTCCCGCGCCTCTTCGTAGTACCCCTGGTTCAATTGCGAGATGGCGTAATCGTAACGCTCTTCCGGAGTCCGGAAGGCGAGATTACTGCGTTCCATTTGTCGCTGGCAGGTGACGATATACATCTTCGCCCGCTCGGTGATTTCCGGAGGAGCCGAAGGCAACAACTTTTCGAATGCTGCCAGGGCCTTGTCAAACTTGCCCTGATGCAGCAGTTGCACCGCCGACTGGTAATGTTGACCAGCCGGAGTCGAACTCAGATGGGGAGCTGGTTTCCCCGCTATAGTAGTAGTCTTTTTGCGGCTCGTCGCCGACGATCTCGAATCTTCCATCATGGATGTACCAGGAACGGAAGTCTCAACTCGCATGGCCAGTCCTCTTCGTGAGCCCGCAGACAGCCTGCCTTTGAGATTCCGTTCGCATGAGCCCTCTTTATACCCATAACCCCTTCATTCGTCAAGAAACAGGGCTCAGGGGTCAGGGAACAGGGATCAAGAATAACGTTGATGCGGGCGGAAATGATCTCCCGTGCTTCAAGCGGTGGTGTCGTCATCCGCTGATTTGCGGTAGATCGCGGGGTTGAGCGTGGGATCGTTGTACATCTTCAGTTGGCGATACAGCTTGAATCGGCGCGTGCCGGCGAGCGTGTCGCGCCATAAGACATCCAGGCACTGCGCAAGATCGGCGCGCTGTTCCTCCAGAATGGCAAGGCGGCTCAGATTGCGCTCCGCATGTCCCGCCGGCGCATCCCGCCGCTGTGCTTCTTCGCCGGTGTGATAGATCTTCAGGGCCAGGATGGAGAGCCGGTCGATGATGAGCCCGGGCGACTCGGAGTGCAATGGCGCTTCCTGATTGGGGAGTTGCCGCGAGGCGAGCCATTCCAGCAGCATGCGGTCCAGGTCTTCCGCCAGGTCATTGCGCAACTGGTTTGTAGTGTCGACGCGGCGCTTCACATCCGCCAGCTCCGCATGGGTCACGCCCGGCGTGCGCGCTTCGTCCTCGATATGCCACAGGTCGAAATTGGCGCGATGCTGGCGCGCGACATGCTGCAGCCATTCGTTTACCGTGGGGCGTGCCTCATTTGAACTGTCGATGTGCCAGCGTTCGGTGAGCTGGTCGTGCAACGTCGTGACTTCGTGGGCAGAGAGCATAAACCTGGCGCGGGTCCATGCACAGCATATCCGGTCGCCCTCAGCCCGTGAGCTTCCCATTGACGGCCATGTGGTAGAACTATCCTCACCGGCGGTCCGGTTTCAACCACCGCGAGGATTCCATGGCCAAAAGTATCGAGCGCATCCTCTGCATTTCAAGTTATGAAAAAGGACAGGACTTCCTGCGCGCCTGCGCCGAGTCGGGCGTCAGGACCACCCTCCTGACGGTCGACAAACTTCGCGATGCGGATTGGCCGCGCGAATCCATCGAAGACCTGGCCACCATGCCCGAGGACCTGACCTGCGAGCAGATTCTCAACACCGTTTCGTGGATGGCGCGCGGGCGGCGCTTCGATCGCGTCGTGGCGCTCGATGAATTCGACCTCGAGACCGCGGCACTGATCCGCGAGCATTGGAGGCTGGCTGGCCTGGGGGTCACTACCACCGCTTTCTATCGCGACAAGCTGGCCATGCGCACTGGGGCTCGCGAGAAGGGTTTTGCCGTCCCCGAGTTCTGCCGGGTATTGAATTATGACGAGCTGCGCGATTTCATGGCGAGCGTTCGTCCGCCCTGGCTGCTGAAGCCGCGCACGTCGGCCTCGGCGCTGGGCATTCGCAAAATTCACGAGCCCGAGCAACTGTGGCGCACGCTGGATGAACTGGGCGACCGCCAGAGCCACTTCGTGCTGGAGCAATTCGTCCCCGGCGAAATCTTTCACGTGGACTCCATCGTGAGCGAGCGCAAGGTGGTGTTCTCGGCGGTCCATAAGTACGGACGTCCGCCCATGCAGGTGATGCACGAGGGCGGCGTGTTCACCACCCGCACCGTGGATCGCGCCAGCAGCGACTCGAAGGAACTCACCGCCTTGAACGCGGCCCTCGCGCCGGCCCTGGGACTGCAGAACGGCGTGACCCATGGCGAATACATCAAGGCGCATGCCGATGGAAAGTTGTACTTCCTCGAGATCGCGGCGCGCGTCGGCGGAGCGTTCATCTCCGACCTGGTCGAGGCCTCGACCGGCGTCAACCTGTGGAGGGAGTGGGCGCACCTCGAGATTGCCAGTCTGCGCGGCCAGCCCTATGCGCTTCCCGCCGTGTCGGACAACTACGCGGGCAGCGTACTCTGCCTGTCGCACACCGCTGAGCCCGATACCAGCGCGTTCGATGCCCCGGAGATCGTCCATCGCATGAAGAAACACCACCACGCCGGATTGATCGTCCGTTCCCGTCGCCCCCAGCGCGTGGCGGAGCTTCTCGAAGACTATAGCGCCCGGTTTGCGGAAATGTTCCTGGCCACCATGCCCGCGCCCGAACGCCCCACGGCCTAAACGGCATCTCAGGATTCATTGGGTCCGAGGCAAGAAGCGGAGCCGCCCTGGCAGTCGATCACCTGCGCCGCTACCTGCAATGATTGTTTCGTCCCACTCAATCCCCGAGGAGACGTCATGAATCTCACCAAGAAACCTGAAGTCGTGGACTTCCCCGCCACCCACTACGTGTATGTGGAAAAAACCGGAGATTTTGCCAGCATTGCCCCGCAAACCTGGAAGAGCGCCCACGCCTTCGTGCCCGAACTGTCGATGAAGAACCAGATCACCGGCTACATGAGCCTCTACAAGATAGGGCCGAAGCTGTATCGGGCCGGATTTGCGCTGGCCGCGCCGCCGGTTGATTTGCCCGACGGCCTGGCATACGAACAGATCGGGGGCGGCAAGTACAGCCGGTTTGTACTCACCGGGCCGTATTCCGATCTGCCCGCCGCTTCGGGGCAGGCGTGGAATACCATCGCCGAGAAAAAGGTTCCGCTGCGCGACGACTTCGCCATCGAGAACTACATGAACGATCCCCGCACCACGCCCGAAGACCAGCTCATCACGCAAATACTGATTCCCACGGCCTGAGGATCGGGCTGGCTTGCCATTCCGATCCGCAAATCAAAAGGAGGTCATCATGTCGATCGCGCACGCGCAAAGTGCGGCAATGGACGAGCAAACCGCCAACGCCGGCGTGCCCCACGCAAAGTGGCAGGTGTGGACGGGACGCGTTCTCTCCACCCTGGCAGTTCTTTTCCTGCTGTTTGACGCCTTGGGGAAATTGACCGTGCCTGCTTTTGTAGTCGAGGCGTGCACGCGGCTGGGGTTCCCCATCCACCTGAGCGTAACCATCGGCGTGCTGCTTACGGTCAGCACCATCCTCTATGCGATTCCGCGCACGGCCGTGCTTGGTGCGGTCCTGCTCACGGGCTACCTGGGCGGAGCGGTGGCAATCCAGATGCGCGCCGGAAGCCCGCTGTTTGAGACGGTCTTTCCGGTCATCTTTGGAATCCTGGTCTGGGCCGGAATCTATCTGCGCGATTGCCGGCTGCGGCGGGTCTTTCCGATGCGTTGAAAATTTTCGCGTGCTCAGCTAGCACTAGCTGCGAGGCTTGCGTGCGCGGATGTGCAGAAACAGCGGTGCAACGCGCGTGTCCGCCACCACCGGTACCGCTGCGGCCAATTCCGCCGAAGCCGAAGGTTCACCAAATTGCTCGATGACGAGACCCGCACCGCAGATATAGGCGACCCAGTCGCTCAGCGGGTGATGGAAGACGGGGATTTTGAAGGGCTCGATCCCAGCCTGTTGTTCTTCTGGAATCGAGGAAAAAATCCAAACATCAAGATAGGGCTGGTCGCGTTCGAAGTAGCGCGCCACTTCGATGGCACGCACCTCGCCGGTGGGGTCACGCACCACCCGGCGATGCGGCGGCACAAAGCACGGATGCAGGATCGAAAATTGCACAAAGCCGCCCGGCCGCAACACCCGGGCCGCTTCCGCCAGGGCCCGCGCCTGCTCGGGCATATCCATGAACGACATGAATGCCACGGCAAAGTCGAACGAGGCTTCGGAGAAGGGAAGCGCCGCCCCGTCCGCAACCTGGTATGCAATTCCCAACGGGTCGCGGTCTTCCTCTGCCTGCGCATGATGGATGAACGTGGGCGAGAAGTCGATGGCCTCCATGCGAGCGCCGAGCCGCGCCAGCCGCCGCGTGTTGGTCCCCTCGCCGCAGCCGATATCGAGTCCCGCCAGGCCGCCGATGGGCGGGAGAATCGCCAGGAATGCCGGCGTGTTCAGAGCGTCGCGGTAGACGTCGTATCCGGCGCGGGAAAGCTGGGTCCAGCTCTCCGCATTGCCTTCCCAGTACATTCGAACGTCGGCCAGGTCCATGGGTTCACACCGGTTCTGGGCTGTGAGGCTGAGCCGTCAACCCGGGGACTGCAGTGCATTGGGGCGGCTGCTCGGGGCGTATTGGCTTGGAGTTGAAAGGGACCAGCGGCGGAAACAATCTGGTGAGCCCGGTGCGGCTCGAACGCACGACCCACGCCTTAAAAGGGCGTTGCTCTACCAACTGAGCTACGGGCTCTCACCGGCTGCAACGTCAATCATCAGGAGTCCGTTGCCGCGATCATTCCTGCGCTGTTTCAAGTCTACCTTAGGCATCATCGGGCCGCATAGAAAAGCGGATCGATTACTCCTCCGGTGAGCGCGCGGCCGCTTCGATTCGGGGGAAAGTTGCCGAAAATTCCTCGCCTTTTTCCAGCGCGCGCAACCACGCGCGTACGTCCCCACGGAGCGTCGCCACGTCGATTCCGCCAAAGCACGCGGGACAGCGTTCCAGCCGCTCGAGGGCCCTGCGCAACTGCCGCTCTGCTCCCAACAAGTTGGCACGCTGATAGTGATGCATCGCCACGGTCACCTGGATGAGCCCCTGCAGGAATGGCCTTTCCGGATCAACCAGTTCGTTCCACACTCCTTCCCAGTGCTCGTGGGCCTCGAAGAACTCCTGGTTGCGATAGCAGGCCAGGCCCGCGGCCAGCCCTCCGCTGTTCCAGTCGAGTTCCATAATCAATGCTCATGCTTGCCGGGGCGGAGCATCAGGTCCTTGATCGCCTCGCGCGGATCTTTGCCTTCTTCAAGAATCAACTCCATCTGCTGGGCGATTGGCATTTCGATGCGATGCAGGCTGGCGAGTCCCAGCGCCGCGCGCGTGGTGTTCACTCCCTCGGCCACCTTGCCGCCCAGCGACTTGAGAATGTCCGGCAGCTTGCGGCCCTGGCCCAGTTCAACGCCCACGGTGCGGTTGCGGGAGAGCGAGCCGGTGCAGGTGAGCACCAGGTCGCCCACGCCGGACAGCCCGGCAAGCGTCTCGCGCCGTCCGCCGCAGGCCACGGCGAGGCGCGTGATCTCGGCGATGCCGCGTGTGATGAGAGCGGCCGATGAGTTGTACCCCAAGCCCACGCCCGCCGCAATGCCGGCGGCAATGGCAATGACGTTTTTGAGTGCGCCCCCGAGTTCGACCCCGATCACATCGGTGGAAGTGTACAGTCGCAGCGACTCCGATGAGAACTCGCGCTGCACCAGCCCCGCGACGGCCGGAGTATCGAATGCCACGGTAACGGCCGTGGGCTGGCCTTCCGCAACTTCCTGCGCGAAGCTGGGGCCGGAAAGCGCGCCGATGGGCATCGACAGCCCCGCCGTGTTCTCCGCGATCACCTGGGTCATACGCAAGAAGGTGGCGTTCTCCACGCCCTTGGTCGCGCTCACCACAATCTGGCCCGTGCGGAGATGCGGGCTCAACCGCGTCAATGTGGAGCGCAGAAATTCCGACGGCACGACGGACACGATAATGTCCGCAGGTGCGACCGCGGCGTTGTCGCCCGTGACCGTGATGGTGGGCGGAAGGCGAAAGCCGGGAAGAAACTGGACGTTCTCGCCGGCATCCACAATTTCTTTCGCGGCCTCCGGGCTGTGCGCCCAGATCGTGACCGGGCGGCCGTTGCGCGCCAGCGAGAGCGCCAGCGCGGTTCCCCATGCTCCGGAGCCGAGCACCACGATCTTCGGAGCCATGGGCAGGATGGTCATGCGGTCTTGGCAGCTCCGAAACGGTGCTCGTTGCCGGCCAGCAGGCGGCGAATGTTGGGATGGTGCTTCACGATGATGAGCAGCGCGACGATGATCTGTGCAGCGATGAAGAATGCGGGCCGGGGGCCGCGGACCAGGAACCACGCGAAGATCGGAAAACTGCCCGCGCCAAGGATGGATGCGAGCGAGACGTAACGCGTGAGCGCCAGCACGATAAAAAACAGCATGATCGCGGCAATCGCACCCCAGGGAGCGGCAACCAGGAAAACTCCGAAGCCCGTGGCCACGCCTTTGCCGCCGCGGAATCCAAGCCACACGGGAAACATGTGACCGAGCACGGCGAAGACCGCGGCGAGAGCTTCCACGTTGCGCTGCGGCACCATGGGCAGAACCGGCGCGGCGATCAGACCCGCGAGCAGACCTGCGAGCGCGCCCTTCAAAACGTCGAGAGCAAACGTGGCGGCGCCCAGTCCTTTCGAGCCGGAGCGAATCACATTGGTCGCGCCGATGTTACCGCTCCCGACCGTGCGAATATCCTGGCGTCGAAAGATGCGCACCAGCAGATAACCCACGGGGATAGATCCCAGCAGATAAGCTGCTGCCGCGATCCCGACAAATGCGAGGAACATATCGGACTGAGTTTAACAGGTGAAGGGAGTGGGCGCGGAGAGTTGGGGGTCGACTGCGGCGGACGCAATCCCAGGTCTCAAATCCGAGACCTGGGGCACCCAGAGCTCTAAAAGCGTTCGTCCGCAGACGGACCATACAGCGCGGGCACCGCCGCTTCGTTGAGCCGCAGGTACACGGTCAACTGACCGCGATGATGCGCGAGATGGCTGAACACGGCATTCGAAATCATGATGTAGCGCGGCTGCTGCTGGATCGGTTGGCCGCCCATCTTGAACGCCCAATGGGTGAGCAGGTGCTCGTCATTAGTCCCTTCCAGCGAGCGGCGCGCACTGGCCAGCGCCGCATCGAGGCTCGCAACCAATTCGCCATTCGTTGCAGCCACCTTGGGCCGGAACCCCTGGTTGGCTGGATCGTCGAGGTTGAGTTCGTCGCGCTCGATCATCAGCGTGATCCAGCCCAACATGCCGGCGACCATGCCCGCAAGATAGCCGAGCGGCATGGATTTTTCATGCGGTTTGAAATCGTTTTGGCCTTCGGGGACGCGGGCAACGGCTTTACGCGTCAGGGTGGCTTCGGTTTCGAGTTGGGCGAGCAGGTAGCTCTTCAGGTCCATGATTCGATCTCCTTTTCTTTGCGCATGACCATCAGTTTCGGGCGTGCTGCGCGAGCACGTAACATTTCGCGGCGTCGGGATGCTTGAACATCGCGTACCGCGATTCGCTGGGACCGTTCGCATACAGATTGAGCATGCGGAAAATTTCGCGGGCAAAATCGACCGGCGCCACGGCGGAAGCAGCGATCGCATTCTTTCGGTTGATAGAAGGAATACCGCAATAGAAAGCGGTTCCGCGATAGCCGCTCGAGATCAGGAATTCGCGGGCGTCACCTGACTGACGCAGAAGATCGAGAAAGCCCGCCCGCGCCAGTGCGACTGTGGCGGCACAGATGGCCGCTACCGGCACGCCAGCCGCCACAAACTGGGCCGCGAGGGCCAGGGCTTCAATATTTCCGCCGCTTTCCCACGCAAGGCCTCCGGGAAGAATCAGCATGGCGCTCGAATGGGGCGTGACGGCATCAAGAGAAACATCCGGCTCGATGCGCACGCCGTCCATGGTGGTGATGGGAGCCAGGGTCGCGGCCACGGTGACCACGCGATAGCCGCTACCGGATTGGAATTGAGGGCTGTTGACAGCCGCGACCGCGAGTGCCGCTTCCCAGTCGGCCATGGCGTCGAAGACGAACAAGTGAACCACTTCGCTCGTTGGGTTTTTCACGTGGGAAGTATGCATGGGGAGCCTCAACCTTTCATCCACATTTCCATGTTCCGCTTTCATACATGACACCGCATGTCATAATTGAAGCCGCATTGTAAATTTATGTGGAAAACGCCCAGGACGGTGACGCGGTGAAGTCCGACCGGCTGCTTTCGGTGCTGTTGCTGATGCAGGCGCGGGGGCGCGTCACCGAGCGCGAGCTGGCGGAGCAATTGGAAGTCTCGCAGCGCACCATTCATCGCGACCTGGAGGCGCTGAGTGCTTCCCGCGTTCCGGTAGTGGCGTTACGCGGCTCGCAGGGTGGATGGGAACTGGACAAAGGCTGGCGCACGCAGGTGCCGGGACTGGACGAATCGGAACTGCGCGCGTTCCTGATGGCGCAGCCTCGAGTGGTGGGGAATTCGCGCCTGGCCGCGGCCGCCGAGAGCGCACTCAACAAGCTGATGGCCGCGCTGCCCGGGCCGATGCGCGAACAGGCCGCCGTCATGCGCGAACGGCTGCATGTCGATCCAACCGCCTGGTGGGAAACGGGCGAAGATCTCTCCATGCTATCGGTGGTGCAGGACGCGGTGGCCCGCGAGCGCCAACTGGCGTTTGACTATGTGAAGGCGGATGGGCAGCGCAGCGCGCGCACGGTCGATCCCCTGGGCTTGGTGGCGAAAGGAACAAGCTGGTACCTGGTGGCGCGCGGCGCCACGGGGTTGAGAACCTTTCGCGTTTCACGCATGGCGGGTGCAGCCGTGCTGGCCAGCGGATTCGAGCGGCCGCCGAAGTTCGACCTGGCCGCGTACTGGGCCCGTTCCACTGCCGAGCTCGAAGGCCGGCGCCGGCGTTTTTCCGTGGTGCTCGCGCTCGCGCCCGGGGCCGCGCGCATGCTGGCGTTGCGCAGTCCTACGTCGCCCATCGAGCCTCCCAGGGGCGCCGCCATCCCCGATGGCTGGGTTACGCTGCGCGCCGATTTCGACGACCAGGAATTTGCCCGCTTCGTAGTGCTGGGCCTGGGAATGCGCGTGCAGGCCATCGAGCCGGACGATTTTCGCCGCTCCATCGAGGAAGAGGTGCGATTGCTGGCTGCGCAGGTACCCCACCAGGACGCAAAAAATCCGCGCGCCACGGCATGACCGCGTGATTTATACTCGTGCCGCTTTCGGCACGATGTGCTACTTCCTTCTGAAAGGCAAAGATCATGCCCAGTTATCTCGTGCAGGCCTCGTACACCTCAGAAGCGCTCGCGGCGCTGATGAAAAATCCCCAAAACCGGACCGAAGTCATTCGCAAATCGGTCGAAAACCTGGGCGGCAAACTGGTGGGCTCGTGGATGTCATTTGGCGATCAGGACGTGGTGCTCATCATCGACATGCCCGACCATGTCAGCGCCGCGGCCATGGTTCTGGCGGCGTGCGCAGGCGGGTCCGTGAGAGGCACGAAGACAACCCTGCTGTTCTCGATGGAAGAGGGTCTGGGCGCAGTCAAGAAAGCGGCAACCTCGGGATACACGCCGGTTCAGAAATAGCGTCCGCGCGGCTGTCAGTCGACCATGTATTCGCCGGGCAGGATCGGGCGGGTGCGAGGTAGCATCCCGCGCCACGCCAGCGTGCCCATCATTGCCAGGGCGCCGGCGAAAACGATGAGCTTGATCAGGTCGCCGGGCTCGCCGCGGGGCAGCATTTTCCACAACACCAGCAGCAGCGTCTGCGCGGTGGTGACGGCCCACACTGAGCCGTAGAAGTAGCGGCGCTCGGTGCCCTCGTGTTTGGTGGAGCGGCCCACGCGGGGCAACAGCCCCGCCGCGCCCAGCAACAGGACCACAGTGAAAAGCGGCAGATAAGCGTACTGATAGAGCTGCTTCATCATCCACACCCCGCTCACCACCGCGATCGCCAGGCCGGCCAGGTTCAGAAGCGCAAAGTTCAGCACCGCGTTCCATGCAAACGTGTAGCACACCTTGCGATACAGAGGATTGGGCCGGTCTTCGTCGAAGCGCAGGATGTAGGGAGCCGGTTCGACACCGGGCAATTGCCCGCGAATGCCCGCGATACCGGTGCCGAGCAATACCGCGCCCAGCCACGCGGAGTTGGCCAGGCTGAATCCATGAGCGAAGAGACTGAAGGTCAGCGGCCCGGGCGCCAGAAAGAAAACCCAGATCCAGATCGGCCAGTGCGCAAACCGGTAGTACGTCTTGTTGCGAACGCGCATTTTGCGGGCGTCCGCATATTCAACCCTGCCGCTGTATCGCATGAACCGAAGTTTTTCAAATGAAACCGGAGCGCGTCAATTTGGTCGCGATACTCCACCCCGTGAACGGTCCGCCAAGTCGGGCGACCAGGGTCGACACGGCCTCTGGTGATGCTCTAGGCTCAAAGGGTGAGCTTCCGGCAATTTCTGGGAAATGCGGCGACCGTAACGCGCCTGCGCGAGAGCGTGCGCTCTGGCCATTTTCCCCAAGCCATGATTCTTTCCGGGCCCAGAGGTTCAGGTAAATACACCCTCGCCTTGATGCTGGCGCAGTTAATGAACTGCCTCCATCCCACCGAGAGCGACGGTCTGCCGGATTTCTGCGGGCGCTGCCGCAACTGCGAACGCATCGGGGAAGCCGCCAATCTTGAGGAGCGAGTTGCCGAGGCCGTGGCGGCGCGCGAAGACATGCGCGACGCCGACAAGCGCGAGACCCGCATCCTGATCCAGACCCATCCCGACGTTCTGATCGTGCCGCCCGATCCGCCCCAACTGCTCATCAAACTGGGCCAAGTGCGGCAGGTGATTCACGTGGCCTACTACCGGCCACCGGTGGAAGCGCGTCGCTCGTTCTCGATCATCACGTCTTCGGCGTTTATGAACGAGGCGGCCAACAGCCTGCTCAAAGTGCTGGAAGAGCCGCCGGAGTATACGTCGCTGATTCTGTTGAGCGAGAACCCGCAGGAGTTGCTGCCCACCATCCGTTCGCGAGCCATTCTGCATCCGCTGGGCGCGCTGCCGGTGGCGGAACTGGAAACGCTGCTCGCCACGCGCCGGCCGGAGCTGAAACCGCAGGACCGCGCCCTCGCGGCACGGCTGGCGGAGGGCGCCGTCGGCCGGGCCCTCACCATCGACCTGGGCGTCTACCTTGCCAGCCGCCAGGATGCGCTGGTGATCGTGAAAAATGCCCTGCGTGAGCCGGATTATTCGCAGCTCTTCCAGGCCACGGAAAAATACCGGGGCGGCGCGGACGGGCAGGAAAAGACCCTGAACCTTCTGCGCGCCCTTGCGCGGCTGCTCGAGGATTTGCTGCTGGTCGCCGCAGGTACGCCGCAACTGGTGCGCAACATCGACCTGGGGCCGGAATTGGAGCGGCTCGCATCCGGGTTGACGGCGGACTGGCTCGACGGCGCCGCCTGCGCGCTCAATGACGTGGAACAGGGCATGCGCCGCAACCTGCTGCGGTCGGTCTCCCTCGATGCTATGGCCATGAGCATGGAACGCCGCTGAAGCGATTTCGTCTCGCGTAGCGGGCACGAACCTTACGGTGTGCAACCACACTTCTGCATGGGGCGCGGCGTTTTTGTACGCGAGCATCGGTAACAAAGATTTCCTCACCGAAATAGAGCAACTAGCGGTAGAATCCAGGCATCTCTGCAGTTACAAGCAATCAAGGCGACTGGTCAGCAGCAGACAGATTGCGCATATTGCCGCAGTGCGGTGCTGCCTCCAGTTTGCCCTGGAAACACTGAAGAGCCATGTCTCCGTGGCGGTTCTCACGGCGAGTCCAGGCTAAAGTTCGCTATTGATTGCGCTTAAGCAAGGCGGCGAACGCTGTGGCACGCGCATCTTGGAAAAACACATTCCCCGGTTTGCAGGTTTCGAAAGGTTTCAGGAAGGACAGCTGAAATGAGCAGTCAGGTGGTTTATCCTCCCGTTGGCGATTCCCCAGGTACAGCCGCACTCCGCGCGCCGGTTTCGCGCAAGCAGCGCCGGCATGCCCCTGGGCCACCGACGTTCCGCTTCCCCGCGTATGCTGCCGACGCCGATGTCGCACAACGCCAGGCCGAACTGTTTTACCTGCAGAAGCAGATTCAGTCCCAGACGCCCATGGTCATCGTGCTCGAGGACGGGGAACTGGTCGAAGGCCACATCGAGTGGTACGACCGCTACTCTCTCAAAGTGCGTGGCCGCGCCCGCACACTGATCTTCAAATCGGCCATCAAATACATGTACAAGCTCGGTGAAGGCGGCCAGTAAGCCAATGAACGACGATAACTCGCGGGTAACTTTCCCTTAGCTTTATGCTTGCCGAGCTGCCTTGCGCAGCCGGTCGCGAATCGCCTCGCCGATTCCCTCATGCGGCGGAACGGGACAGAGCACAACTGTGCAGGCCTCAGCATCCAGGGTCCGCAGACCAGCATAGAGATCGCGGGCCATTTCTTTCGGGACTGTCCATCGCCCCCATGGAAACACCACCGCCGCTACAGGCCCGGCTAATTCCAGATCCCTCGGCAGCATCACACCAACCCGCTCATTCGTGTAAAGAGCTGCAGTCTTCGCGATCAGTTCCGGCAACTCGCGCCATGACCCCTCCACAAGCACCAGCCGCGCTCTGGGAGCGTAATGCCGCAACCCCACGCCGGGCGCCGGCATCGCTTCCGGCGATGCAGCCGGCCTATCGCTGCGGTAAAACTTCACCGGGCCGCCGATCTTCGCGATCTCAGCCACCGTGATCGCGCCGGGACGATAGATGACCATCGGTGACTGGCAAGGATCGAGCACCGTCGACTCGACCCCGTGCGGTGTAGGCCCGGCATCGAGAACGGCATCGATCCGCCCATCGAGGTCTTCCAGCACATGATCCGCCGTCGTCGGACTCGTCCGGCTGAACGTATTGGCGCTCGGTGCGGCAATGGGCACCCCTGCCCGCCGGATGAGTTCAAACGCCACAGGATGCGAGGGCATGCGAATCCCGACCAGAGGCCGCCCCGCCGTTACCGCGTCCGGAACCGCCGAGGAACGCGGCAGCAGCAGCGTCAGCGGCCCCGGCCAGAAAGCCTCCATCAGCCGGCGCGCGCCTTCGGGTACATCCGTCACCAGCGCATCCAGCATCGGGTTCACAGCAACCGCTCCCGCAATGTGCACAATGATGGGATCCCAGGCCGGCCGCTGCTTGGCCGCGAAAATCCGCTCCACCGCTTCGCGATCCAGAGCATTCGCGCCCAGTCCGTAGACCGTCTCCGTCGGGAGCGCAACCAGCCCGCCCGCGCGAATGATCTCCGCCGCACGCTCCAGAACGTCCTGTGCCTCGGCGGTGTCGAGCCGCTCAGGATCCAAAACCAGGCGCTGGGTTCTCACGTAGTTATCATCGCCAATCGCATTGAACAACCTGGGGAGCAACTCGGCCCGCTCGCATATACTCTCAGATCATGGTAGCCGTGGAGACCGAGATCAAGTTTCGCGTCGACGACCTGAAGGCGCTTGCCGGGCGCCTGGAGCAGGCCGGTTTTCACCTCGACACCCCGCGCACCTTCGAGAGCAACGTGCTCTACGACACCCCCGACCGCAAGATGCGCGCCAACACCGAGATCCTGCGCATCCGCACCTACGGCGGCAAATTCACGCTCACCCACAAGCGCCTTCCCGACAGCGGGCCCGGCGAGGACCGACACAAGCATCGCGTCGAAACCGAGACGCAGGTCTCCGATGGCAAAGCCCTGGCCGAGGTCTTTCAATCCCTGGGCCTCGTTCCCGCCTTCCGCTACGAGAAATGGCGCACCGAGTGGAGCGACGGCCAGGGCCATTGTGTGATGGACGAGACCCCCATCGGCAACTTCGCCGAGCTCGAAGGCGACCCGGAGTGGATCGATGGCGTGGCGGCCCGTCTGGGCGTCCCCCATTCCGAGTACATGACCCTCAGCTACGGTCGCCTATTCGAGCAGTGGAAGGAAGAGCATCACTCCCCGGCCGAGCATTTGACCTTTGACGCCATTATCACCGCCGCCCGCTAGCCAACGGCCCGTGGGCTGATCACGCCAATCTCGCAACCCTCTTCCTTTTTCCGGAAACGCTGGGTACTATAGCTCCTGCCGTCCGCAGCGATCGTTTGCCTGCATCTCCCAACCGAGGTCTCCCCATGCGTCCCGAATCTCTGTGTTCGTTTGCCTCTCCCTGTGCGGTGAAGAATCATCTGCGCTTACCGCAGCCGCGCACTCGCCTATCGCGTTCCC
>Ga0070717_10001084_pt1 | contig 18289 bp, 18 predicted proteins | sample LARL113metaG_FD_71366 | JGI IMG/M metagenome (GOLD analysis project Ga0070717, IMG submission 71366) | Corn, switchgrass and miscanthus rhizosphere microbial communities from Kellogg Biological Station, Michigan, USA - LAR L11-3 metaG | ecosystem: Host-associated > Plants > Roots > Rhizosphere ... | reverse complement strand
AGATGGGAGTCATAAAGGAGAGGACGCGCATCGTATCATTGTAATGTCTGGCATAGGCCTCTACTTTTCCAGGAAGAAGCTACGGTCCCTTCTTCCTGGATTTAAAATATCACCCGTGTATTTCACCTCGCCTCTCCGTTGCTGATATTAGTTCCTTATATAGTATTCTTCCCCATATGCGCTTTTTAGTAAAGCTTCCTTTGTTATTCCTTTCTCCACTAAGGAATAAAACCACCTCCTAATTTGATTGGATGAAATTTCCCAATCATCGTCTTCATCATCAAGGGCGGAACACAACATAGCACTTTTAAGCTGGTCATACCAATAATGCCTGGCTGAATCCCTAGCTTTGTAGGTAGCTGAAGAGGGAGACTCGTATGCGTACCAGGTTTCCCGCCAGGGTACTTCGTTCACCCGTAACATCATTACTCGCCGACATCCGCTCTATTTTCACGTTTGAGCGCAGTCCCTGACCCCTCTATGGGTGATCGCGGTGAGGTCACGCTTTGCTCCCCTGCGCTTCTCCATCTTGCTGTGCTCGCCATCTCCTTTTCCGCCATCCCTTGCGCGTCATACAAATCGTGACTTAGCCCGCTACGTAAGGTACATTCCGTTGGAGGTCTCCCTCCCCGCCTGCGGTGGCATATAGGCTTCTACTAGTATCGGGAAGCCACCGTGCAACTAGCTCGGCACGCCTCCATTTCGTTTCAACAGCAGCTCTGTTTGCTCGTTCTGCCTCCACTACACCCTGCTACCTGCCCGTTATAGATCTCGCAGTTGCTTTCTCCTCCACCGCTGATGTCTCTCCCATCCCTTCTGCCATCTCCCCTTGTCATCCCAGTACCACCCTTCTTCTCCTGCTGCCCTTGTCTTCTCACGTTCCTTGAAGTCTTTCAGCCAAGCCTCTATCTCTTCTGAAGTTATCTCCCAGGATTGCTTGGGAAACCATTGGACAAAATCATCTTTAAAGTCATAGTAATATCGTACTGCTTGAAACTCTTCTTTACTTGCCCAACCCCGAGGGGATTTCTCTCCAAAGTAATCGGCAAGGATCGCGGTGGCTAATTCCCTTGGTCCTGTCCCAGAATATCCCCACTCACACCATTTACCACTCGGTCCTTCAGAAGGGAAGGACGGACCATTTGTATTGAAGTAGGGAAGAGGGTGGCCATCCACGGTGACATAGACTTTCTCAGTGTATACCTGGTACGTCTCATCCCATTCATTGGCGCGCCATCCTCGATAGATCTTTGGTTTCGGGATGGTATATTCAACAAATGTTGGTTCTTCTTCAGCAGGAACGCTTTGAGCGGATGACACCACTTCAGGAACTGTCTCAACAGAGGTACCGTTTTGAGCAGATGATATCGCTTCTCTCTCACGCTGACGTTTGGCAGTGTACGCTTCATGTCTCGCGCGTCCACCTTCGACAAGATATGGCTCTATCTCTGGCCCACAAAACTCGACAAGCGCTGGCCAATAATACTCCAGAGGGAACCGTTCACCACTTTTCCATCGATGAACGGTCATAACTGAGACCCTAAGTTTTTGAGCAATTTCCTCCCAGGTCAAATTGCGTTTTCGTCGTTCCTGCTCGAGGAAATCACCAAGCGTTCTTTCTGACATCGTTTCTCTCCGATGCACCTACATGCACACGTGGCACATGAATTCCCTATGGCAGCTAGGGGAAATGCCTTACAGTAGTATAGCAAGAAGCAAGCTACTATACAACCGAAATCTAACACTTTTTGACCTTCTGCGTCGGTTATAACAATTGTCATGTATCTTGTCAGGAAGGGGGGATATGCTTGTTTCAGGACGAGGAGTCACGCCACAATCGACATCGGCGTTTCGACTAAAGCCTCTCCCAGTTGTTCAGCCAACATATGGAGGAAACGCAATGCAACATCTACAACGTTATGAAGACATGGTGAGTCCGGCGGGTACCCGCAGGCCCCATATCAACAGGGGACCACAAATCACGGAGCGTCTGGAGAAATTCCTGCGGATCAACGGCCAGCAGGGCGTACTTCGCTTTGACCAGGCACAGCGCTGGTTAGCGCGTCTCAGCCCTGAGCCAGACAGGATGAAACAACATGATAATCTGTCGGCTGAGCGTACCCGCAAGATTTTACGCCCCTGGCTTAAAGAAGAAGTCATTTTGTACAGAACCTTTTTCAACCGCCAAAAAGGGGGCATATGGCTCACCACTAAAGGCTTAAAGTATGCAAATCTCCGTCTACGCTACTACGAGCCTAACCCGGCGACCTTAAGCCATCTCTATGCGGTCAATGACATCCGCTTACTCATCGCTGAACGCCTCCCCAAGGATACCTGGCGCTCTGAACGCGAGATTCGCGCGCAGCAGAACGTCAACCCCGAAGGTAGCACGCCCCCGCATGTACCGGATGCAGAACTCATCAGTCCGAACGGGACGGTACGAGCGATAGAAGTTGAGCTTACCATCAAAGCCGAAAAGCGTTTAGAGGCTATCGTCTTTGATTTTGCGGCAAATAAACGCTATAACGCCATCTGGTACTTTCTGCCTGAAAGTGTCTATAGCGCTGTCACCAAGGCTGTACACAAGCTGCCACCCGAACACCGGAAACGGTTTGTTTTTTTCAGCTTGAAAGGAGATCCCTACACCCATGAGTCAAGAGAATCAACCCAAGAAAGTGGTACAAAAGCGATGCATAAGTGGCACAAAAGCGATGCATAAGCAACACTTCAGCTTATCGCTATCATCCTGCATGAGAGGCCGCGGAAAATGTGACTAAGGGGAGAAGAGTGGTCTGTTGGCATGATACCACGGTTGGATCGTCCCAGGGGATGATGCATGATGCACTATCTCAGTTTGTGGACGTGTGCTGGCGGGCATCAGTAGGAACGAAAAGGGGAGCGGATAGGGGAATAGCGAGGAGGAGAGAGCTCATAGAGCGTGAATGAGGGCCATAAGGAGGGCAGCGACTGGTCGCTGCGTCTCCAGGAGTAAAGGAGTGGCAATGACATCGCAACCGATAGATGATTCGGTCCCCCAGGGCGCTGATCGCGGGGCATCCCCTGACGGGCGATCTTCCCCGCAACTCACCCGCCGGGGCGCTCTGCGCAAACGACGGCCCTATCGTCCTCGCCGCGATAGGGGTCGCTTCAGGCTTACCCCGCGCGACGAGTGGGGGATGCGCTACATTGCGGATATGTGGGCGCTGCGCTTCGATCAGCTCCTGGATATGTTCGCCCTTTGGCACTATCAGGAAGAGGTGAAGCGGTACGAGCAGCGGCTCGCGGACTATCAGTCGCGCCTCCAGGGGCCTCGGCCTGAGCTGCCGACACTCCAACCCCAGACGAAAAGTAAGGTGCTCAGCATCATTCACCGCTGGATAGAGCACGGCTATGCGCTTACAGATCAGCCCCACGATACAGATCCTGTCTGGTTGGCCCTCACCACGAAGGCAATGCATGAGCTACAGCTTCCCTACGAGGCGGGTTTTCCTCCGAAGAACGATTTGAAAGAAAGCGGCCATATCTACGCCTGCAATCAGGTACGGTTTAAGCTGATGAAGACGAAAACCTATGGAAAGTATGTCTGGTGGAGTGAACGTGCGATCAAAGCGAGCTGGGAAGAAGGCGCGCCTGGCGTTGCGTATGACCAGTTGCCTGATGCCGTGTTGTATCGAGATGGGGTAGCCCAGCTCTGTGTAGAAGTTGAGCTAACCAGGAAAGCGGATGACCGCTACGATCAGGCCCTCGCGCGCTTGACGGCCCTGTATCCTCAGGTCCTCTACTGTGTTCGTGGAGAGCGACTCTATCGCGTGCTCATAGATGCCTGCGAGAGGTTAGGGCACGCGCAGCAGCAGGTGCATATTACCCTCTTCTGACGGAAGGGTGCTCGGTTTGTTCTATAGGAGAGATGTTCTCGGAGATCTCAGCTTTGTCTGAGGTGTAGGAGGGTTACATGGCTAAACCCGCAACGAAGGCTCGGGGGTATCGCCGGGCACTATATGTGAGTGTTCTCGTGGCTCTCGGGGTCCTCTCTCCTTTTGCTATTGGCCTGGGTCTGGTGCTCCGAAGGCAGGCGGCTCGCTCTTTCGATAGTAGGGATAGCTGGCGCGGTATCTGGGCATTCGCGGTTCTGGGAACCCTGGCGTATGGTCTCCTGTCCTGGTTGCTTCACCCGCTTTCGTTCCTGCTTGTGGCGCTCTTTCGGACACTGCTTTGCGGGCACCTGGCTGAGGGAGTGCAGCCGCTTCTCCTTCTCTGGGGGTATCATGCGCTGCTTGCGCCAGTGTTCTCGCTGGTTTTGGAGGCGTTGGTGAAGACAGGGCAGGAGGTTCAGCTTGCACCGAGGGCGGTGCTTTCTCGGCCAGGGAGCGCAGACCGTGGCGGGTTCTTCCTCACCGGCGTTTCCTGAAGCTGTGGATGGGGAGGTGGTCATCGGACGGGCACTCTCCGGCAATCTCTGGCAGTGGGTAAGAGGAGCCTACCTGGTGTATCCGCTTCACGCGTTGTCCCAGCATGCTGTCGCCGTTGCGCAGTCCGGGATGGGGAAAAGTGAGCTGCTGCGAAGAGTTGCCTATACCATGGCAAGGCTCTTTGGGATGAAAGTGCTCTGGATCGATGGGAAAGGGGATTGGCAGGACGCCGTCCGTTTTGAGATGACGATGAAGCGGGCCGGCTGTCAGCGTGTTGGGATCTTTCCTGTCAAAGCGCATGCGGGCTGGAGAGGAACGCGGCAAGATGTGCTCAACCTGCTGATGGCCACACAGACCTTCGAGCATGACTATTTTCGCGGTGTCACCTATAATATTCTCAAGTTGGCTCTCTATGCCCCGAACCTGCCTGTGGTTGAGAGTGGCGCTGAACTGCTCCGACGCATTTATCCTCCAGCGCTCATGGCTCTCTACCGGTCCACACGTGAGCATCTGTATCTCGAAGCCCTGACGACGGATGCCCTCTGGGGACCATACAACAAGTATCAGGCGTTTTTTAGTGGCGTCCAGGATCGGCTGGATGGAACCCTCGGCTATGGCGATTGGGACGCGGCCTACTACCTGCTTGACGAAAAGCGGTTGCAGGAAGCGCAGTTAGCGCCTTTTGCACGCTACCTGATCGATGACTTTTATCTCTACCTGGCCCTGCGCCAGCTGGAGGGAAAGCAACGTCCTCTCCTGCTCGTGCTTGATGATTTCAGCGCGTACTCCTCTCGCGTGACCGTCCATAAGCTGTACGAGCGGGTGAGATCTGCTCATGGATGTGTCATTCTCTCCGCGCAGGGCTATGAAGGGCTTGGGGAGGATGCAGAGCGGCTGATTGAAGATGCTGCGACGACCATTCTGGGAAAGTGTAACTTGCCGGAGAAGCTCATTCGCGTCGCGGGGAAGAAGAAGGTGCCGGCATTTTCGTATCATCTGCCGGGAAAGCAGGAGGAGCAGGGACTGCGATCGGAGCAGGAGGAGCATCCGCGTATGGTGATGCATGAGGAGGAGCGATGGCTGGTTGAGGCTGACGAGGTCCGCGGACTGGGAGTGGGGGAAGCCTACTTGCTCTATGGACCTGCTGCACACAAAGTAGCAGTGGAGCGAGTGAGACTGGATGAGGACGCAGTGGAGAGACGTGCGGCAGAGCTTCTGCGCGATTACGAGGAAGCACAGGCAAAGTACGAGGCCGACCAGGCGCGAACGATAGGCGCGGATCCCGCGCCGTCGCGCGCGCAATCAGGGAGCACTGGTGGAAAAAAGAAGAGGAGAAAGCAGAAGCCTGCCCCTCCTCAGCCGCCGCAGCCGGAAGACGCGCCAGGGGGGAGCCAGTCTGCGCCAGGCGAGCCTGGCGCTTCACGTGGCAAGAGGAGCAGCACGCGGGAAGCGCCAGGCGAACAGCGAGGATCATCGGAAGCGCAGTCTCCGCCTCCGAAACCGTCATCGCTTGATGACATCGAGTGAGGTCGATGGATGGCGAGGAGGGGTGTTCTCTCTGCTTTGCGTGTTCTCTGCGCAGAGCTTGATGGAGAGGTCTAGATCAATACGTGCGTGCTGACGCGAAAGGAGGGAGACTTGATGGGAATCTTTCTGCTCGTGGTGACGGTCGTCTTGGAGCTTGCAGGAGCTGCCTGGAGTTATTGGTATGGCTCTCATGTGTCGGCAGGGCTGGCGGGTCTGCTCAACGACGCGCTCGGAATGTTCCCTGGACTACAGCGCCATCATATCCATGTCACAGGTGTGTTTATGGGCTGGGCCTGGGTCGCTATGTATAGCCTCATCCACCTGGCGGCAGTATACGGGTATGTGAAGAGTATCGCGAAGAAGCGACTCAAGATGGGGCGCCCGGGGCAGCGTGAAATCACCGTTGTTGATCAGATCTACCAGGATCTGGCGACTGCGACCCCGGCGAGCGGGTTGGGGCCTGTTTCCCGTCTCGCCTGGCCACGCTCGTTCGACTATCTGCCAGGCTATGATCTCACGCTCTTTTTTCTCGGGTCGCGCTTGATTATCGGGGAGGGATTCTTTACACACCGCAGCCTCAAGCCATTGCTGGCGCAGCAGCTTTTCGCCTACAGCAGCGGAGATGTCTGGTTGCGGGTGGTGCTTGACTGTTTGCCTCCAGGGGAGCTCTTTGTGGCGCCGTTAGGGGCCGTGCTAGGGCTTCCCGTAGGGATTGGTCCCGTTTTGACAGTGCTGTTCAGGAAGAAGCATTGGCGGGATCGTGTGTATGCGGGGGATCTCTTCGCCGCGCGCTTAGGGCAGCGCTTTGAACTGATCCAGGCGCTCGACCAGGTTATTCGTCCTCGCGAGCAGCGCAAAAATGTGTTGCTGCGGGAATATCCCTATGCCGCTGAGCGCATTGACCGGCTTATGCGCCTGGCCCCTCCAGGATATCCCGGAACCTCCCCTGCGGGAGCTTCGCCGCCCCCTTCCGGGAGCGCTTCTACGGCTTCAAGCCCGCCTCCCTCTGGGACGGCTTCCTTTGGTGGAAAAGCCCCATCGGAGGGTCCCGCTTTCTCGAGGCAGCAAGCGCCTTCTGAGGGCACGGCTTTCACCGGGAACACCTCTTCCTCGACAAGTCAGCCGCGCGCGGAGAACGTGCGTGCCCCAGAGAGTGACTTCTCCAGAGGGCCTGCTTCCTCGTCATCGACAAGCACGTCTCAGCCTTCGAACCAACCTCAAAAAAGAAGGAAGGAATGGAATGCTATGCAATCTCAACCTATAACGCTGATTCTGCGATTTGCTGACTCTGGTTGGCATGTGCGCTGGCGGACTCCAAATACGGAAGCGTTTCATGCCGTGTTGGAGGAGTTCAAAGCTCTCCTCGACTTGACTGAGCGCTATTGGGACCCGGAAGCCTTTGAAAAGGGAGGCTGGTGGGTCGCGTATGGCGCGCTCGGAAAAGTCGGGCATCTCTTCAGCAATTACCGGGCGGTGCGAGATGAGTTGGAACGGGAGCACTGGCAACGCTATGAGCAGCAACGCAAGGAGGCAAGAAACCGAGCCACACAATCAAAGCAGAAGCAGGAGACAGGACAACAGACAAAGCGACAGAACCGGCAGCCAGGGCGTGAAGAGAAGCGCGAAGAGGCGAAGTTGCCACGTACCCCTCAAGAGGCCTTTCGTATCCTCTCGCTCGTGCCTCCGGTCACCCTGAACGATGTGAAGCGTGCCTACCGCGCGAAAGCGTTCACGTGTCACCCGGATCGTGGGGGAAGCCATGCCCAAATGGTGGTCATCAATGCTGCCTTTGAATTGGCTCAGAAAGCGGCATCCTAATCAAATACAAGCCCATGTCAGAGGTGATCTCCTGCTATGGATACGCGAGAGCTATCGTTGCCTTCTCACATGTCGTAATATGCGGTCATTAATTTGCAGTTTTTTTGCGCTTTGTTTCTCTGTAAGGTTGCGCTTACGCTTGATGGTGAAATAGAAGTCTCTCTCCCACTCAGTTATCCACTGGCGATCAAAAGCATGTTGAATTGCTTCAGGGTTGAGAGAGTCCGAGGGGTCTCTTCGAATGCGCTTGATCGCTTGAAATATTCTGTCAGAGGGGAGGCCGATAAAATTCTTCACACACCAGTTACCGACAGTGGCTTGTATGCCGTTGTGACGGTTACGCAAGACGCAGAGCTCAATGATAGGGAAATGACCACACAGGCATGTCTCTGGCTCATCAGCTTCATAGATTTCGTACAACGCCCACTCTCTCCTGGCCTCATCCCAGGTTTGCGCAACTGAGCGTTCTAGTATTTCAGTAATGAGTTGGGATTGCGACACATTTTTCGTTGCTCCAGCCATGGCTCTTTTGAAAAAACACCGCACTTTGTATTCTACTGCATCAGATGCAATACAGCTAGTGTAAATTTGCTCACTTCATGGAAGGAATTTCGCTCATTCCGTGGGAGGCCGTTTGAAATTGGCACAGCATCCGTAACATCTCGCGAACGTCGCCGGTGGTGACGTTTGCTCGGCCACGAAAACGGCCCAAAAAAAGCGTTTCTCACTTGCAAAAAGCGTGTGTATGCTTTATACTTTCTCCCAGTAGAAAAAGCATACACACGCTTTTTGTTTTTACAAGCGTGTTGGCAGTTGGAGAAAGGACGTGTTCTATGGCGCTTCAAACCCTTGACCTGCGCGACCAAGTACACGAAGCGCTGCGTTTCCTGGCCGACCGCTGCGACGGGGCCAGGTCGCTGGATGGCGAGAACTTTCATAAAATCGATGCCTCGTTCGGCCGCCAATTGGCCGATAGCAGTTCTCTGACGCTGCCGCAGCTCGTCGTCGGGTCGAACATGATCCGCAAATATCGCCGACAACTGGAAAGTGGCGGACTGCACATCCCAACACGGCAAGAGGTAGAACAGTACCTGGCCGAGCAGAAGACCATCATGAGTCGTCGCGAGGCGCTCCCCGCTCAAGTTCAAAAGCCAGCGCCAGCGGATCAGCCCGCACATCACCGGGTGTACGTTGAGCACAGGCGCATCATCGTGCTGTATCCCTACGACCGGGCCATCCACGCAGCGATTGCACCGCTCAAGCAGAAGATCCAGGACTGGGGCTTTAACCGCTACGGCCTCAAAGAATGGTCCTATCCCCTTGAATCCGTCAACCTGGTGCTCGATGCCCTCCACCCATTCGAGCATCATTTTTCCTACAGCCCCGAGATCGCCGCCGTGGTTGAGCAGATGCGCCACGAGGAGGAGCTGGCCTGCCAGCAGGCAGAACTGGAACAGGCCTTCGAGGAGATGGAACGGCTGGCGGCGATGGAGGCCGCGCAGCCGTTCCTGGATGGCACGCCGCTGCCGAACGGTGAGGCCCTTTTTGGCCACCAGCGTGAGGCTGTATGCTTCCTGATCGAACGGAAGCGCATGATTCTGGCGCACGACCTCGGCCTGGGAAAAACAAGATCAGCGCTGATCGCCGCCAAGAGCTACGGCTTGCCGGTCTTCGTGATCTGCCCCGCGGGCCTGCGTATCAACTGGCTGCGTGAGGCTGAGATCGTCCAGGTTCCTGTTGAGGTCTACAGCTGGGCCAAGCTGCCTGATCCAACCGAGGATCACGATTATATCCTCATCGCGGACGAGGCGCATTATGCCCAGACGCTCTCTACCAAACGAACCAAGGGCTTCCTGGAACTGGCCGAACATGCGCGTGCGGTCTACGCGCTGACTGGCACACCGATGAAAAATGCCCAGCCCATCAATTTATTCCCGCTGCTGGTGGCTTGCCGCCATCCCCTCGCTCAGGACCTGCGCGCCTACGAGCACCGCTACTGCAATGCACACTACAAATCGATCGGGCGCAAGCGCGAAGTCTGGGACGTGACCGGCGCATCTCATCTGGATGAATTGCACGAAAAGACGAAACACCTCATCCTCTACAAGAAGAAAGAGGAGTGCCTGAAAGACCTGCCGCCCAAAGTGCGGGTCATGCGCCAGGCGGAAGTAGACCGCGAGGGTGAGCGCGCCTATCAGTCCATGATCACCCAGTTAACGCAGGAGCATCAGGCGCGCATGCAGCAGAAACGCGACGAGCAGATCGCCGCTTTACGGCAGGAGGTCGGGGCAGATTTCGACGAGGAGATGCTACAGGATGAACTGGAGGCGATGAGCGAGGACGAGGAGAACGCACGGGCGCTGGTCGAGTTGGGAATCATGCGGCACGTGGCGAGTACTGCCAAAGTCGCGAGTGCGCTTGATCTGGCGCAAGAGGTCCTTGAACAGGGTGAAAGCATCGTTCTCTTTACCGCCTACCGCGATACTGCCACCAGACTTGCTTCAGAACTCGCTGCCGAGTGTTTGAGCGGCGACACCACCACCGAAGAGCGCCAGGCAATGATCGACCGCTTCCAGGCCAGACAAACGCACGCGCTGGTCTGTATGATCGGTGCTGGCGGGGTTGGCATCACCCTCACGGCTGCGCAAACCGTTGTCCTGGTCGATAGACCATGGACACCGGGCGACACCATCCAGTGTGAGGATCGCTGCCATCGGATCGGACAGCGCGGCTCTGTTACCGCAATCTGGCTGCAGTATGGCCTGCTCGATCAGCAAATCGACCGTTTGCTGCAGCAGAAGCAAGAACGCATCGACCTGGTGCTGCGCGGCAAGCGCAAGACCATGCGCGGCGTGAGCCGGAGCATTCGCTCGATGGCAAAGGAGATCCTGGAGAGTGTACGCTCCGGGGTGCCACTTGAGCAGCTCCTGGGCGAACTGGATGAGGAGCAGCACGACCTGGTCGTCGAGGCCTCGACGGTTGGCCAATCTTTCTCTGATTCGACCGCAGAGCCCGCGTCAGCAACGGAAGCATCGGCGGCCCGTCCTCGCAGGGCGACATCTCCAACAACAACATCAATGCCTCCCGCCGCGGTACCGGCGAAAAAAGGCAAAGCGCGAAGGGATAGGCGCCTGAAAGGGGAGTTGCCGCGCGTCCGGATGAATGTGATGCTGGATGAGGAGGTCGCCGCCTTCCTGCGCTCAATGAAAGTGCCGGCGCAGACAACAAAAGAGCCAGGGTACAGTGGATTCCTTGAACGCCTGGTGCGCGAGTCGCCGGAGTTCCAGCGCCGCAAATCATAGGCATCATGGACGCTTCAGATCAACGCCCCGCAATCGTCACATCTGGCCAGCACCACCGGCGCGTGACGATTGCATTCCTTACGAACACTTTCCCTCTCGATTCGACCAGGTGCGCTTTTGGATATGCCCCGACGTTGTGGCAACGTCTCATCAATGTTGCCCTTTATATGTGTATTAGATAGAGCATACATCGGCCTGTAGAGGGAGTTTAGAAGAATTTCGCATTATAAGCCTTTTTTTGGTGGTAAATAAGGTGACAAGTGGCTGTTCCCACGCGATGCGCAACGAGCTGCCCCTCCCGGGGAAAGTGGCTCTAGAGCGTCCTTCATGGTATGCGTGTCTGCTGTGATGAAGCGGCATTGCCACGTGCATTACCAGCAAGCATAAGGCAAGAGAGGGAGGTTGTTGCCGGCAGACAGAGGTCCTTTGCCCTCATGATCAGCTCAGAGGGGAGATGACGGGTCTTGGAAAAGCTTCTGTGTCTGCCAATTCCTCCGAGGGCGCGTTGATGGCGAGAAACGCGTGTGCGAAAGCCTCCGTGATGCGCACCTGTGGAGGTCCCCACCAGCCGTTGCGTGCGAGCCGATCCTGCCAACGAAAGCTCTGATGCCTGCCGGACGGCACGAGGTGGACGAGGAGGCGGCTTGGCCTCCGGCTGGGTTTGAGTCAGGGGAAGCACCTCCACATAGTGTCGGCGAAAGTCGGGCGGTCCAGGCACGGCGAAGCGCTCGACCGGCCACATCCACGAGAGCCGCAGCGCTCCGAGCATGATGGGCTTTCGCGCAACAGCTGAGGCCAGTTCACCGCGATAGTCGCCCTTGCCCTTGCCTGCATAGGTGCCGACCCATTGCCGCGTGTGCAACGGACCGCGTCGTGGTGCGCGTGCGCACCACCTCACCTCGCTTGCGCCCTGTGTAGCCAGGTGCACAGACGGCATCGAGTCGGCGTTTTGCGGCAGGCAATGCAGGATCACAGGGCAGCGCCCGTTGCCGTGCTGCTTGACGTGTCGCATCGACGTCAAAGACAATGTAGCGGCGACCCTGTCGATCGAAGATGCCACCAATGGTTTCCGCTGTCCACCTTTCCGCGAACGTCTGCCGCTCGAAGAGCATGCGGAACGCTTCTAAGCAGGGACGATCCACATCGGCCAGGAAGCGACTCAGGCTCGACCGATGGGGAAGACCATTGCGTCCAAAGAGCGCCATGAATGCTGTCTCGAAAGGCTCTACTCGCTCAAAAAAGTCAGCCAGGGTCCGTTCTCCGCTGATGGCATAGCCGATCAGCAACGCGAGAAAATCGATGGGTTCATACATTCCGAAGCGCCCGCGCACCAAGCGCACGAGGCTCGCGCAAAGGCTTCAAAAAGCCCTTTCTTCTCCAGATAGCCAGCAATGATGATGACTTCAGCAAACCATGCGGGCACCGAGAAGCGGTTTTCCGAGGTGGTTTGGACCTCAATACAAGGGGTGGATATCATACGAAGAGAGACCTCCTTCTGGGAAAATGACACCTTTCTTTCCCATTAGAGGCCTTTCTTTTCTTCTTCCGCCAGCACTTTCCTTCTTGTCAGCTCGTTGCGCATCCCGTGGGGTCAGCCCCCACTTTGGAATGGTCTCCTAGAATGCTGTAACCCGTACACCACCTTCCTCTGCTCGCGTCAAGAACAAAACTCTATCGACAGTATGCTGGATATCCTGATTGCTACATTCAAGCTCTGCAAGCTTGCGTTGAATCTCCTGCCGCTGGAGCAGAGCGTCTCGTGAAGAAGAGCGGCAAATTCTACGGAAGGAAATAAGGAGCATAGATAGCTCATCGACGACATAATCAATACGATGTAATGCTATGAGGAGATCATAACGAAACGGAATGGCACTCAGCGGCAGCCTTGAAACGCTCTCTAGCAATATATTAAACTCTTGTATGGAGTCACTCAATTTTTGAATAGAGACTCGTACACGATCACACTGATCAGGCTGGAGAGTATCTTTCTCAAATACTTGACAGTCCCTTGATACAATTACCCATGCTTGCTTGAACTTTATCCTTCGTTCCTTAGCTTGCAGGCGGAATTCACCAGGTGACATGTGGACCTTACCTCTTCTCTAGTTGGCAGAAATATTCCTGTGTCAGTGTAATAGACTTGGTTGGCTGACAAAATTAATCTCCATTAGAAAAGGATAAGTGTGCTCAAGCAGCTCAACCCTACGAGCATGGCAGAATCAAGCCAGAGCCACCACCTTACCCTGATACCTGTTGATTGCAATGAATGGCGTCTCTAGGCTGCTCTCGCCATCGCAAAATTAAATTTGTCAGCCAATCAGGCAATAGACAGATAAGCATACTTACTCACTAACAGAGTACGCAGAAAAAATGCTCTCTGTCAATTCCTATGTTCCAAAAAACTCACTCAGCAGATCTTTCACAAGACCGTAACAGCGAGAAAGGCGCTCAGTATATGCATCATCGTTCTCTGCAAGTTGTTTCATGTTTAATCCAGACTCACCATATCGATTCCATACTCTCGATGCGGCATCCACTGCATTTACAACCTGTTCAATATGCTCACCTAACCCATCAATATTGCTGATAAATTGATCATACTCAGCATTCCCTGTTCTTAAGCCTTCAATATAGTCACCAAATTCTTCTAAATCTTTCAAAAAATCTTGAAGAGTGTTTCCCTCCACATCTTTCCTCGCTCTGGGCCTTAATTTAGACAACATGTCATCAAAGGTACCCCTGAACCTTTTCCAGTCTTCAGGCTCATCGGAAACCCTTAAGGGGAGAACCGGATTTTGTTCTTCCTCATTATGAACATCTGGCTGCTCATCAGGAACATGATTAAGCACAATTTACTCTTCATATCCACTACAAACACATACCATATCATCTACTAAGGGTTCTCCTGGCACATTAAAGCAAATATGCGCATTGGCTCTATTTCTTTTTAAAATTATCCAACAGGCCTCTTACGGCATTCAGGTCCCTCTCTAATACTCGAAGGAGCCTCTGAATTTCTTGGAGGGAAGTCATCATGTCTCTCGATTGAGACCGAGATATAGGAATAAACTTTTCAATTAGTGGCTGTAAGCGGTTCAAAATATCGCGACTTTCATGCACAGGCTGTCTGATACTATTGCGCAAATGGACTTCTGCGCTGGATAGCTTCAAGATATTGGCATTATCACTATCTATGAATTCAGCTAGACGTTGTGTCGGAATCTTAATACCCTGAAGTTCATCTCTTGCGCGCTCACATGAGGTAGGTCCAAAGCTTGTACCAAAGAAAACTCCATGGACTTTTGGTAGAATATATTTTCCTTCCTGTTCCTCGCTCACTTTGAGTTTTTCACTTATGCATTCGTATAATTCAGAGACGGTTTCGAAAAAACTATCAGAGCCTTTAGGATTGAGGGATGGCTGAGGAGGAGAGTTACCGATTGAATCTGAGTCGGTAACTAATCGCCCGCCTTGATCTTCGCCCGAGTCTACAGCAGCGTCTTCTTGCTCCCGGGCAGGTGCTGTTACAGCAACCTCGAAACGGCTCCCCAGGTAAATCACTAGGATGAGCAAGAGGAGAAATAGACCTGCTATCAGCAGGCTCCCAGGATTCTGAATGAACCATTTGAACAGCGTACCATCGAGACTCTTGCTGGTCGTCCAGGGCCACTGTATAAAGAGTAAGGCGGCGAGTACACTTGCGAGGACGCCAAGAGCGAGGCCTGTCCTCCAAATGAGTTTTTGTGTTGTCCAGAGCCTTTTGCACAATACAACAAACCAGTCTGGTGGTCCTTGGGTACTGGTATTGCTTGTAGACGCCTTTGCCATACTCGCCCCCTCAGTGAGAGATCGAAAAGCGTGTCTATATTGATAATGCAGTATAGTGTGTATAAGTAAAAGAGGCAAGTTGTAGTTCAACCTAATTTGACGTTCTTACGGGTCAGGCTAGCGAAACCTGCTTGTAGTACGCGAAGCTCATGAAGCAACTTGAGAAGGGAGAACAGGCGATAGGGAAAGCATCAACACCAAGAAGCTGTAACAGAAGCGGGTGCTATAATCGGTGGCAAAAATTGGCAGGGGACGATTCTGTCCCCTGCCAAGCTATGAGCGCCGGCGTAACCGGTCCCAGAGCAACAGTATACTTTCCAACATGCTCGGTAGCATGATGATTACCATCAGAGAATAATACCACCAAAGCAACATCCGTTCTCTCCTTTCGTCAATCGTGTAAGCGTTTCACACGTTATATAATGCAGAAGATTACTGGATCTCCTGGCACCTCGGAACCTCATCCAGCGAGTTCTTGTTTCTTTCTCCCTGGATGTATGGGAAGTATACGCGACAAAGAAGAACGATTCCTTACTTATGGTTCTTCCAATTGCTTCTCATAGCTTACTAAAATCATCGAAGCCAGGATGTTGAATGCGCACGACGAACGATGAATAGAGAGCATACCGTAGGCAGGCTACTCGAGACGTACCGTAGCCGTCTCAATAGAGAGCGAATAGGGCGAAATAGGCTCACGCAGAAAAGACTGGCCCAACTTGTAGGTGTCAGCCCTACCTCCATTCGCGATTGGTTCCTCGACGCGACGACCCCCACGGCGGAACATTTAATGAAGCTTATCGAAGTGTATCTGCGCGAAGGAGCCTTTATGAAAGGAGAGGAGATCACAGAGGCAGTACACCTGTGGGAGGAAGCAAATTTCAATGCAGCCTTCGACGAACGCTGGTTTCGAGGGTTACTACAGGAACTGTCCAGCCCGCAAAAGGAGCGAGCAGCAGGCAATTCCTCTAAGCGTGCCCTCAACACGCCGGAGGTGTCTATGGACGCTCAGGAAGCGGCGCCCCCTATACCAAATGAACGCTATGTGCACACGTACCGGGAAAAGCTGCGAACAGATTCTCGCATTGCTTACATTCAGATTTTGGATATGAAACGTCCCCTGGAGTTGCTGAACGTGTACGTTCGGCTGCGTATTCATGAAGACGTTGTGTTCCGATATAACCCCTCCTTCACTCAGTACACGGCAGTAGCAAGGCGTGATCCGAATGTTGTGCTGCGTCTTGATCAACAACGACAAGCAGGCTTTCTCAATACCGCACTGGAGCCAGAAGAAGCCATCCATGCCTATAGACGTTGTGTGATTGTTGGCGATCCAGGGGCCGGGAAGACAACGCTCTTGCGCTACCTGGCCCTCAAGTGCGCGGCACAGGAGTTCTCGGAATTACCCGATCTCCCTATGTACCTTGAGCTCAATACTTTTGCGAGTTCCAGTGAGAGGCTGTGTGGAAAGGCCTCAGGTCTGGGTTTGAGCCAAGCGTCTCAACATGATGCGGATCATGGCGAGGTAAATCCAGGCTTCTTCGAGGCTTCGGAGCACCTCATAGTCTTTGGAAAGCCTACGCCAGGTTGAAAGCCAAGCGAAGGTACGCTCGACAATCCAGCGGTGTGGAAGCACATGAAAGCCGCTCGGTCGGATCTTCTCCCAATCGATCACCGCATCCTTTGGGGCCCAGACACCTCGCAGGCCGCTCCAGGGATGTTCCACAATCTCGACGTCCCATCCCAGCTCCGCCTTGACCCACTCGCCGAAGCCTTCCTTCTTGTAGCTGCTATCCGCCCAGATCAGCTTCAGACGCGGAAAGACCCCTTTGAGCGGCGCAAGCAAGTGTTTGCCGCCGCAGTAGTCCTGGATGTTGGCTTCATGGACGAGCGCATGCAGGATCAGCCCAGTGGTATCGACCAGCAGGTGGCGCTTGCGGCCTTTGACCTTTTTGCCCCCATCGTAGCCGCGAGCCCCCCTTTTTGCGTCGTCTGAACCTCTTGACTGTCGATGATGGCGGCGCTGGGAGTCGGCTGGCGCCCTTGTTTCACCCGCAGCTGTTCGCGTAGGGTCGTGTGCATCCGTTTCCACGTGCCGTCGTTGCGCCACGTGCGGAAGTAGCTCCAGACCGTCGACCAGGGCGGAAACTCATGCGGCAAGGCACGCCATTGGCCCCCTGTCCGATCCAGGTACAAAATGGCATTGAGCACTTCTTGGATGTCGGTGGTTCGTGGGCGTCCACCTGGCTTGGCGGGTGGGATGAGCGGCGAGAGGATGGCCCATTCCTTCTCGGTCAGATCACTGGGGTAGCTGAGTCTTTTCATTGCTCCACCTCCTCTATCTTTCCCCTATTTCTTCTTCTACATTATATCACTTTCCACACAGCCTCTTAGACGCATGTGGTGACGGTATCGGGCGGGAAACGACAATTCTCAGATTTTCCGCCCGATACCGTCACCATAACTAGCCAGACGACTCCTTCTTAAGTAGGCGATCGCTTCTTAAGAGCAGCCTCTTGCTTCAAGAAATCCTCCTTAGTGTGCGGTGGCTTCGTAGCGTCCAATTCTGCCCACTTAATCAGCCCTGCCTTGCGCTCCTTCTCCTCCCATTCAGCTTTTGCGGATGAATCGATGGCTCGTTTGAAGTAATAGAGCGTGTGATTAGCAGCTTTGGCCGACATCACTCCTACCATCTCCCAACCATCGGCTCCCAATTGGGCCAGCAAGGTCCCCCAATCTTCCGGCTTTTGGACCCCTTCGTACGTTCCACCCTCCCGACTACTATAGACATGGACAATCACTTGTTTTGGAGTATAGGCTACTTCACAATATTCCCACAATGGCATGGCTCGACTCCTTCCTCTGCTGCGCTTTCTTCGTAACTCCTCGCTGAGCATCCTAAGGGTTCCCGCAGAAATAAAAGTACCACCTATTGCGGTTGAAGAGTATAGTTCCAGTCACCATGCAAAGGATGGCTGGTGAGATTGAGTGCAGCCATGTCTTCGTCTGAGACTTTGAGGCCGGTAGGATAGCTGTTGGTATCTTTGACAGCCATCACCGTTAATCCCTCCTCGGTGGTGGTATGAGAAATCAGCTCAATCATGGTCTCAAGAGACGTGAGCGGCTTCCCACGCCAATTGATGGAAATGTAGGAAAAGAGCCGATGCTCGATCTTGTTCCATTTGCTGGTGGCCGGAGGCAAGTGGCAAACGGTAATGGCCAGGCCGGTCTCATTGGCCAAGTGCTGCACCTGCTGCTGCCATAGCCGACTGCGCGCCCCGTTGGAGCCACCCCCATCAGCCACAATGAGCAGTTCCCGACTTCTGGGATACAGGTTGCTGCCCACGCTCTTCCACCAGCGTCTGATGCTCTCGACTGCAAACTCTGCGGTCTCATGGTCGATCCCGA
>Ga0070717_10001083_pt1 | contig 18294 bp, 20 predicted proteins | sample LARL113metaG_FD_71366 | JGI IMG/M metagenome (GOLD analysis project Ga0070717, IMG submission 71366) | Corn, switchgrass and miscanthus rhizosphere microbial communities from Kellogg Biological Station, Michigan, USA - LAR L11-3 metaG | ecosystem: Host-associated > Plants > Roots > Rhizosphere ... | reverse complement strand
CGCCGCCTTCTGCCTGGCCGGGATAGCGTCGGCCCTGACCATCCACGACGCAGACGCCGCCGCCACCATCCCCAGCCGTCGCTACCATCCCCACTGGCCCACACACGCGATCGCCAGGGTCTGGCACCACCCCGCAGCCAGGCCAGACGAGCAAGCCGCCGCATAAGGCGGACCGGGTCAGGTGCGGGCCGACCTTGCCCGGTCTTCCTGCTCGGCTATCACGGCGTCAAGCGCGCGGCGCAGGTCAGCCTGGATCGTGGCGTCAGCAGCAATGCCCTTGATGGCGCGCTCAAGCTCGCGCCGCCGGTCCTTGAGCTCGTACGTGGTGAGCGCGTACAGCGGATGCTTGGGCGGGCCGACGGCCGCAGGCTCGGCGGCCATCGCGGGCTGGTTCCTGGCCGGCTGGCCTGGGCCGTTCACGGGGCAACCTCCCGGGGGACCGGGCGGGCAAGGTAGTCGGCGCGGATCAGCTCGCGCAGCGCGCCAGGGTCGGCAGCGGTCAGGATGACGGCCGGATCGTCGCGCCGTTCGGCGCTGTAGCGGTGCTCCGCGCCGGGAGCGCGGCTGATCCGGTAGGCGCCGCCCCAGTCCTCGCACAGCATCGAGTAGCTGTCCATCTCCGCGATATCAGGCACGGGTCCTCCTCTCTCGGGGCGCGCCCGGGGGAATGTTCCCAAGTCCCCGGGCGCGCATGACAAGCTTCACGCGGTGGCGTACCGTGCGCAGTAAGTCACGACCGTCCGTAAGAGCCCCGGCGCGTCGGTAAGAGCCCGGCTCCCGGCGTGAGGAGACGTGAGCAGGTGTCACCGGTACGTGAGCGCGACACCGCGGCGCTGTCGCTGTTCGCCGATGAGATGAAGGCCGCCCGCGAGCAGCGCGGTTGGTCCCAGGCCGACCTGGCCGACCAGATCCCCTACAGCCTGTCCACGATCAGCATGGTCGAGGCGCTGCACCGGGTCCCCACCCGGGACCTGGCCGGGCACCTGGACAAGGCGTTCAGCACCCCGGGCACCTTCACCCGGCTGGAGGCCCGGCTGCGGGACCTGCCGTTCCCCGCCTCGTTCCGCCCGTTCGCCGCTTACGAGGCCGAGGCCACTGCCTTGTACGTGTTCCAGCACAGCCTGATTCCCGGACTACTCCAGACGCCAGACTACGCCCGAGCGGTGCTAGCCACCCGGCCGAACACCACTGACGATGAGCTGGACAACCTGGTGGCGGCGCGCCTGGCGCGGCAGGCCACCTTGACCCGGGACGACCCGCCCGCCCCGCTGCTGTGGGCACTGATCGACGAGGGGGTCTTGTACCGCCCGGTCGCTCTGGCCGAGGTCATGCACGATCAGCTCATGGACCTGGTGCGGATGTCGCGACTGCCCAACATCACCATCCAGGTCGTGCCCTACAGCGCCGGTGGACACACAGGGCTGCTCGGAGCGTTCGTCATCGCTGATCTCGATAGCTCCCCGGGTATCGTGTATGTGGAGGACATAGCTGACGGGCGCGTCTTTGAGGACCCCGGTACGGTGTCCCGCGTGACGCTACGCTACAAGTTCCTCCAGAGTGAGGCCCTGCCCAAGGGGGCCTCACGAGAGTTGATTGCGAGAGTGGCTGAGGAACGATGGAAGGGAACCGCGCCATAGCCTGGCGCAAGTCGAGCTACTCAGGGAACAACGGCGGCGACTGCGTCGAGGTAGCCAATGCTGCCCCCCTGATCGCTGTCCGCGACAGCAAGAACCCGGACGGCGCCCGCCTCGCCTTCGGGCGCGAAGCATGGGACGCCTTCGCGGCCCGGCTGAAAGCTGACACGAACTAACCGTGAGCAGGCACAAAGCGCCCCGCACGCAGCAGAGTGCGAGGCGCTTTGTCCTTCATCGTTGCGCGAGCGTAGTTACGCGGCGCCCACCGCCGCGCTTGCGGCCGCCCGCGGGCCTGGCACGGCAGGCTGGACTGCGGGGTCGGTGAGGGTCAGCTCGGCCAGCAGCACCGCGACGTCGTCGTCGAGCCGGCGGCGGGTATGCGCGCGCAGCCGGTCCAGCAGTTCGTCGACGGCGGCCTGCAGGTCGGGCCGGCTCAGCACCTGGATCTGCTGATCCACCCGGAAGAACCGTCCCGCCCGGTCACGGGCCTCCAGCAGTCCGTCGGTGAAGAACAGCAGCCGGTCACCGGTGCGCACCGAGAACGTGGACAGGCGCAGGTCCGGGTGCAGGCCCAGCGGTGCCGTGAACGCCGCCGGAGCCAGCGGCATCAGTTCACCGTCGGCGCTCAGCCGCAGCGGCGGGGGATGCCCGCAGATCACCAGCTCGATCCAGCCCGCGGGGTCGAGCTCGGCGAACACCGCGGTCACGAAGTCCTCCTCGCCCGCGGCCCGCGTCACGGACAGGTCAACCGCCCGCGCGACCTCGATCAACGGCAGGCCCGGCCGGGCACAGGCGTCGCGGAAACTAGTCGCGGCGACGCTGGCCAGCCGGACCGCGGGCAGCCCCTTGCCCCGGGTATCGCCAACCAGCCACCGCGGATTGGCTCCGTCGGCGATCACCTCGACCAGGTCTCCGCCCACCTGCGCCTCGGCCGAGGATGATAGATAGCGGGACGCCAGCCGGGCCGCGGCCACGGATCTGGGGACCTCGCGCAGCAGCGCGCTCTGCGCGACCCGGGCCACCGCGCGGGCCTGGCCGAGTCGCCGCTGCGCCGCGGAGCGGAGCATGGAGTTGGCCACCCCGAACCCGGCCAGCAGCGCCAGCACGGCCAGGCTTGAGGCCAGCCGCCCGGTCGGGCCGGGCCCGGCGAGGGTAAGGCCCAGCCCGAGCAGGACTGTCCAGCCCGCCAGCAGCGTGGTACGCAATGGACCCAGTGCCAGGGACGCCAGCAGCGGGGCGATCGCCAGCCAGGCCTCCGGCGCGAGGGGGCGGCCGATCGCGTACTGAGCCGCGGCGAACGCGGTGACCGCCACCGCGAGCAGTGGCCCGGCCACCCGGCCGAGCCGGGCTGCACCCGGCACCGGGCCCGTCGGCTCTAGCGAGATGCCGTGCCCGGCGCGGGGCGGCCAGGCCAGGACCGCCCGCCAGGACCGGCGGGGCACGGGACGGGCCGCCTCGCGGCCGGGTTTCGTCGGCGCGGCCACGGCCATCACCGGCGCCTCAGGCATGGATTCCGCATCCGGTCTTGCATTGCCATGAGCCCAGCGTCGCAACAGCACCTTCAGCGGGGCTTCAGCCTAGCCATGCGTTCCGTAGCGGCCGAGATAGCCGCAGCCCACGATCAGGAGACCCTCGGCTGCGCCTCTGGTTGTGCCCAGCTCGCTCCCGGCTGGCGGCGAGAAGAAGCAAAGAAGGAAGAAGATGATGCGGGCCCGGTCCCGGCTTGCCCGGGTTCCGGAGCAGCACTTCCAGCAGTCGCCACTCGGTCGGCGTCAGTCTGATGTCGCTGCCTTTCCCGACCGTGTCAGTGTCTCGCCGCAGCCGGGTGACCTGCTTGGCCGCCAGATCCACGACCAGATCGGCGATGCGGACCGGATGGGTATCGCTGCCCCTGACAATGCGCCTGCAGACCGGGCGTGATCCCGCATATCGTGCTCGGAAGGTAACGGCGCTACCGCTGTCCGGCTGCTGTTTTCCGCGTCTATCTCGGCGAACCGGGTCTGGGCCGCGGGTTTCCACTGGGCGCGGAGTGCTTCAATGCGCCGGGCGACCCGGCGTCCGATCCAGCCTGGCAGGAGGGCCTCCGGTAGCTGCGGGTCGGTGCGAGGGAGTATCTGGTACTCGTTGCTGAGGCGAATGCTCTCGAAGAGCTTCTCGTCGGAAGTCTGCGGCGCGAGCGCTTCGATAATGCCCTTGACCTGCTCGTAGTGCCCGCGCAGTGAGGCGAGGTCCCAGCCGCGGTCGACGATCTCCCGCTGGTCAAGGCCGATCGCCTCGACGGTACCGGCGAACGACACCGTGTGCCGCTGCAGGTCGAGCCGGCCCACGAGCTCTCTTATCTCCGCGACACGCTCGACGTGGGGCGTGACCCAGAGGCCCGGTGCCGGGTTGCCGAGCCCGGCCCACGTGAGTCCGGCGTACAGCGGCCGGCGTGCCGACCGGTGTGAGGCCGGGATGGTCGGAAGCACGGCGAGCCAGCGGCCGTCCCACTGGCTGAATGAGTCGCTCAGCGAGTACACCCGCAGCGAGCCGGTCTCGAAGATCTGCCGCAGCTTGGGGGTTATCGACCAGCTCACTTCGCGTCCGAGCTTGGCCGCGGTGATCCAGTCCGATGACGCGGCGCGGGCAATGGCCTGGCGTGCAGTCTGCTCTTCGATCCCGAGGCCGCGCAAGAGGTGTACCAGCGTCGCGGTCCACACTGGCCTTCCTGCCGGCCACACCAGTTCGCCGAGAATCGTGAACAGCAACGAGCGTGCGCTGCCAGGGGTGACGGACCCGTCGTCGGGCTGCAGCAGCGCGGAGCCGTGCGGGGTGGCCATCCGGTGTCCTCCGGTGTAGCGCGAGTGATACGTTCGACAGCCTATGAGACTTAGGTGCCGGAGGTGTAGAGCGAATGGATTTCGGGCTGTCTCCCGACCAGATCGAACTGCGTGACGCCGTCCGGAGGATGGCAAGGCGCGACCTGGCGTCCGGGTACCTCGAACGTGCTAAGTCCACCGAGTTCCCGTGGGAAGCCTACCGGCAGGTCGCACGGCTCGGCGTACTGGGCCTGCTGGCCGGGCCTGAGCATAACCCGCTCGACCGCGAGGACCACGTTGCGGCGGGACTGGCGGTGGAGGAACTGGCGTATCGTTCCCGCTCGCCGAGCACAGTACGACCCTGGAGGCGGCGCGGCTGCTCTGCTACGCCGCCCTGTGGCTGCGCGACGAGCAGCGTCCGCACTCGGCGGAGGCGTCAATGTCCAAGTGGTACGGCCCGCTGGTCGCGAGCGCGGCCGTCAAGGACTGCCTGCTACTGCACGGCCACTACGGGTACGCGGAAGAGCTCGGCCTCGAACAGCGCCTGCGCGACGTCATGGCCGTCGAGATCGCCGACGGTACCGCCCAGGTGCAGAAGATCGTCATCGCCCGGGAGCGGTTCGGTCGTGATTTCGTCCCTTACGGCAGGCGCCCGGCCGCCGGCCGGCCGGGGTGACGGGGGCGGCCAGGACTGCTACCAGACGGAGATGCCGCCGTTGACGGAGATGGCCTGCCCGGTCAGCTTCGCTGCTCCTGGCCCGCCCAGGAAGACGACCAGCGACGCAAGGTCCTCAGGCTCCGCGACCCCCAGGTCCGCCAGCGACGCGGCCTTCTCGAAGAGCTTCTTGCCGAACCCGTCCTTCAGCACCATCTCGGCCGTCGGGGTATTCGCGATCAGCGACGGCGTGAGGACGTTGACCCGCACCCTGTTCCGCTTCGCCTCGATCGCCGCCACCTTGCTGAACATCACGATCGCCGCCATCGCCGCCCCGATCGCGCTCTCGCCGGGCGTCGGCACCTTCGCGGCGTCGGATGCGATGTTCACGATGCTGCCGCCGCCCTGCTCCTGCATGAGCGGCAGGACGACCCGGGTGAGCAGCATGGGCGGCAGCGCCTGCTGGGTGAGGATCGTCGCCAGGTCCCCGGCGGGAGTGCGATGGAGCAGCTCGGGCCGGTAGGAGCCCGTTACCGACGAGACCGCGACATCGATCTGCCCGAACTTGCCGTATACCGCCGCCACGGCCTCATGCACCTGATGGGCGCGGCCCGCGTCGGCAGGCACGAACAGCACCTCAGCCTCGGGGCACCGGGCGAGTACCACCTGGCGCGCGGCCTCGCCCCGCTCCGGGGTGCGGGCGAGCAGCGCGATCTGCCGCACGCCGGCCTCGGCGAAGCCGATCGCGCTGGCCAGGCCGACGCCCGACGTACCCCCGGCGACCAGCACTACCGAATCGGCGTAGCCGCGCACCAGGGGAGTGGACATACGCTCTCCTAAATAATCTACAAGTGACGTGACTGAGTATACGTGAGTGTCTTACATTGCTATGCTGCCGGAAGAGTCTTTGGTCGTAACTGCCACGTCGGGCCCGAGCGTTGCCGCCCAGTGGCGGGCCTGCACCGGAGGAGGAGGCTCATGAGTACCGAGCCGCGCCTGGAGACGTCCCTGTGGCCCGCGGAGCCGGGCGAGGTTCGCGACGTGACCGTCTGCCAGACCCTGTACCACGCGGCTGGGACCGTTCCCGGGCGCGTTGCGCTGGTCGACTGCGTGGAGGACCCGGCCCGGCGGCGGCAATGGACCTACGCTGAGTTCGTCACGGAGGCCGAACGAGCGGCCCGGGCGCTGCTGACGCAGTTCCAGCCGGGGGACCGGATCGCCTTGTGGGCGCCGAACAGCGCCGAGTGGATCATCCTCCAGCAGGGCATCAGCCTGGCCGGAATGGTGCTGGTGGCGCTGAACCCGGCGTACCGGGCGCGCGAGATGCAGTTCACGCTGACCCAGTCCGGCGCGGCCGGGCTGTTCTACGTCGACGAGTACCGGGGCTTCAACATGCGCGAGCTCGCCGATCAGCTGCGGTCCGGCCTCCCCGGCCTGCGCACGGTGGTGTCGCTGGATGAGTGGGACGCCTTCATCGCCCGCGGCGACGACGCGACGCCGCTGCCCGAGGTGAAGCCGCACGACATGATCCAGGTCCAGTACACCTCCGGCACGACCGGCTTCCCCCGCGGCGCGATGCTGCACCATATGGGCCTGGTCAACGAGGCCACGTTCGTCGCCGAGCGCGCCGGAATGTCCGACGGTGGCGTATACATCAACGCGATGCCGATGTATCACATCGGCGGTGGCGCGGTGACCTCGTTCGGCGCCTGGGCCAAGCGGGGCACCTTCGTGATCCTGCCCGGCTTCAGCCCGGCGACGATCCTCGAGGCGTTCGAGACGTACCGGGGCACGCACACTCTCGTGGTGCCGACCATGCTCATCGCGATGCTAGACCATCCCGACCTGCGGACGCGCGACCTGTCGAGTCTGCAGACGATCCTCAGCGGGGCGTCGTCGGTGCCCGCATCGCTGGTGCGCAAGACGATCACGGCCCTGGACTGCCAGTTCAGCATCTTGTTCGGACAGACCGAGGCGCACGGAGTGGTAACCCAGACCCGAGTCACCGATTCGCCCGAGGACCAGGCGAACACCGTCGGGCAGCCGCTGCCGCAGCTGGAGATGAAGATCGCCGACATGGTGACCGGCGAGCCGGTTCCGCTGGAGGAGCAGGGCGAGATCTGCGTGCGCGGCTACCAGGCCATGCGCGGCTACTACGAGATGCCGCAGGAGACTGCCGCGACCATCGACGCCGACGGCTGGCTGCACATGGGCGACATCGGATCGATGGACGTCCGCGGCTTCCTCAAGGTCACCGGCCGCGTGAAGGACATGATCATCCGCGGCGGCATGAACCTCTATCCGGCCGAGATCGAGGCCGCCCTCCAGGACCACCCCGCCATCGAGACCGCCGCCGTCATCGGCATCCCGGACGAACGGTGGGGTGAACAGGTCGGCGCCGTCCTGCGGGTCCGCGCCGGCCACGACCGACCGGGTATCGCCGAGCTGACCGAGTTCCTCCGCGGCCAGATCGCCCTGCACAAGTGCCCGGTCTACTGGTCGTTCACCGACGCGATGCCGATGACCCCGAGCGGCAAGATCCAGAAGTTCGTGCTCAGGGACCAGGCTGCCCAGGGCGCTCTGCTTTTCGCCCAGGCGCGGCCGACGGCCTCGGCTTCGCCCTGATCCGTTCCGCCGGGCTGACCCGATCAGGTCACAGGCTCCGGAGGCCGATGGCCGGTCCCAGCTCCACGATCGCAGAAGGCCTGCCGTCGCACTCAGCGCACGAGTGCCCCGGCTCCGTGTGCGACACCTGGGATGGCCTGTCGGCGTCCCCCTCCGCGGCCGCCGGCCCTGATGCGTGGGTGCTCGCCAGCAGCGCGGCACCGTAAGCCCCGGTGATCTGCGGGTGCTCGGGCACGATCACCTCGTGGTCGAGGGCCACGGAGAGGAAGTGGCGGGCGGCGGGGTTGCGGGCGACACCGCCGGTCAGGACGACGGGAGCGCGCTTGCCGACCTGGGCGACGAGGGCGAGGGTGCGGGCGGCGATGGCGCGGTGCACGGACGAGGCGATGTCCTCGACGGCGAGGCCCTGGGCGAGCAGGGAGACGATCTCGGTCTCGGCGAAGGTGGCGCACATACTGCTCACCTCCAGGTCGGTGCTGCCGCGAAGCGCCAGGGTGCCGAGCTCGCCGATGTCGCACTCGATCGCGCGGGCGAGCACCTCGTAGAAGCGGCCGGTGCCGCTGGCACAGCGGTCGTTCATGGCGAAGTCCTCCACCAGGCCGTCCGCGTCGACGGTGATCGCCTTGCTGTCCTGGCCGCCGATATCGATGACCAGGCGTGCGCCGGGGACCATGGCGGATGTCCCGCGGGCATGGCAAGTGATCTCGGTAAACGAGCGCTGCGCGAGGGGGACCAGGCGGCGGCCGTAACCGGTGGAGACGGTGCCGGCCAGGTCACCGGGCCGCAGGCCGGCGTCGGCGAGCGCCTCGTCCACCGCGTGCTGCATGCCAGCCCGGCTGACCGCGCCCATCTGCACAATGGACGACGCTTCAATCGTCCCGGCGTCGTCGACCACCACGGCCTTCGAGGTCGTGGAGCCGAGGTCGACGCCCAGGTAGTGGTTCACGGCCGGGCGGCCCCCGTGTGCTCGCCACGCTGGCGCCGCACGTCGATCTGCTCGAGCATGGCGGCGAGCCGCGACTCGAGGATTTCCTCCTTGTAGAAGGATGCGTCGGCGACGTCGCCCTCGAAGAAGATCGACGGGATGCCGAGCATGTTCTGCGCGGACCGTGCGAGCAGCCGCTGCGGACCGGTGAACGCGCGGCAGGTCCGCGTGGAGTGGAAGACGATCCCGTCCACGTCGTACTCCCGGCAGTCCCGCACGGTGAGGTAGTCGAGCGTCCTGGTGCCGTGGTTGGTGGGGCACAGGAGGTAGTGCTGCGCCATGCCGCGCAGCGGATTCTCGACGTCGATCAGGTGCGGCTCCTGCCAGAACGCGTTGTGAATGTAGCGCCCGGCCAGCACCGCGGCGCCGTGCTCTGCGAACTTGCGGGACAGGAAGCCGAGCTTGTTCCAGTTCATGATCCCGTCGAAGTACAGCCGGTACTTCTCGCCCTCGACCCCGCTGACGCCCGCGTCGAGCCGCTCCCGGATCTCGTCGCGCACGCCGGCGAAGTAGTCGACCAGGGCTTGGTCGCCGGGCAGGAAGTTGATCGGCGCCACGCAGGCGATCCAGTCCCAGAACGTGGCCGGCGCGGGCTTGGCCTTGCACAGGTCAAGCCCCTCGCGGCGCAGCTCGGCCGCGCGCTTGATGTAGTCCATGCTCTGGCTAAGGTCGTCCCAGCCGAACGGACGGCCGGTCTGCTTCTCCAGCCAGGCGATCAGCTCGCGCAGCTGGCCCTCGACGAAATCCGACGCCTCCTCCCACTCCTCGCCGGTGAGGTAGCCGGCGTCCGGCTTGTTCCCCCACAGGAACGGGTGAGAGATGTTGAAGATCGGCAGCTGCTTGCCGAACACGCGGTAGGAGATGCCATCCCACTGCTGTCCGGTGCTGCACCCGGCGTAGTTGTTCACGAAGAAGTCGGGGGAGGGCAGCCGCGACGCGAGCTCGCGCTGGTCCTGCACGCCGACCACGCCGGTGTGCTCGCCCTCACCGCTCTCCAGCGACGCGCCCTGCAGGGTCAGCACCGAGCAGCCGAGGTGCGTACGCGAATAGGAGCAGAGCTCGGCGTTGTAGCCGTACTCGGCCCCGGCCAGCTGCGCGGGCCCCTCGAGGCGCTGCGCCGCGAGCCGCGCCGCGAACGCCTCGCCGTGGCACCAGGCCAGCCCCGCCGCCTGGAAGATCGGGTTCAGCGCACCGCCGTTGTACCAGACGATCTGCTTGCCCTGCTCCCGCGCGGCGAACAGGTTGTCCCAGTAGTCGGCGACGAGCTGCCCGCCGGCCCGGGTCACCTTGAGCCGGTTCGAGCGATCGGCGAGCGCGTTTCGTTCGGCGGTCTGCGTCATGCTGCTCCTCAGGCCGGGACGGCTCGGGTACGGCGGACCCGCTCGACGAGCGCCTCGATGCGGGTGCGGAAAGACTCGAGGGGAATGCCCTCGTGCTCGGTCTCGATCTGCAGATGCGGGATACCCGCCTCGTCGAGCGCCTTGCGGAGCTCGGGGTAGTAGAGCATGTGCGGCTCGCAGAACTTCGGCAGCAGGTGGATCACGGCCTCGGCCCCGCTGCGGCGGACCGCGTCGAGCAGCCAGCTGTCCCAGTCCGCGTCCTGCTGCACCCGCGTCGGGCAGGGAATGTTCACGTTGCGCTGCTGGTACCACCGCGCGACAGCCTCGAGCGGGTCGCCGTCCTCCTCGACGTCGGTCGAGACGTGGCGGCGGCCGTGATAGAGATCGTCGTCTACGACCACCGCGCCACTGCGCTCGATCGCCTCGAGGAGCTCGCGTCGCGGCGCGTGGCACAGGTGCCCGGACAGGTGCACGCGGACCCGGTGGTCAGGCGGCGCCGTGGCCGGGGGCGCTGCCGTCGCGCCGGCGAGCGCCTCGGCCAGCAGGTCGGCGTGCTCGGCCGGATCCATGATCATCGCCGAGGTGACGACGTCCTGGAGTTGCACCGGGGACAGGACGGCCGATCCGGCGGCGCGATCGTCGAACAGCCGCCGCACCATCCGCCGGTCACGGTTGTGCGCGGCAATCGCAGCACCCAGCGCTTCGCTGGTGACCGGCTCGCCGGTCAGGCGCTCCAGCTCGGTCCGGAACTCGCCCATCATGGCGACCACTCGCGCGGGACCCCAGGAGTCGTTCATCGAGCTGTTCAGCATCCCGAAGAACACCGGCGTACCCGGCAGGACCGCGCGTACTACGTCCGCGGCGCCGATGAGCTGAATGCAGTGGTCGGCCATCAGCACCGCGTCGTAGAGACCGAAGCGCCCGGCCGCCGCCTGGTCCGCGAGGTTGCGGGTGTAGCCGCAGTAGAACTCCGCGAGCAGTGACCGCCCCTCGGTGACCGGCTTCTGGTCGTCCTGCACCACCACCGGCAGCGTCCCGGCCGCGAGCGCCAGCTCGCGAGGAAAGTTCATCGGCAGCACGCCGAGCACAAGCCGGCCTGGGTGCCGCGCGCGCCAGTCCTCGACGTAGCCGCGCGGATCCCGGGCGACGGCAGTGAGCTTCTCCAGGACGATGGCCACACTAAATAGTCTACGGCTAGAGGAACTAAGTTACAAGAAATGTAAGATGACGAACCGCGCTGGCGTTACCGTCCGGTCCCGCATTGTCGATTAGGTCTAACCATTCTATGGTTAGACCGAAAGTCTCACGGACGCGGGCGCGCATCGGGCGGAGGTGGTCAGGATGGCGTTCGCCAAGGTGACGGACCGGTACAGCAACGAGCAGATCGAGCGCTTCTACGCGGCCGGGGTATGGCGGGAGGCCACGCTGTTTGATGAGCTGGACGCCCAGGTCGCCGTACTGCGCGGCCGCCCGGCTGCTGGGCGAGGCCTTCCGCTACACGGACGCGGATGTGCAGTTCGGGCTGCTACCTGGTCCCCGCGCACGGTGCCGCGCCGCTGTCGGTGGCGGACATGCGGAAATACCTGCTCGGCGCGGGCCTGGCGATCCAGAAGGTGCCGGAGCGGGTCGAGGTGGTGACGGAACTGCCGATGACTGCCACCGGAAATCCAGAAGAACCTGCTGCGCAAGGACATCGCCGCCAAGCTCGCGGGAATGTGAGGTAGGGCAGGGAGGCTAACGGGCGAACGACCCTCCCTCCTCGGGCTTACGCTTTCCCGCGCGAGGTCCTCCGCGATAAATTGGCCATACCATTGTACCTATAATTTCAGGCTGACGGTGACCCGGAGGGCGGCTGCCCATGGCAACGATCAAGGTCGGGATCTCGGACCAGGACGCCTTCACGATGCCCGACCCGCGCGTCCGGCGGCGGTTGCTCGACCGGGTCGCGGCGGCGGGCCTTGACCACATCACGGTCGGCGACCACATCGCCTTCCACGACGGAACGGGCTTCGACGGCCTGATCACGGCGAGCACGCTGCTGGCATCACACGAGAGCCTGCCGGTGGTGGTCGGCGTCTACCTGCTCGCGCTCCGCCACCCAATGCTGGCCGCGCGGCAGCTGTCCACCCTCGCGCAAGCGGCCCCGGGCCGCCTGACGCTCGGCGTCGGCGTGGCCGGAGAGGACCGCCGTGAGGTGAGCAACGCCGGGGTCGATCCCGGCACCCGCGGCCGGCGCCTCGACGAGGCGCTGCCGCTGGTCCGGCGGCTGCTGACCGGCGAGGAGGTCAGCCATCAAGGCGAGTTCTTCCAGCTTGAGCAGGCCCGGATCCTGCCGCCGCCGTCGCCCGCGATCCCGGTCGTCATCGGCGGCAAGGGGGAAGCGGCGATCCGGCGCGCCGCGACGCTCGGTGATGGCTGGCTGGGGATGTTCTGCTCCGCCCGCCGGTTCGCGCAGACGAGGGCGCAGATCCTCGCGACCGCCGCGGACCTGGGCCGGGAAGCGCCGTCGTGGTTCGGCGTGAACGTCTGGTGCGGCCTGGACGCGGATCCCGAACGCAGCCGCGAGATGCTGGCCGCGAAGATCGAGCGGCTCTACCGCCTGCCTTACGAGAAGTTCCGGTACCTGGCGCCGGCCGGAACCCCGAAACAGGTCGCCGAGTTCCTGCGCCCGTTCGCCGAGACGGGCGCCTGGCACATCACGCTCGTCCCGGCCGGCGAATCCGTCGAGGCCGAGATCGACGCGGTCGCGGAGGTCCGTGAGCACCTGCGGACGCTGGCCTGAAAGCAGGAACCCTTATTTGGTCTGACCTATAGTATAGTTTAACTCTGATGGGCGAGGTGGTGACCATGGACCTGTTCGACACCTCCGACCAGGCGGCGTTCCGGCTCCGCGCGCGGGCCTGGCTGGCTGACAGCCTGCCCCGGCTGCCGTGGCCGGAGCCGCCCGACCTGATGGGGAAGGCGCCCTTCTGGCGGCGGTGGCAGAGCATGCTCTTCGAATCCGGCTACGCCGGCCTGACCTGGCCGCGAGAGTACGGGGGTCAGGGGCTCAGCGAGCGGATGCGCGCGATCTTCACCGAGGAGTGCGACCGCACCGGGGTGCCCGAACGGCTCAACATCATCGGCGAAGACTTCGCCGGGCCGACCATCGCGCATTTCGGAACCGACGTGCAGAAGGCGCGCTACCTGCGGCCCATCCTGACCGGGGCGGAGATCTGGTGCCAGCTCTTCTCCGAGCCCGACTCCGGGTCCGACCTCGCGTCACTGCGCGCCAAGGCGGTCAAGGTGGAGGGGGACAGTGAAGGGGGAATGGGGAGGCGGGTGGGGGGTGGGGGCTGGCGGATCTCGGGGCAGAAGATCTGGACCAGCCGCGCGCAGCTCGCGGCGCACGCCATCCTTCTCGCTCGCACGGGCGGCGGCGAGCGGCAGCGGGGGATCACCTATTTCCTGCTTCCCATGGACAGCGACGGCGTTACCGTGCGGCCGCTCGCGCACATGCTCGGCGAGGCGGAGTTCAACGAGGTATTCCTCGATGACGTCTTCCTGCCCGACGACGCGGTGGTGGGCGCAGTCGACGGCGGCTGGAAGGTCGCGATGGCGACGATCGCCTTCGAGCGCGTCGCCATCGCCACCGGGCGCGTCAACACCACCAGGGCGATCGAGGAGATCATCGCCGATATCCGGGGCAGGACAGCCGCCGACGGCAGCCCGCTCGGCGCCGACCGGCGGGTGCGGCAGGAAGTCGCCGACCTGTGGGGCCGCGCGCTCGTGCACCGCGCCATCAGCCAGCGGGTCATCTCCGGGGCCGCGGCCGGCGAGCCGCCGGGGCCGGTCACCTCGATCGGCAAGCTCTACTTCTGCCCGCTGGTCGAAGACCTGGCCGACTTCCGGCTCTCGCTTGAGCCGCTGGGGGGCGAGTTCGCCCTGGACGACGAGCTCGCCGAGGCTCGGCGGTGGCTGCGGCTCGCCAACCAGGCCCGGGGCACCGCCATCGCCGGCGGGTCCACCTTTATCCAGCGCAACATCGTCGCCGAGCGCATCCTCGGCATGCCCCGCGGCTGACCGGGAGCTGACATGCGTCAGTCCTCGGGGACCTCGATGGCCGTCCGGTCTTCCACCTCGGAGATCGCCTCGGCGTACTTCTGCAGGTGGCGGGTCATCCGGCGGAGCGCGGCTTCGGTGTCTCCCGCCTCGATCGCCTCGGTGACCCGGGCATGCGCGCGGATGGTGGTGCGGCGCACCTCGGCGTCGACGAAGGCCTGGTTGTCGGTGGCGGTGTAGATGGCCCGCGACAGCGCCAGCATGAACCCGGTCAGCAGCTCGTTGTGGCTGGCCTCCGCCACCGCGAGGTGCCAGTCGACATTGGCCTGCAGGAAGTCCTCGAGCGGGCCGTCCACGCTGATGGCCGCGTTGGCCGCCGCGAGCTTCTCGAGGTCCGCCTCGGTGCGGTACTTCGCGGCCAGCCGGGCGCACGCCGGCTCGATCCCCTCACGGGCCTCGAAGATCGCGGCCAGCCGGATCTGCCGTCCGCGGATCAGCAGGCTCACGGAGTCCGCGACCGAGTCGCCCCCCGGGCGCTGCACGAAGGCACCGCCGGAGCGCCCGGTCCTGATCCGTACCAGCCCCTGCACCTCGAGGATCCGCAGCGCCTCGCGGACGGTGGTCCGGCTCATCTGCGTCTGGGTCACCATGTCGCGCTCGGGAGGCAGCGAGGTGCCCTCGGGGAACTCGCCGCTCAGGATGCGCTCGCGCAGGTCGTTGGCGAGCACGTCGGAGGCCTTCGGGACTTGCATCGGCGCCAGCTGCACGGGCCGCAGCGCGGTCGCGGGTTCTCCAGTCACCGGTCCCCATCTCGTCGCGTCAAGTATTTGGTCATACCTAAGCTACCATTTGCCGGCCGTCCAGGGCCGGGCCGTGACAGGCGGCCCGGCCGGCGCAGGCTAGGGAAGGACCCGCTTTGGACTGGAACCTATCGCCGGAACAGGACGCCTACCAGGAGGCCCTCCACGACTGGCTGTCGGACGTGGCGCCACAGGACACGGTGCGGCGGTGGCTCGACGCCGGTGACGCGGCGGCCTTCGAGAAGCTCTTCGCCGACGGCGGCTGGGCCGGTGTCGGACTGCCGGAGGAGCTCGGCGGGCAGGGCGGCGGGCTGGTCGAGCTCGCGCTGACCGCCGAAGAACTAGCTCGGGCGGCGGCCCCGTCAGCCGGGTGGCTGGCGACCGTGCTCGCGGTGCCCGCGCTAGCCCTGGCCGGGCACCGTGATATCGCGGAGCTCACCCTGGCCGGCGAGACTGCCGCCTACCTGGTGCCCGCTGAGAGCGTGCCCGACGAGGCTCCGCGGCTCTCCGTGGACGAGGCCGGCGCCATCAGCGGGTCGGTGCCGCGGGTCCTCGCCGGCGGCACGGCCGCCAGGTTCGTGGTACCCACCGTGCCGGCAGGCACCCGGGAAAGCATGCCATCCCGTACCGCAGAAGGCGCTCCGCGCGCCGCCGTGGACGGCCGGGAGCTCCGGCTCGTGGAGGCCGGCGTCCCCGAGATCACCCGCACCAGCCGCAAGCTGCTCGACCGCTCCCGGTCGGTGGCCGACGTGAGCCTCGACCGCGCGCCCTCGCGGCGGCTCGAGCTCGCCGACCCCGCTGAGGTGCTGCGGCAGGCCGCGGCGCGAGCGGCCGTCCTGGTGGCCGCGGACTCCCTCGGCGCGTCCGGCCGGATGCTGGACCTGGCCGTGGCCTACAGCAAGCAGCGCCGCCAGTTCGGCGTCCCGATCGGCTCGTTCCAGGCAGTCAAGCACGCGGCCGCCATGATTCTCGTCGGCGTGGAGGCGGCGCGGTCCGCCGTGTACTTCGCCGCCACCTCTGTGGACGCGGGCGACCCCGAGGCGCTCCTGCACGCCGCCGCGGTGAAGGCGCAGGTTACCGCCGAGGGATCGCGGACCGCCGAGAGCGCGCTCACCCTGCACGGGGCGATCGGCTACACGTGGGAGTACGACCTGCAGCTTTTCTACAAGCGAGCCAGGCTCGACGAGAAACTCCTCGGCACGCCGGCGCAGTGGAACGAGCGCATCGGGGACGGCCTCCCTCTCGTGTGACCCGCTCTAGTTATTTGGTCAGTCCTTTGATAAATTGGACCAAATGCTGCTGGCGGGCCAGGGCCGCGAGAGGGAACCTGAGAAGGGAAACCGGTGCCGTGGACTTCGAGCTAAGCGAGGATCAGGAGACGATCCGCGAGGCGGTCCGCGAGCTCGCCGCGAACTTCGACGACCAGTACTGGATGGAAAAGGACCAGGCGCACGAGTTCCCCGCCGAGTTCTACCGGGCGTTCGCCAATGCCGGCTGGCTCGGCATCACGACGCCGGAGGAGTACGGCGGGCACGGCTTCGGGATCACCGAGGCGTCGCTCCTGCTCGAGGAGGTCGCGGCCTCTGGCGCGGGAATGAACGGCGCGAGCTCGATGCACCTGTCGATCTTCGGCATGCACCCGGTGATCGTGCACGGGTCGGAGGAGCTGAAGCGGGAGAACCTGCCCCGGATCGTCAGCGGCGACTTGCACGTGTGCTTCGGCGTCACCGAGCCGGGCGCCGGGCTCGACACTACGAGGATCACCACGTTCGCCCGGCGGGACGGCGAAGACTACGTCGTCAGCGGCCGCAAGGTGTGGATCTCCAAGGCACTGGAATCGGAGAAGATCCTGCTGCTGACCCGGACGACGAAGTTCGAGGATGCACCGAAGAAGACGGCCGGCCTGACGCTCTTCCTCGCCGACCTCGACCGAGACCACGTCGACATCCGCCCGATCGCCAAGATGGGGCGTAACGCGGTCAGCTCCAACGAGCTGTTCATCGACGACCTGCGCGTCCCGGCCGCGCACCGGGTCGGCGAGGAGGGCATGGGGTTCACGTACCTCCTGGACGGGCTCAACCCGGAGCGGATGCTGGTAGCCGCCGAGGCGCTCGGCATCGGACGGGCCGCGCTACGCCGCGCCGTGCGCTACGGCAACGAGCGGGAGGTTTTCGGCCGCCCGATCGGGATGAACCAGGGCCTCCAGTTCCCCCTGGCCGACTCCCTCGCCCGGCTCGACGCCGCGGAGCTCGTGCTCCGCAAGGCGACCTGGCTCTACGATCACGGCAAGCCGTGCGCGCGGGAGGCCAACACGGCCAAGTACCTGTGCGCCGACGCCGGATTCCAGGCGGCCGATCGCGCGCTGCAGGTCCACGGCGGCATGGGCTACGCGGAGGAGTATCACGTCGCCCGGTACTTCCGGGAGGCCCGGCTGACCCGGATCGCGCCGCTCAGCCAGGAGATGGTGCTGAACTACCTCGGCGAGCACGTCCTACGACTTCCGAGGAGCTACTGATGTTCTCGCTCCGGGGGCGGACCGCCCTGGTTACGGGTGCCGGGAGCGGCATCGGTGCCGCCGTGGCGAAGGCAATGGCCAGGGCCGGTGCCGCGGTCGTCGTCAGTGACCTTGACAAGGACGCCGCGACCGGCGTCGCCGACGAGATCAACGCCGACGGCGCGACGCGGGCGGAAGACGGGCGCGCCGAGCCCGCCGTGCTCGACGTGAGAGACGCCGCCCAGGCCGCCCAGGCGGCCCAGCAGGCCGCCGGCCTCGGCGGCGGCATGCTCAACATCGTGGTCAACAACGCGGGCGTCATCGCTCCCGCCATGTTCCGCTCGATGACCGCCGACCAGTTCGGCCTGGTCCTCGCCGTCCACGTCGGCGGCACATTCACAGTCAGCCAGGCCGTGCTGCCCTTCCTGCCCGAGGACGGAACGGGACGGATCATCAACGTCACCTCGGCGGCCGGCTTGACCGGCACGATCGGGCAGGTGAACTACGGCGCGGCCAAGGCCGCGATCGTCGGCATCACCAAGTCCCTGGCCCGTGAGCTCGCGAAGCGGAAGATCACCGTCAACGCCATCGCGCCGCTCGCCGCGACGCCCATGACGGAGAGCATCAGGGGCAATGAGAAGCTGGCCGCCCTGACGCTGGCCCGGATACCGCTCGGCCGCTGGGCCGACCCGGATGAGATCGCTCCCACCTTCGTCTACTTCGCCTCCGACGCGGCCTCCTACGTCACCGGCCAGGTGCTGCCCGTCGACGGCGGGACGGTCATCTGATGTCCGCCGGGGCGACCAGCACAGCGGCCAGGGCCGCGGGCCCGTTCGCGGGCACCGGGCGGGACACGCTGATCGTGGACGCGCTGCGCACCCCGATCGGGAGGTCCCACCCCGAGCGCGGCTGGTTCCGCGAC
>Ga0070717_10001082_pt1 | contig 18311 bp, 19 predicted proteins | sample LARL113metaG_FD_71366 | JGI IMG/M metagenome (GOLD analysis project Ga0070717, IMG submission 71366) | Corn, switchgrass and miscanthus rhizosphere microbial communities from Kellogg Biological Station, Michigan, USA - LAR L11-3 metaG | ecosystem: Host-associated > Plants > Roots > Rhizosphere ... | reverse complement strand
ACCTCATTCAACCCAACCCAGCACTTGCTTCTCGACTCAGGCGACTTATCCAAAAGCTGACAGTTCTGCTCGCCTCTCCTACATGGGCTTTCGCGCCGTCCTAACGATTGAGGTGGCTGCTCCCCAAGAAAATGATCCCGCAGTTGAAGTTTTGCACTGCAGCTTCACGCCGGACCGTGGCTTAGACAATTGAACCTGTGCGATTTCGCGGTTAGATCATCATGTGATCTGTGGAAAGTTGGATCGATAGCTACTTCGAGTCCCTAAAGGCCAATACTGAAGCCGCGCAGAGAGAAGCGTTGGCCCTGAAGCGTGAGAACTTCCCGACGGCGCTTTATCGATACCGAAGCCTCGAGCGTCTCGGACGCTGCCTCGAAGAGCTCCGTGACGGTTACGTATTCCTGAACAATCCGGATGCCTTCAACGACCCTTACGATTCGGCTTTATCGACTTCCCTTGTGCTGTTCTTCAGCCAAGCTCTGGAACCGTATGGGTACGGCGATCCGTCTACCGTGTCAGAATTGATCGAGTCTTTTGAGAAGGAGGCGAAGGAGCATTTGCACGTGGAGGGAGAGCCTTTCCAGAAGAGCTTCTTGGACTTGCTCTCTGTCTTGCTACCGATGCTCTACGGAAGGAGTTCGCCTGCCTCCGAAAATCAGGACCTCTTCAGCATCCTCCGAAACCTGGTTCGGGTGTGCTGTTTTTCAACCAATCAGAAGTCGGTTGTTATGTGGAGTCACTACGCAAAACAGCACAGCGGAATCTGTGTCGAGTTTTCCCGCGCCTCCATACTGGGGAGCACAAAATTTCTTGAACTGGTACATCCGGTGCGATACGCAGAAAAGCTCTTCGACTTCACTCAGGTTTTCTCGCCCTCAATACCGGATATGGAGAAGATCTTCTCGCCCTCAGCGCCTGAGGCCGACGCTGACTACGGCCCTATTCTGGCGGCTTGTCACAAATCAAAAGATTGGGAATACGAAAAAGAGTGGCGGCTAGTCTCTACGGATCCGGACCACCGAAAAGAGCCGAAATTCTCATTGAATGCCTGCGGCATTAAGCCTAGCCGCATAATCCTCGGAACCAAAATCGAGCAAGCGGATCGAGCAGCGATTAAAGAAACCGCTGATAAGATTTCCGTTCCCGTGATCGACGCTGCGTTAGCCAAAGATCAGTTTGAAATTAAGTTCTGAAGCTGTGCGTCACGGCTTCAGAATTTCAAACTTCGGCTGGCCCCATACGGGCACAGGCTCAAGCCGCATTCTGCCGCAGTCAGCCACCGTACTGCCTGCGATCCACAAACGCTATAATCGCCCCAAGGCTTAATGGCCGAAAGGGAATTGGAACAAGCAACCGTCAACTTTTTACAGGGTGTAAAAATGGTTCCTTTTCCTTCTTTTAGGCCAACATCCGCTTAAAGTTCGATCGGCTCCTCTCCCGGTGACTTTGAAGCTCACCAATAAGGACGGGCTGTCGCCCGTCAAACCCTCCGCTACCGCTATGGGCTTCCTGCACCTCAACGCCGGTGTGGCTTTGTATGAGGCCTTGTTTCCCCCAAAGGGCTACCGCCCCGGGAGGCCTCTAAATTGACTCTCAGGACTTCGGGGGCTTCCGCTAACCACTGCCGTTCGGGGGCTTCCGCTAACCACTGCCGGAGCGGACCATGCCCCCCAACGCCTTCGTAAAAAAGAAGAGTCTGGAAAAAACCCAGGCTCAAAGCTCCAGCCTGGGTATTCACCCTGGAATACCGGCTGGCCTCTTTTTGACACCACCAAGCTAAGTTCGCATAGCGCCTTCCTGCATGCGCTCAACCTTAATACAGGTGTGCATAGAGAGTCGGAATTAAACCTAACCGATCAGCGATCATGGAAGGAAGTGGAGAAGTTCGTTAACAGCGCTATAAAACAGAAAACCGCCAACCTGCATCAGGCGGCGGTTAACTATCCTATCGTGAAGATTTCTTTGTTATCCCCGCACTCGCAGAGATCACATCCTCCGAAACTCTCGTCTCAGAGAAGGCACCGTAGCGTCTTCGTCGCTCGGTTGCCGTGCTCGGTTCTCCTGGCAGCTACTGATGCTAGGATTCGGAAGTGCTATTACCAGCTAACGATAATCCCGCACAGATTCGAGATTATCTAACGGCTGCTTTGCCGACCGCTGCTCCTATCAGTTCCGCCTTGTGAAACGTAGCCCACTCGCGCAGCGTCATACCTGGGTGGTTGAACAGTAGCTTCATGTCGTCACGAACAGTCGCAATGTAAGGCATGCGCCCGTCCAGTACCTGCTGGCAGAATTCTTTGACGCCATGGAAATAGGGATCAGCATGTTGTTCGTCGATTCCAAAGTCGTCGAAAACTTGGCTGGGCTGTCGCGGATCTGCCTTGATCGTGTGCCCGGCGACTTCGCTCAGAGTGCGAGCAATCTCCGTAAGCGTCAGACACTCGGTGGAGAACCAATACTCCTTGGAGCCGTGCACTTTTTCACCTTCACTTAGGATCTTTGCCGCAGCTTCGGCGACATCTTCGAGTGCGATCCAACCGCAGGGCTTGTCGCCGCACCACCAGCGAACCTTTCCGTCTTTTACCAGAGAGAACAAACCGGTAAGGTTTTGCATGAAAACATTTGGGTGCAGGAATGTCCATGGAATGCCAGATTGTTTTATGTACGCCTCAATCATTTGGTGCCATGCGAAGTGCGGATCGGTGCAATCAAACTCAGGAGTGAATACTCCCAAGTGTACCAGGTGTTGAACCTTCGCTTTACGAGCGGCATCAACAAAGGTTTTGCTCTGGGTTACCATGGCGAAGGTGTACCCGGTCAGGAGAAAGACACGGTCAACCCCTTCAAGTGCCGATCCGAAAGTACGTGGATCATCAAGGTCTAGCTTTACTGCTTGTTCAAACTCAGAAGGTAACCGTGACAGCTTTTTGTCATCTCGTGCGCATACGCGCGGGCTGATTGATTTGTCCGAACGCAATTTCTCAGCAATTAGATTTCCGAGCTGACCAGTGACGCCAAGTAAGAGTACCGTAGGCTTGCTCATAGGAACCTCCGTCGATGACGCAACATTTTCCGGATACCAGGAAGTCTCACAGTCTATCACCGCGGCCGTCCAGTTCAAGATTGAATGCCATCGCTTTAGGGCGCTGGAGATCTGGTGGTTCAATCACGAGACCAACCTCTTTTACGACGCCAAGAACCGGCTTATTCCTCAACTATCAACGATCGTATAAAACTGACCCACTAACGATCGTATAAAATTGACCCACCCGGCGCTGAATCGGCGTCGTTTCCAGTTTCGGCTCTATAGCGGGTTGTTGTGGAAACGAAGCGGGTTCGATCGCTCTGCACATGGAAGGCCGTTGAGTCGCAGTGTGACCGTCCAAGCGATTCAGCAGCAAATCGAATCCGAGGCTTTTGGGGCGCGCTTGGAACTCGAGTTGCCTGATTTGGGCCGAGATCCGTAACGAATTGCCCTGTCCTCGGATCCCCCACCCGACGCAATAGGCACGAATAGGGGCTATCAGGATCTACCTAGACAACCTGGGCGGTCGAGCGGCTTTCCAAGCCTAAAGCCGCGGGTTCAGACTTATATTCCTCATTGGTAGGTGCGCTTCGAACCAAGGCCTCAAGGGAAGGTATCACTTTATGAAGCCAAGGAGATGAGGTCGTTCGACATGTGCAGGCCGGCCTTCGATTTTCGGGTTATTTTTCATTCAGAACGTCCGCCCGGATTTCGTACATTTATGGGCAGGAAACTTAGATTGTTATCCCCGCACTCGCAGAGATCACATCCTCCGAAACTCTCGTCTCAGAGAAGGCACCGTAGCGTCCGATTATTCTCTGCACGTTAGATCCAAAAAATTGACTTGAAGGTATAAATCGAAGAAATCCAGCTAGGCTCATTAGGGTCTTTGCAAAGGCCATCGAAGCTTCTTGGATTAAGTACTCACACGCCTGATTGGCGGCCGCATTTGAAAGCCGACTGCCGAGCGCGTAGAAACGCTCGATATTCTTGATTAGGTCTTCGAATTCCTTGAACGATAGCGGCGACGGATTTAAGAGCGGTGAGGTATCCGATGATTCGCTCATATATTGCGTCTCGGTTCTATCAGTTTCGCCGCCTCAAGCGCAAGCGTAGCGCATTTGGCGTGCTTTGACTTCGCCTCTTATGCTCTAATGCACTGTGCTGCCTGACGATGAAAGCAGCATAGGACCTGCTGAACTAACAAGTGGAGCAAGATCGATAAGGTAATCGGGATTGTCATAAGGTGAAACAACCACTTAAGCTTGCCTGTACCAACGTCGCTCAAATGGCCGGCAGCTTAAAGAGTCGGCCGATTCCGAGGTCTTGTCCGGCTTGAAATGATCCAGAAGTCATTAATCAATCTGTGGGGACAGCGAACCGACGCACTCGGCCAGGAACCGGTCCAGCTTCTCCGACGCAGAATTGCGACAGCCCGTGTTCCTGAAGCAAGTAATTCAAAGCCATTACAACAAAATAATTTCGTATTTTTGGATATCGCCTTCGAAACCCATACGGTTCGCTCGAGCGCTCCGCTCGCTCTCGATCCGCCATGCTCTTAGTCAAAAGGGTCAGCCCCTCGATGGTCAATCTGGGCAGAACAAAACTGGCAGCGGCCCAGCCAGGAGCACGTCTTCGCGGCATGTCACGCGGCGCACGCTCGCGAACCGGTGGATGACGATAAGCGTTCCGGTCGACCTGTTCCGGCTTGAGCTTTGGCTCTCGATTCCTGGTCTCTGCTCGGATCGCGCGTTGTTCCGCTCGAGTTAGCGGCCCGAGGCCCCATTCCCGCGCTACCTTGTTGAATAAGCGCTCGTACCCGGCAGGCGTTTTGGCGCGTGAGCGCGCCAACCTCTTTGCTCCAAATGGGTCGCTACTGGAAATCTGGTACGCTTTAGCATATGCCTCACGCGCTCGGGCTCGTCGCGCGCTTTCCTCCGGATCGAGATTCTCCCAGTCGGGCGCAGGCATAGCGTCTCCTTTAACACAAAAGTTGGTAGAGGCTCAAGGTGCACGCTCGGCTTACAACGCCACCTTAGGTAGACTTTTCGCGCGGTTGCCTTCATGTGCACTGAAATTGAGAGTCTTATTCCATCAAAAGTACCTGAATCAGTGTCGGTTCCAGCTAGCTCGCCAGTTTTTCATTAATGACAGAATGTGGCGAAAAGCCGTCCCAGGCGTCCTCTCGGCCCCAAAAGCAGTACATCTGGGACGGCTTTTTCCCATATTCTGCTAAACGTGAGAATTGTCATTCCAGGGGTTTTGGTTACTACTTCTGCCTCGATTTATGGACAAGAAACCGTCCCAGGTGTCCTCCCTCAATGTGTCCATTCGTACTGAGGAATCTCTGGAGGAACAGTCTCTTTGAGCGCAATCTCAGGGTAACCACGCTGGTCCTTTCCATATCGTTTAATGTGATTGTTTTTATATACCCCCCAGTAGCGCAAAATCAGATGGCGGCTAGACTGTTCAAATCTCTGCTCGGCAACCGGTGTCCATTTTCGCGAAATGCAGTATTTGGTGTAGGCGTTATAAAGCTCAGCTCCAGTGACATCGCTGTCGGAGGCCCTCTCAATTTGTGTCTGAACGAAGGTTTCGACCGATTTGGAACGTGCGATGAGATCTTCCGCTCGCGCATTTTGTGTGGCCGTGGTGCTCAAGCCTTTGTTCTCACGCAGCTCTTTCCAGTGTTTCCGCGCCCCCTCGATCATCCAAGCTAGGATGCCTTCACCTTCTTCGTTGACCAGCACCTGATCGAAATTGTTAATGACGGGGGCTTCTGCCGCTCGAGCTCGGGGACAAGTAATGATCACCAGTCGCCTCGTCCAGGATTCCTCGTCTCCGCTTATCCGAACTCGAATCTGTTCATTCGAAACCACGATCAGCGGATAGCGGCCGTCCAGTTCCACCGCCTCCTGGACGTGTTTCTTCTCGCCCTCCATCCGGTCATGCCCGGTCAGTGACTTGATAACCTCGGCCCCATCTTGATTCAGGAAATCCTCGGTCGCCTCATTCACATGGACCAACAATTTTCCGATCACTCGAGAGGTCTCAAAACGCTCCCTGAGCTTATCTACCCTTAGCTGAATGGTATTCTTTCGCCCCAGGATTAGAATAAAAATGCCCAGGACGGTCCCTTTGCCGGTCCCGCCCTTGCCCACTAAGAGCAATGCTTTCTGTGCTCGATTACCTCTGAGCAGGATGAGCCCGGCGTAGCGTTGCAACAGCTCAATATCTTCTAACGACATCATCGGCTCCAGCAACTCCTTCAGAAATCTCTCACATCGGGCTTTTGGATTGTAGGCAATCGGGATAAAGTTACGGCTCCTGTATTTCGGACTAAAGGGACGCAGGCAAACTTCCTCGCCCTCAAAGCTAACCATCCCGTTAGCAACATGGATCACCGGATCGCTGATCGGATCGAAAGCGAAAAAGTCTGTTCGACAGACGCAGCTGTCAGTCTTGATCAGCTCTGCAATTGACCGACACAAACTAATATTAACCTTGGAGGCGATATCCGCGCGCTTATGCACTAGACCTTTCTCGACAATGTCATCGCGGATCATCCCGCAAACCTCATCTAGCCGTAGACGATCGAAGCAGCCAGTCTCCTCGTTATAGCAATAAAAATCACCACTGGCCCGATCATAGAAAGAGAGTCGTTTCGTACCCCAGAGCCGCGCGAAAAATGGATGGCTGATTCGGTAGCTTTGCCTTTCGCCGAAAAATGGGATCTGAAAAGTTAGGGCGTCAGAGGATTGGATTTCTGTTTGGTGAAAACGTGTCCCGGATTGCCTCGATCTTGTCCCTGGCGAAGCGACCGTTTTATTCCTATTTCGCTGTTGGTTTTCTTTTTGGGTTACGGTCTGCGTGGATTCTGCCTCAGGCTTGGGCAACACCGCCGCCAGGCTTGCCGCAGCTTGTGAATTGGCTGAGCTACATAATTCTGGACTTTGCCGACTAGCGAGGCGCGGCGGCGGGTCGGATCCCGGGTGAGGCTGTCCTGGGAATGCTGTCTTTTTTTCAGGATGACCTTCATCGTACTGGAGCGTCCCGAGCGGGGCTGATTCCGGACGACTCACGGTGGGTTGAAATTGCGAGGCTGCAGCTGGTAGATCCGGTTTTGCTAGGCAATCAAGCTTACTATCCGAATGTTTCTCGAGCTCGGATGACTCCGACTGACTCTCAGCAGCTTTCAATGCGGCTAACGCCTTCGCTAAACCTTCTTCCAGCCACTCATCCATTGCAGACTGTTTTGCGGTGAGTCCCTGTGTCATACAAATAACTCCGCGAGTTCTGCGGACTGACTGGGATCCAACCGACCGACATCGTTCAAATCCTTGACCGGCTTAGCCTCGTGAGTGCGCAGCCCTGCGAAATCAAAATAGGAAAGCTCGCAGCCGATCGCACTAAGCTGTTCGCCAATTATCGAAACTTGCACTAGAGAGCCACCGTCTGGATCGGCGTGAGGGAAAAATTTTACTCGTTTACCCTTAGCGTGATCTTTTGCTTGTCTGCCCTCATCGAAGATCGAGAAGCTGGCCCGCTTGTCGTCGCGAAAAGGCGAGTGGCAGGAAACCTGTGGTTTGCCTGGAATATTCAACAAACGCCACAACCTTGGAATGCGCAGCCGCTGCTTGGCTGCGTCGATCACGGCACGGCTGAAGAGGATGGCCATCGGATTCTCCTTTCGGTCGCGGATACCAAGCGGTCGAGCCGACATGCGGTGCCATAAATTCTTTGGCGCACACCGCGGGGACTTACTGTTACCGGCTCTGAGCTTTGCGAATTCGGATCGCAAGAGCGTGCTGCGGAACTTTCAGAAACTAACCCCATAGTCAGATTGTATTGATGAGAACAGCGCCCGATCAGCATACGGCGCTGGTCCTCTTTTAGGATAGGGTCAGAACTTGGATTTTGCCTGCGGCGGCAGCGGTGATAAGAAGGTTTACAAAAAGACCTGTCTGAGCTAAGAAACACATAGCGTGACGTACCGCGCTGAGCGTTCATGTTGCGTTTATCCAGCGCGCGAGCCACTCATCCCTTCGGCAAAAAGAATTGAGTGGCTTGCGCTTTTTCTACCGGCTCAGCTAGTGGCTAGAAAAGCTTTCTCTGCAGCTATCATTTGCTGGCAGTGAGTCCGGATCAGATGCTCGATTAGGCCCGAATGGGACATCGCAGTTGCCTCTGCAGCACGCGTCATCAAAATCCTTGCATACGGAGAAAGCGTGATCATTTTTGCCGTCTTCTTTTTGGGGCTATACCTAATTGGGGCGCTTAGATCTTTAACTTTCATAAGCATTTATATACAGGTGGGTGCAATCACTTACAACAAGAAATACTCATGTTTTGTAAGCGTGACGTAAGACTTAGCTCCAGGCGACTTTTACTGGCGCTTGGGAAGCGGTGAACGCGATATGTTCACCGGGCGAATCGATTGCGAGATGAGACACCAGCCGGCATCGTCCGAGCATGCGCCAGTCTCCCGTTGCCAGACTAATCCCTTGGCCCCGGAAACTAGGGCGGCCCGCTCAATAAGAGCATTGCGAGCAGGTTTAGTAGGAGCTGTAGACCCAGCTTGATCTGTCGCAGGGCGGCGGCAGAATCTAATTGGAGCGGTTCGATTGCGATCAAGTCGCTGCCGCAGTTCGCTTGAAGCGTTCCACAGCCCGATCGCACTCCGCGACTCGGAAGCGAAGTTCACGTCCGACTTTAATGGTAGGAAGCTTTTTTCCTAACCCAAAATTCGATTGTTCTTGGAGTAACGGAATACCTGTGAGCGATGTGTTCTTTGGTGATGAGGTACCGATCCCCAAGTTCATGTGGCCGTTTTCAGGGCCGGGGAGGATGTCGATATAGAATTTCAGGAGTATCGGCTCCCAATAGCAGGTCTAGCTCACGCTTGGCTTCTTGCAGCGAGCCTTTCAGAAGAATCGTCGGACAGCCGAAGCCAGCGCCGACAAATTTTATAGCCCATTCGTCGTGACTGAAGGGCGGCTCAATTTTGTGTTTGAACCGGCATCCATTCTTTACTGGAATAATGGCAACGTATCCGGCATCGACATCCTCCTGCGCGTCGCGCAGCGAGAGCTCCCAATCCCACTGCCCTGGGTCCCAATCCCAGCGACCTGGGTCAGGATCGGCATACAAATTTTTAAGTTCGGTTCTGGTCTCGGTTGAAATGGTTTTTTCGGTTAGCTCGAGCGGATCGTCTTGCCCTAATGCCGCGTTCTGCAGGCGAGAAAGGAGGCTATAGAGAGGGTCGGTCCAGCCTCGGACGCTAAAATAGTTACATACCATCTGCCTAACAGCTACTTTCAGATCGGGTTCGCGTTCCCCAGTTTGGGGGTTTCGGCATTTGAGCGCCAGTTCCTCAAAGGCTTCGTTGTTGGCTTTGATTATTTGTTCTTGTTCGGCTGCGGTTAACATATCCGGTGATCTTATTCCTGGATTTGCTGTGCTATGGCGCGGCCTTTTTTGGTTAGCCGCCAGACCGGTTTTCCATCACGGTATAGAAGTTGTCCGTGCGAGTCTTTGGCCTGCTCCAGCAGACCCTCGGCCACCAGTTCTTTTCGCGTTTCTATAATGCTTCCATGCCGGGCTTGCTCAAGCGCGCTCTCTGGCAGCTGCCGAGGTTTTCCATATTGATTAATGATGTCGGCAGGAACGCACCATTCCCGCCAACGGGCCCCTGCAGCGAATATTTCAAATGGAGAAATGTCGATCTCTGCACGCCAGCTGATTTCCAATAGCTGCTCACCTTGCTTTGCTGCCAGAGTGTCGGCGAGGTAGATGCAGCTAATACCGTTGTATTTGAGATCGTTGATGAATCCGTCACGCAGAATGGTGTGTGTTTCTTCGGTCGTTTTCGGGGAGTAGTAGAGTTTCATCGGTTTGGGACCTTGTTAACATAGGGGAGAGGAAATAGGAGATAGGTTTCGTAGGCAGGCGTTCGTCAACCTTAAGGCTCCAGCTTTACAATTACCCCTTTGCGCTCCGTCTCCGGGCTTGGTTGTGAGATTCGCCTTTCCTTATGTTTCAGTGGCCGATCCTTAGGCGACCGACTGCGCGAGTGCGCAGCAATCATTTGAGTATCGATGACGCCAGCTTCGCGCTCAATGGCTCGCACTTCGCTCAAGCGGTAACGCACCATGCGTTCCGAAAATCGGATAGGATGAAGCTGGCCACCTTTTTCTTTCCGTTTGATCGTTTCGATGTGACAGCGCCAACGGAAAGATAATTCCGATCGAGTGATGAGATCCTCATCCGCATCATTAGCTTGTAAAAGCCTGTCCTTGGTCATGCGCTCACTTATGCATCACTGGGTCGAAAAGTTTCAACTGGACAATAGGGTGATTGCTATTGTCCACTGCGCTAAGGAAGAGTCTCGAGGGAGTTGCCTTGCCAAAAAGCTCCCCTGGACATTAGGGTGCTTGCTATTCGCCGGGCAAGAAGATGTCTTTCCAGGCCTCTTCGACCCAAACTTGTGTGCTGATGTTCTCACTGGGATTGTAATGCAGCGGAGCAACCCGGTAAGTAGACGGAAACCCGTTCCAGCCGATTACCCCGAGCCGTCCACAGCGTTTGCGAAACGCCTCCGTAGAACTCAAGGCGACGCACTCGGCTTCCGGTTGTAACCAGACACTCAAGAGGCGCCGGCGATCTTCCTTGCTAAAGAGCCACAAAACCCCCATGAACCCAACAGACAGTTATCCAGTTATCCAACGAAGGATCAACTTTACGGTAGCGACTGCGCACGCGCTTGATCAACTCTTTGAGGAGCGGATCGTCGCTAGCGCCTGTTTCGTCGAGCCGGTCGCAGAACCCCTGGTGTCGGCGTTTGCCAGCCTGGCCGGCCATGTGGCGGACAAAGGCTGACTCGCAAATCTCTTGAACCTCGGCAAAATGAGGCATTCTTCGAGTGCAAGCGAAAAACGTCTCCAACTTAAGCTGGGTAATCAGTTGTGCCCCGAGGCTCTGAAAGAACCCGATCGCGATTCTACGCTTGCCCGGATCGAGGTTGTTCATTTATCCGGTGTGTCCTTTTCTCGCGCTCCGAGCAAAGCGCCAAGTCCGGGAGTCGCCCTGGAACGTTTGTCGACGTAGTGCTGTGAGGTGACGCCGATATCGGAATGCCGCAGTGCTAGAGAGGCCATATAAAGGCCGTGCCGGTCGCAGACTTGGCTTCCGAATTCCTTGCGCAAGGTGTGCAGCGGTTTTGCGGCCCGAATGCCGTGTTGCCTTAGCCAGCCGGACAGTCGTTTGAAGATGTGTCCGCACCGGTACGCCAGATACGTCGTGCCGACTCGGGCCGACCGATGCGACTCGATAACGAATGAACCGGTACGCCGGGAGTGAAAGTCGCGAAAGATTTCGATCAGTTGCGGCTCAAGGTCGACCGTACCAACCGAATCGCTGCTTTTAAGCCCGAGATGTTCGGTGATCTCGACGTGCAATTTTTCATTCACCCAATCGAAGGCACTCCACTCCAGTCGATCGATCTCGCCCCGCCGCAGGCCTGCAAACAGAGCTAGCAAGAAAACTTTGTATGCTTCTGGATCGCTTGGCGCCAAATCCCTTTGCGCAGCCGTAATCAGCTTCCTGCAATCGAATGCGCTTCGGTAACGCATCGACTGCCTGGGCTCAAGCCGAACGCCGCTAAAAGGCGAGTGGTAGCCTTCAGGCAATTGGATAAATCCAAGACGCTTGGAGGAAAAAAGACTGCGGGCCTGGCGCAGGGTCGAGTTAAAACTGATTCGGGCAGCTCGCAGCGAAGCGGGATTTTTAGCTGCCCGGTTAAGATACGCTACCCGCCAGGCCTGGACGCTCGCCGGGGTCAGCTTTTCCAGCGGAATCGAGTCGATCTGCTTGATCCGATCCGCTCGGCCGCCGCCGCGATAATCAAACTTGGACTCGTCCGCCTCGATCCCGAAGATCTCCCCAACTATTTGCCTGAACCGGCGGATATATTCTGTCGTGGTGCGATTGCGCGCCGGAGTGGTCTCCTCGATCGCCCGGATAAATTCGCCAACGGTACGAACCCCAGTCGGTTCGTCTCGGGTTTGGACCGTTTTGTAGGCGGCCAATGTCGCTTCCCAGCCGTTGACTTTCAGATGCTCATAAATTTCCCGGGCCTTGTGAGCAGCGACCGCTTTGTTGCCCACCCCCAGGTTAAACTCTTCACGGCTTTTTCGTCATGTTTCAATTAGAAGATGACACGCTCGGCCGTGTTCCGGAAAGTGTTTGGCGGCGGTCATAGCGCTGCCCGACTATATTTCGCGCGCCGGTGACAAGGAAGCGCCGAACTCTTGTAGCGGAGTCCGGCGCCTGGAGCCGATCAGACTCCTTGAGTGCGGAGGACTTCGGAAATTCTTGGAAGCCAACGGAAGTAGAATCAGCATTCCTGAAGAGCGAAGAGCAAACCTTTGAGTTCATTCTCGACTGGGCCACAAGGACCCGACGAGGGGTCGACGACGAGGCACCGCCGCGGATGAGCAGCGGCGTCACGTGAGCCCCTTTCGCCACAAGGCTCTCGAACTCAGGTTCCCAGGGCTACCATCGTTCGGTCCCAGTTCGCGCGCACGCTGCGCAGCAGCGACGGGTACACGATCAGTTTTCGGAGCGGGTCGATTGCCGCCATGTAGAAGGGCGTCAACCGGCCGACGCTGCGGACATAGACCGCGAAGTAAAAGCGGTAGCTATTCGCGGTTTCAACCAACGCGCTCAACGCCGCCGCGTGGACCGTCCGGTTGATCAGTTCGACGAGTTTTTCGTTCTCGAACCGATAGACGACGCGCAACAGCCCATCCGGCCCCTCGCGAACGCCCGCTCGCGCGAGCGATCGCGCTCGATCGGCATCGGTGAGCCGGTCGGCGAACGTCGGTGCGGCCTGGGTCGACGCTCGTGGGCGGTCCCACCCGAAGAGGCGTCCGGTAAGAAGACGTAGGTCCAGCAGCCCTCGCACGACCGGGGTGGGCGTGTAGAGTCGCTCGTTCGCGACGCGTAAAAACTCGTCGAGCGTGATCCCGGCGCGCGGGCTTGGCAGGTCGACGGCCCACACGTCGTGCAGCGGGACGCCGGCGAGGAACTGGTGCGCGCGCAGCGGCAACCGTTCGAACTCTCTCTCCGAGATCTGCGGCATGGTCTCTCCTTCAGTAAATAGCAAGTGCTCGAAGCGACAAATTATTTGTCACTCGTTGTTTTGAAATCGCGAAACGCTGAAGGGACCCCCGTCACAGTCACAAATGTGATTCCGATAACTCGGGTTGCAGTGGTTTTGAGACGGCGATCTATGTCGAATTTTTTCTCAGTCAGACGCTTACCCTTTGAAGCCGAGGGTGAAGTAATCGAGTCGGGAATTCGGCGAACGATTGAAGCCAGAGATATTGTAGTGCGCAGTCTTGTGCGGGCCGTTTACCGATTCCGCGATGCTACGCCAAATGTCGAAAAAAAGATGACTTCGGCAACGCCCTGCAAAATCTGTATCGAGAACTGGAACGCGCGGAAGGTCTGGTTGGGCGAGGAAAGACTCTGCCCCTCACGCAACCCGCTAGAAATGCTGATTCGAATGGCGGTGCGCAGGATAGGTCCCTACTTCTTCTCTTCCTGAATCGCACTAAGATCTAGACCACCGATCACATACTTGAAGGGCATTTAAGGATCTCGCTCTCCTTTAGGGATAATACGTATCAGGATTTGAGGGGGAAGTTTAAGGCACTAATTCCCCTCGTAATTTCTGGCCTAAGCGTACAATTTTTTACAAACGGAGGAGTGACCCCTATTAGGCGAACCTGGGTGCGCCTAGGCGAAAAAGGAAGGAGAGACCGCTTTGGGGCTCGACGGGGAGAAAGTCTTTTCTCCCGATGAAATGATGGGTCACACGATTAAGATTCGCCCCTTGCGGAGCGTCTAAATTCAGTTTGGCGGCCCGCCTTTCTCGAGAGCAAGGTCCTTTACCCATTCCTGCAGCACCTTCAGATGCTGAGGCAGCGCGATCTCAGGCTCTTCGATATCGGGGTGCCAGTACTTTTCCCACTCGACCGAGAGATACCCTCCGTAACCACCGGTAGCCAGCAATCTGATTATCTCCCGAACTGGTACCTCTCCCTCGCCCAGCGGCACGAATTGCCAACCACCTTTGTGCGCTACTGAACGTCGGGCATCCTTAACTTGCACGTGCAAGACCCGAGGACCGATGTGCTCATAGACCTCGGCCGGACGTTCTCCCATCCGGTGAGGGTGATGGGTATCCCACAGGGCGCCGACCCATTTGGATTGTAGCATTGCCAGCAGTTCCGCAACCACCGAAGAGGCCGAGAAGGAGTCGTGGGTCTCGATGGCGATGGCTACACCGAGCCGTTCGGCGTGCGGGATCGCTTCCTGGAGCACCACAGCCGCCGCCTCCATCTGTGTACGGCGAGTCCCAGGTTCTTCGGCTAACGGACCGCCGTAGACGCGAATGAGCGGCGATTCCCAGTCGTTGGCGAGCTCAAGGAACCGGCGGACTTCGGAGCCAGCTCCCTCGGCGCTGAGAATGATCGAGCTGTCTACCGACACAATCGGCAAGCGAGCAGCCGCAATCGTCTGCTTCACTCGTACGCGTTCCGCAGCGGACACGGAGGAGTCAATCAGTTGCCCGTCGATGAGCCGCAGCTCGACACCAGCATAGCCCCAGGAGCGACCAAGCGTAGTAGCCTCCGCAAGGGTTGCGTCCGGGAACGCCAAAGTGCTGTAGGCAATGCGCGATGGGTTCATATGCTTCGCGCGACCTTACTCGCATTGATGCCATTTGCAGTCACGAATTTTGCAGTTGATCTGATGATTGGAGTCAGGTGTTTTCGATAGACGGCGATATTCCGGCCATGGAAGAAGCTGCTCGCTTAGCGCAAGCGCCATCTGTTTGGGGGAAAAGAAACTTCATCACTCCAACACTCCATCACCCCGGTTTCGAGCACGAGGACGAGCAGAAGCACGAGCACGTTTTCGAGTTCCTCGGAAGAGTCCGACTTGCAGGATGATCAGAAGCGATCAAGATGTGGTGCGGACCCCCCGCGTTTTTTGGCTCCGGCTCATGGCGATAATGACCGCACCCAACGAACGACTTCCCTACGAATCTTAACTTTAGATTTTTTCGATATTCATGAATAGGACGATGCCCGCGGTTGTTAACTATGCGCCGGAACCTAACAGTGTGGAGATCCGCGAAGTCCCTGTCCCGGAAATCGGTGATAACGATGTGTTGTTAGCCGTTCAAGCGGTCGGCGTCTGCGGCACGGATATTCACCTGGCTTACGGGCAGAACAGCGGGAAAATAAAATATCCGGTTATATTAGGTCACGAGTTCGCCGGGGTAATCGTTCAAGCTGGCAAGAACGTTCGCGGTTTTAAGGAAGGCGATCGAGTTGTCAGTGAAACTGCGGCCGTCATCGATGAAAACTCCCCTTTTGTTCACCGCGGCCTGTATAACCTGGATCCTGGCCGGCGCGGGTTTGGGTTTGGAATTGACGGAGCAATGACTCACTACACAAAAGTGCCCGAACGCATCCTGCACCAAATTCCCGCCACGCTGCCCTTTGAAGTCGCAGCCCTGACCGAGCCCTGTTGTGTTGCTTACAACGCCACGTGCGGCAATGCCCGTATTCTCCCTGGCGACGCAGTAGCGGTCATCGGCCCTGGGCCGATCGGTCTACTCTGTGCCGCGATGGCAAAGCTGGCCGGCGCCGGCGAGATCGTTGTCATCGGCACTCCCGTGGATACGCGTCGATTGCAGGTGGCCGAACAGATTGGCGCGTCTGCGACCCTCGGCACTAAAGGTGAAGACATTGTCGCGTGGACTCGATCGCTGCGCGATGGATACGGTTTTGACGTAGTGATCGATGCCGCTGGGGTTTCCGCCACGCTGAAGCTCGCGATGGATATTGTCCGCCCTGCCGGCCAGATCAGCAAAGTCGGTTGGGGACCGCAACCGTTCAACTTTTCCCTGGATCCGTTAGTTCTGAAAGCTGTGACTTTGCAGGGCAGCTTTTCGCATAACTGGCCTATCTGGGAGCGAGTCATCCGTTTGCTGGCCTCTGGCCAATTAGATTTCGGTCCGGAGTTCAGTCGCATTTCGCCGTTGGCTGAGTGGCACGACGCATTTGAGGCCATGCATTCCGGCGAAATCGTGAAAGCAGTATTGCTTCCAAATCAATGATTCTCGAACCGAGAGTCACTGGCCCGACGGATCTAGGCGACTCTCCGGGAAACGCTCGTCAACGCCGTGAACGCCGAGAGGTCGAACGCCGGACGCCAACACCGCACGTGCAGCGATTCTTAAACCAACCAACAAGCGCAGCTTTTCAGGTATTCATCACTGAAGCGTCGGTTTAATCAAGGAGACTAAATGGAAGTTCGTGTCGATGACAAAGTCCTACTCGTCACGGGGGCGGTGCAGGGTTTGGGGCGAGCAGTTGCACTTGAAGCCGCACGTTCGGGCGCGGCAGCAATCATTCTCACTGATCGTAACACACAGCGCGGCGACGAAGTCGTCTCCGAAATATTGAAACTGGGAGCGAAGGCGGCCCTCGTAGCCGCTGATCTCGAGGAGCAGGACGCGCCCGCCAGAATTATATCCGCAGCAATCGATCAGTTTGGCAGGCTGGACGGGCTGGTTAATACGGCAGGGCTCAGCGACCGTGGCTCTGTTGCTGAGGCTGATACTGCTCTGTTTGACCATCTATTCGCCGTGAACACGCGCGCGCCGATGTTTCTGATGCAAGGTTTGATACGCCATCTCAAGGAACGCAAGGCACCCGGTTCGATCGTCAATATCTTGTCGTTCCAGGCCCATGGAGCCGCGGTTAATCTGGCGGTTTACGGTGCTACTAAGGCTGCGATGTCCCTTCTCACAAAGAACGCTGCTTTCGCGCATAGAAAGGACCGAATTCGCATTTGCGGCATCAACCTCGGCTGGGCGGATACCCCTGGAGAGCGGGAGATGCAGGCCGTCAAGCTGGGGAAAGGCGAGTCATGGCTGGCGGAAGCCGAGTCGCGGATGCCATGGGGTCGCCTCATCCAGCCGGAAGACGTCGCCCGCCTAACGCTGTTCCTACTCAGCGATGCTTCGATTCCGATGACCGGCGCGCTTATCGACCAAGAGCAATACAGCGTGCTGGGGGTTCGAGACTAGTGAATTCCTTCAACTCCGCAGTCGCGGGGTGCAATTCAGACAAGGCGCATTACTGCAACACTGGAACACTCCGATACTCCAACGCCCCAGTTGCCCGGAATCGAGCACGAGCAATAGTTCATCAACTGCCCCATCCGCCAGATGGGGTTAATAAGACGCTTACGCCTAATGAGCACAGCCGATTGTACGACGATATCGCAGCCTCGCCGGTTGATAGTCGCCTCTCGGCAGAAACTCGCTTACGCTGGTTCCAAATTCTTCGACGGCCCTCATCAACCTAGAGCGCCTGGACACAATTGCTTAGGGGAGAATCAGCCATCCCGTTCCCGGCAAACAAACCAGTCATCAACGCCTCAAACACTTTGGGTGCGTTGTCAATCGTGATTTAGGGCGCGCTGCGCCCTTTCAGTGCGGCTATTAGCATTTCATCTACGATCCCTTCGAGCTGCAACAACCGGGGAGCGCTTAATCCGTAGAGAACCAAATGTCCCGTATCCTCCGCCTTGACACAGCCGCAGCCCAATAAGCGTTCGAGATTGAACGAAATTTCGCGTTGGGATAGACCCGTCGCGCTGGCGATCTGCACATCCGTTTTGGCTCCCTCGCGGAGAGTCTGCATGATACAGAGTTGCGAGCGATTAGCCAAGTGGCCGAACAGTTCTTCCTGACAATCCAAATCACATCCGCTCGCCGACCGGCTTCTTGGTTTCAGACTTCCGCGGTTAGCGGAATCTAGATCAAGTGAAATATTCATATAAGATACATATATTCTTAACTTGCATGAAAGCAATATATAATATACATGTTTTGTAGATTTTCTATGCGCCTCACGTTCTCTACCGATTACGCCTTGCGTCTATTGATGCTGGTGGGACTCGAAAGCGACCGCCTTGTGACTATCGAAGAGGTCGCGGATCGCTTCGGAATTTCAAAAAACCATCTGATGAAAGTAGCGTATCAGCTCGGGCACGCAGGGTACCTTGAAACCGTTCGTGGCCGCAACGGAGGGTTGCGCTTGGGAAAGGCGCCAAGCCGGATTGTGGTGGGGGAAGTCGTCCGCAAAATCGAACCGGACTTCGCGGTGGTCGAATGCGAGAATCCGGAGGGCTACTGCAGGAT
>Ga0070717_10001081_pt1 | contig 18314 bp, 15 predicted proteins | sample LARL113metaG_FD_71366 | JGI IMG/M metagenome (GOLD analysis project Ga0070717, IMG submission 71366) | Corn, switchgrass and miscanthus rhizosphere microbial communities from Kellogg Biological Station, Michigan, USA - LAR L11-3 metaG | ecosystem: Host-associated > Plants > Roots > Rhizosphere ... | reverse complement strand
CGGAGGCTATCGTGACTTCGCTGATCACAGGCGGTGCAGGATTTATCGGGTCGCATTTGGCCGAAGCTCTTCTTGCGCGAGGAGAGCAAGTAATAATCTTGGACGATCTCAGCACAGGATGCGTTGAGAACATCCGTCACCTGCGAACCAACCCCTTCCTACACTGTTTCTTCGAAAGCGTAATGGACCGCAGGCTCCTAGCCGAATTGGTTGACGAATCTGACGTCGTGTTCCATCTTGCTGCAGCGGTAGGGGTCCGACGGATTATTGAAAGTCCGGTTCGGACGATCGAAACAAACGTCAAGGGGACGGAGCTGGTGTTGGAAGTAGCTGCCAAAAAGAAGAAACTGGTTTTTGTAGCCTCCACATCAGAGGTTTACGGCAAGAACAACAAGATACCCTTCTGCGAGAACGATGATGTCATCCTTGGACCAACTGCCAAATCGCGCTGGTCATATGCCACTTCCAAGGCCCTCGATGAGTTTCTCGCCCTAGCATATTGGAAAGAGAAAAGACTGCCCGTCGTGATTGGGCGGTTTTTCAATACGGTTGGTCCTCGCCAGACCGGTCGCTATGGAATGGTGCTGCCGACTTTCGTGTGCCAAGCGTTAGACGGCGCACCCTTGACCGTATTTGGCACAGGCAAGCAGAGTCGCTGCTTCGGATACGTCGGGGACGTTGTCGAAGCCATGCTGCGACTCGTTTCCACGGACCGCGCAGTCGGAGAAGTAGTCAACATTGGAAACGACGAAGAAATTGCCATCGAGGACTTAGCTTCTCTGGTCAAGGAAAGAACAGCGAGCGCCTCGCCCATTAACCTAATTCCGTATGACCAGGCTTATGAGCCTGGCTTTGAGGATATGGCCCGACGAGTACCATCATTGGATAAGCTTGTCCGGCTCACAGATTTTCGTCTATCGACGCCCCTTACCACCATCCTAGACAGGGTGGCAGCGCACTTTAAGGCAAGCAGGCAGATCGTTCCAACCGTCCCCGCTTTCTTCGGCCAGACCTATCCCTCCAGAGTCCTGGCGTGAGCGAGGTAAGGTATCTGTGAGAAATGCCTCTTGCGCTACATGTCGGGGAGCGCTCGTGGGTAGATAGGCGGCGGCTCGGTAAAGTCAACGACCCTTTGAGCCTGCATCAAGGACAGGATGAGGTACGCGGTCTGGGGTGAGCTGAAGGCCCGATACAGTGATGCTGAGCCGCAGACGTGTAGTCTTGGCCTGGCGAAAAACCGATATGCGGTCTCCCGCCATAAGAACTCTAAGACTCTTTTGCTGCTTTTCCTCCTGTCTCTGCCTTTGGTCAACCCATGGGTAAGGGGTGACGGGGTCGGCTATTACGCCTACATACGTTCACTCTTGGTAGAGCACAAGCTTGATTTCGAAAATGACTGGCGAGCTGCAAACCAGAGTTTCACAATGGGCAGGGTGCATGGGGATGGGAAGATTGACCCGACCCAGTATACGCCCACGGGCCATCTCGATAATCACTTCGCAGTCGGGCCTTCCATGCTCTGGGCACCTTTTCTTGTGCCGGTCCACTACGCATTGATGACGCTTCAGAGGCTTGGAGTTGACGTGACGGCGAATGGGTTTTCCAGGCCGTATGCCATTGCGATAGCACTGGCCACCGCGCTGTACGGGTTCTGGGGTCTCTATCTTTCCTTTCGGCTTGCCTGCCTCTACGTCGAAGAGCGTTGGGCGCTATTGGCAACGCTCGGCATTTGGTGCGCGAGTTCTCTGCCTGTTTACATGTACTTCAATCCGTCGTGGTCGCACGCCCATTCTCTGTTCATCGTGGCGGCCTTTCTCTGGTACTGGCATCACACTCGGGAGGGACGCACATTGAAGCAATGGGTGATCCTAGGCTTGATCTCAGGTCTGATGATCGACGTCTATTATGCAAATGTCACGTTGCTACTGGTGCCCCTGCTTGAATCCCTGAAGACTTACTGGCACGACTGGCACGCGCGGGAAGATGATCGGCAGATCGTAGCCCAGCTCTTGGTGGGGAATTTATCCTATTGCTTCGCAACGCTGATCGCATTTTCGCCGACCTTAATTACACGCCAGATCATCTATGGCCATCCGCTGGACTTTGGCTACGAGAATGTTGGGCCTTCGCACTGGCTCCATCCGGAACTCCTCAAACCTCTTTTCTCATCTGACCACGGGCTGTTCGCTTGGACGCCCATTCTTATTCTCGCTGTGGCGGGCCTGGTATTGTTTGGGAAGTATGACAGGGAGTTTGCGATCTATCTCGGAGCATCCGCTCTAGGCTTTTACTATGTCATTGCCTGCCATCCAAATTGGGATGGTCTGTCATCTTTTGGCAACCGGTTCTTCATTTCCCTTACGCCTCTGTTTGTACTAGGTCTGGCAGTCTCGTTTAGAGAATTCGCTGGTTTTCTGAAAAACAGTCGAGGCACACTGGTGATTACGAGTTCCGTAACAGGTTTGCTCATCATTTGGAATCTGGGTTTCATTTTCCAATGGGGCACCCACATGATTCCTGTCCGTGGGCCGATATCGTGGAAGCAGATGGCGCACAATCAAGTCGTCGCGGTGCCAGAACGAGTCTTTACCAATGTCAAGGCCTACCTGGGAAACCGTGCAGCCCTCATGCAGCAAATCGAGCGCGAAGACATCCGTCAACTGCAAGAACAGCAGGCTCAAAAGGGCAGATGAGCGTGGCAAAACAGGCCGCGCTCTTTGATCCCTCGGTTCTGCGCATGTCCCCGCCTCGCGGAGGGGTGGACCTCAACCTGCGCGAGTTGTGGGCTGCCCGGGAACTTGTTTACTTTTTCGTATGGCGAGACGTCAAGGTCCGGTATAAACAAACGGCTATGGGCGCTGCCTGGGCTGTAGTGCAGCCGTTCATGACCATGGTGGTATTCAGCCTGTTCTTTGGCAGGCTGGCGAAAATGCCTTCGCATGGGTTGCCGTACCCCGTTTTTTACTATAGCGCAGTGTTACCCTGGACGTACTTCGCCACCGCCTTGCAGCACGCGACCAATATCGTAGTGGATCAACAGCACGTAATCACCAAAGTCTACTTTCCTCGCCTGGTTCTTCCACTTTCCGCCGTGGTCTCCGGAATCCTCGATTTTGGCATCGGATTCGTCGTGTTCCTCGGTATCATGGCCTACTACCATATCTTGCCGGGGCCAGCTATCCTGCTCTTTCCTTGCTTTCTGGTGCTGGCAGTCTTGACGGCACTCGGCGTAGGGCTATGGCTCTCTACGCTGAACGCGATCTACAGAGACGTGCGCTACTTGGTTCCGTTCCTTATACAATTCTGGATGTTCGCGTCTCCGGTGGCATACCCCAGCAGCTTGGTGCCAGAACGGTGGCGCGGCCTGTACGGACTGAATCCCATGACGGGGGTTATCGAAGGGTTTCGCTGGTCCCTGACCGGCCAGGGGCAGCCACCGAACGTGTTGCTGGCAGCTTCGGTGGCTATGGTCCTGCTCCTACTGGCGGGCGGTGTGGTTTACTTCCAGAAGATGGAAGGGACAATCGCGGACGTAGTCTAAGCCAGGTTTGACCTTAGTTCTGTTCTATTTTTTAGTTTCTGCGTCTCCTCACGAAGTTCGAAGAAATACCCACCTTCAGAGGTTATGGAAACGCACACGAACGGTCATCACCCACGCTGATAGCACTGAGGACTGGGCGACGTTGCCTTACCCGAGCACGTACCGTGTTAGTCGACGTATAACCCTGGTTAGTAATGAATAGGATGGATAGTGGCGTAGACTATGAGTGACGTCGTCATTCGCGCCCAAAGCCTGGGCAAGCGCTACCGCATTGGTGAACGTAAGCGCTATCTCGGTCTGAGGGATGTCCTGACCCACGCGCTCGGCGCACCGGCCAGGGTGTTCCGCCCCAGAGCGCCTTCATCGCGTAATGGAAACCACTCCCACATCTGGGCTCTCAGGGATGTCTCTTTTGAGATTCGGCAAGGCGAAGTGGTAGGCATCGTCGGCCGCAATGGCGCAGGTAAGAGTACCTTGCTGAAGCTGCTTGCCCGCGTCACCAAGCCCACATGCGGTTTCGTCGAGGTCCGCGGCCGCATCGGCACGCTCCTCGAAGTCGGTACCGGCTTTCACCTCGAGCTTACCGGGCGCGAGAACACATATCTCAATGGCGCCATCCTCGGTATGCGCAGGAAAGAGGTTGATCAGAAGTTCGACGAGATCGTCACTTTCGCTGAAATCGAAAGATTCATCGACACGCCTGTTAAGCATTACTCCAGCGGCATGTATCTTAGGCTGGCTTTTGCCGTGGCGGCGCACCTTGAGCCTGAAATCCTGGTTGTGGACGAGGTCTTGGCGGTGGGCGATGCAGCGTTCCAGAAGAAGTGCCTTGGGAAGATGGGAAGTGTGGCGAGTGAAGGCCGGACAGTAATCTTCGTTAGCCATAACATGGGAGCGATTCAGCAACTTACTCAACGATGCTTGTTACTGCAAGAAGGGCGAGTGCTTGCGATCGGCGAATCTGCCTCTGTCATCGCACGATATCAGCAAATGGCGATGGATCGATCGACCACAACTCTTGATGTGACCAGGACCCCGCGTCTTGTTCCTGAACTGAGCAGAAAGGTGGAATTCCTGACGCTGGAAATGGAAAACTGCCGGGCCAGAATGGTCCCCGCAGACGCCGATCTTACACTGAGGATTACGGTCCGGGGAAATGATTGCATTGAGAGCTTTCGCTTTGGCCTCACGGTGTTCAGACTGGACGGCACCCCAGTGGGCTCCTCGTGGGGGTTGCCCATCCATTCTATTCAGAAGGGAGAGGTTGGCACTTTTCGTCTGACGCTGCATCAGCCTCATCTGGCACCCGGTGTGTACCATCTCGGCTTGGGTACAAGCCGGCGTCGGGGGCCGTTGAGTTACGAAGATTTCGATGTCGTCCTTGAAGTCTTGCACTTTGAGGTGCTTGCACCTGCAGATCACGGCGATGCGAGGGCGACGTGGATTCCTAACTGGGGCTCTGTTCGATTCAATAAACTCCTTGAAAGCAGGGTCGGATAGCAATGAAAGATTGGAAGGTAGGGGCATTCGGATGCAATCATCATCACCTAGGGTAACCGCGTCAGACTCGGAACCGTCTGAACTGCTTGTGAAATCTGCGCCGGCACATGAGACCTATTCTGGAATGTGGTCTTCGATTGCTGAACAGCTATATCTGGATTTGATGAAGAAATCCCTCACCTATCTACTTTACGGCTTAGAAGACGATTACCTCCCGGTGCAGCGACCCCGAAATCCACTTAAGCGATTTCTATTCGATTCAATAAAGAAAAGGGGAGTTGAATTATTACTACCCAGGGGTAAGAATTTGGAAGTCAGGTTCGAGGGAAAAGACTGGCCACTACCCAAGTTAGCACTCACCGCGATTGGCATGACAGGGCTCGATAACTTACAGTTCTGCGTCGAGGATGTATTACGGAGGCAGGTTACGGGTGATCTGATTGAAACCGGGACCTGGCGTGGGGGAGCAAGTATATTCATGCGGTCTATACTGAAAGTCCACGGTGTAGTGGATCGAAAAGTGTATGTGGCAGATTCTTTTGAAGGGCTGCCGAAGCCCGATCCGGATGAGTACCCTGCGGATGCGGGAGACAAATTCCATACGCTTGAATTTCTCGCTGTCTCTTTAGACGATGTGAAGCAGAACTTTTCCCGCTACGGACTACTCGATGATCAGGTGTGTTTTATAAAAGGTTGGTTTCGGGATACCTTACCCTTTCTAAAGGACAGGAAGTGGTCAGTGGTCCGACTCGATGGAGATATGTATGAGTCCACTTGGAACGGACTTGTGAATCTCTATCCTAACCTCTCTATCGGCGGTTACATCATCGTGGACGACTATGGCGCGGTAAAGGGCTGTCGCGAGGCAGTCGAAGATTATAGAAGAGCTAAGAAAATAGCAGAACCAATCCGCACTGTTGATTGGGGGAGGGTCTTCTGGCTGCGGGAGAGATAGTCTCAGCAGGGATTGCGAGCCTGATGTTTCCATTGTCCTTACTTCGTCGGGTTGCCAGGAGGAGAAACGCGATTGCTACATGACTCTCCTCTGTGCGATGCAGTTTTGCGATTTTGTGGCAACAACGAAAAAGGTAAACCACCGTGTCGGCAAGGGGGATCCTCAGTTAGGGCCGTGGCGGGGTGGCTATGCGGAGTGAATGACGTGAAGTTAGCCCCTGATTGTGGTTTCCTGAGCCCCCCGGTTACCGTAGAGGCGCGAAGTTGATTTGCACTGTAGCAGGTATTGATGGCTGCCGAGCTTGGTGGTTCTGACAATCCCGTGGCGCCGCTTGCGGCTGTCGTTGTGCCCGTGGGTCCAGATAAAGAAGCCGCCCTCGACACGCTTGAAAGCGTCGTTTGTTATTGCCCCGAGCCCCACCGGGTGATCATCATCGACGATTGCACCCAGGATGGAACCTACGAAGCCCTCGTTTCACGACGGCGTTCCAACTGGCACATTTTGAGGAATTCCCGTCCGATGGGAGTCGGCCGACTCGTGCATAGCCTCTGTTCGGCGTACCGTTTTGTACTTTCGCAGACCCATTGTCGTCTCGTATTACGCCTCGATCAAGATGCTCTTATTATTAAAGTTGGTGTAATAAGTGATGCTTTGGCTTTTATGCTGGAGCATACTGACGTGGGGCTGTTCGGTGTTTACTCATGTGATCATAACCGTGCTCGTTCCTTCTCATTCCACACCAAGCTTATTACGACGGAAATGAGCTGGCGAAACTGGTTCACGGGATCACGGCCCTCCTGGGCGCGATTGCTGAAGCTCGCCGAACGCAAGGGATATCGGCGCGGTGACAACGTCTTCGGGGGTGCCTATTTCGTGACGCGCGCGTGCCTCGCCGCGATGGAACAGCATGGCACGTTTGAGATTCCCTACACCTGGCACAGCCAGTTGACGGAAGATGTCTATTTCTCAATGGCCACGGTTGCCGCTGGATATAAAATGGGCCATTTCGCGGCCCCCGATGGCCCTCTTTGTCTCGACTGGCAAGGGCTCCCATATCCCGCCATCAGACTCGCAGAGAGCAAATACAAACTGATACACTCCGTCGACAAGGGAACGAACACCGACCGCGAGGCGAACGGTGGCAGAAAACCCAGGGAGATTTTTGGGGAAATGAGAGATCTTGCGGTCGGAGGCACGCGATTGTTGTCCCGGTCCGGTAAAGACGGTAGCTGCGTGGGCTGATTTGAGCGCCCGTCCTGGTGTGTGTGTTAGACATTCGGCATGGCCCCCCTTGAGCCAAAGCCACCGGGGTGGCAATCACGTTGGCGGAGAGCTGAGGATTTTGTTGTTTACACCGGAATGCATACCACCGAGAATTGGGCCTGCACCCCAAGCAGGCCAGCGGCCCTTTTGGTCTGTGATGATCCCCACATACAACCGGACGAAATACTTTGAGAAAACGCTGATAAGTGTGCTGTCCCAGGATCCCGGTGTTGAGGAAATGCAGATCGAGGTAATTGATGACGCTTCCGCCCTTGATGATCCCGAGCCGCTCGTACGGCGAGTAGCTGGAGGACGGGTGAGTTTTGTTCGTCAACCTCGCCATATTGGCCAAGTCCCGAACTTCAACTCCTGCGTTGAAAGGTCGCTGGGTCACTGGGTACACATTCTACATACTGATGACTTCGTGCTTCCGGGCTTCTACGAACGTCTGAAAACTGCATTGGCGGCCCGGAGCGACGTGGGTGCTGGGTTTTGCCGGGCTGTCTTTGTTGACGGCAACGACTGCTGGGTTTGCGATTCTGAGTTGGAGAGATCAACTCCGGGCATCCTGCCAGACTTTATCGAACGGATCAGTGTATCTCAGAGGATTGTAACTCCTACGATAGTGGTTAGGCGAAACGTCTACCAAAAGTTAGGCGGGTATCTGCCGGATCTCAAGTACACTCCGGACTGGCAAATGTGGATCCGGATTGCGGCGAACTACCCAATCTGGTATGAACCCGCGGCGTTAGCAGCTTGTCGCATTCACTCCGAATCAGAAACCGCAAATTTGATGAAAGGGGGCAGGCCGGTTGTCGATATGCGGCGCTGCATTGAGATCAGTCGTTGCCTGCTGCCGCCAGATCACGCCGACACCATCTCGCGTAAAGCGAGAGAGGTGGCGTCTCTTAAGGCACTCAATTTCGCATGGAATAGCCTCACAAAGGCTGAGTACAGGGCCGCGCTAAGCCAAGCGTGGGAGGGACTGAGATGCAGTTCTTCTCCCCGTGTCGTCAAGGCCTTGCTGTTGCTGCTCGCCCGGGTCGCAAAAGCCGGCGTGCGCAGGCCTATTCGGATGTTTCAGAGAGTATACAACCGAGCGAGAGTTTAACTTCGTTCAAAAACCATGAATGTGCCGAACGTCTCCGTCGTCATGGGTGTTTTCAACGGCGCACGCTTTTTGCGTGAAGCCGTAGAGAGCATTTTGAACCAAAATTTTTGCGACTTTGAATTCATCATCGTCAACGACGGGTCGACTGATAGGACGGCAGACATCCTCTCGCGCTATGAGGAAAGTGACTCCCGCGTCATCGTCTGCCACCAGCAGAACAAAGGTCTGATTGAGTCGCTGAACACTGGATGTGGCCTTGCGAGAGGCCCCTACATCGCACGGATCGACGCCGACGATGTCGCCTTCCCCGAGCGCTTGGAGCGACAGATCAATTATCTCGAGCGGAATCCAAAAGTTGGCCTCCTCGGGAGTTCGGTCAATATCATCAATGTCTTGGGAAGGCGAGTGTCTACAATGGCACATCCCAGCGAGGACAAGGTTATCAGGAGCCGGCTATTCGAGTTACATAACGTCGCCATTTGTCATGTCAGCGTTGTATTTCGCACCGAGCTGTTTCGTGCGGTTAACGGCTACAGGACTGCATTTGCCGCTGCTGAAGACTACGACCTTTGGCTCAGGATCGCCGAACGTTCGCAGGTCGCGAACTTGCCGGAGCCGTTGGTCAACGTCAGAAGGCGTGCTCACTCCCTTTCTTTTACGAATATCCGGCAACAGGTCATTTCCATCCTTGTCGCTTGGGCTGCGGCCTCGATACGGCAAGCGGGAGGAATTGATCCCATAAGGCAAAAAGACGCGGTAAGTCGCGATCTCCTACGAAGTCTGGGCGTGAGCGATGCAGTCTTCGAGAACTGTCTTATGGAGGTGTACCAGTATTGGATTAGCGCGATGCTTCAGGCATCTGACAATTGTGGAGCACTTCGAGTCATGCGTGAGGCTCTGGAGTCGCAGTCGTGGAGGCATATTAACCGTTCAGTTGTGGCCAACACCTGGCTGGCAGCAGCTAGGATCTATTCCGAACAAGGCTGTTACTTCCAGAGCATGTTCTCTGTCGCCCGCGCCCTTGCGGCTCGCCCCATGATCGCCGGTCGTCCCGTTAAGCGGATCGTTAGCCACCTAGGCCTGTTAAGCAAGGGTGACGGTTCGACTGATAGAACTGTGTCGCTGTCACCAACGCGAGAGCTACAGTAGGTATGGATTCTCCACTTGTCTCCGTGACCATGGTCGTTCGCAACATGGAACGCTACGTCGGGGAGGCGATAGAGAGCGTTCTGAACCAGACATTCCGAGGCTTCGAGCTCATCATCGTCGATTTCGGCTCAACTGATCGCTCAAAGTCGATCATCTCACGCTGCAGTGCTAGCGACAGCCGCATCAAGCTCCACGCCATACCACCCTGCTCCCTGCCCGAGGCTCGGAATGCGAGTTGTTTTCTTGCGGGTGGACGATATATCGCCCTCATGGACGCCGACGATGTTGCTTTTCCCAATCGCTTGGAACGTCAGGTGGCCTACCTCGAACATTATCCGGAGATCGCACTGTTGGGAGGAGCCATTGAGTGCACTAACTCGTGTGGGTTGCCGCGATTCACCCGGAATTTTCCCTTGACTGACGCTGAAATCAGGGCGGCGCTTTCGCATGAAACCGCATTGCATCAGACCACGGTCATCATGCGAAGAGAAGTTCTAGACGTTGTCAAAGGTTACAGGAGGGCGTTTACGCTCGCCGAAGATTATGATCTTTGGCTTAGAATCGCTGAGCACTTCCGGATGGCGAACTTGGCCGACCCGGTAGTCTATTATCGGATTCATCCTGAGCAAGTCTCGGTGCGGAAGCTCCGGGAGGAGGTGATGTGCTGGATGGCCGCGCGAGCAGCGGCCCTGGTCAGAGCGGGTGGCGGCGTCGACCCTCTCTGGCAGATCGATGAGATTACACCTGAGGTGCTCGCGTTTCTCGGGGTAAAGCAGGTGGCTCTTACACAGGCTCTGACTAAAGCGTATTGCGACTGGATGAACGCCATGTTGCAGGCTTCGAATGATGAAGCGGTTCTTCGGTTGATCGAAGACCTGCTGGAATTGCCGCGCTCTGCGAGCTTCAGCAGCACAATCGCCTCGAACGCATGTCTCACTGCTGCGCGGATCTATTATAAGCGTAGAGCGTTCTTAGCCTCAATCAGCTCGACCGCTAGAGCAATTCGCATCCGACCGGTTGTAGTTGGACGGCCGATCAAGAATCTGCTGGACCACGCTCGTTCAGTCCTCGCAGAGGGGCGTGCAGGTGATGGGGCTGCGAGCTGACTGCTGTCAAAAGGCGGGAATGTACCCTTCCACAGAGATTCTGGGATGCCTCGTTAACGTTGAATGATGACTTGTCACTCGTGAGTTAACCAATCGCGAAAGACAACGCACCGCGACAACGAACAGACAATGAATTCGCAATCGTTATGAACCCTAAGGTTTCCCTCTATATCCCGTGCTACAACGCGCAAAGGTACATTGCTCGGACGATCGAGGGAGCGCTCCACCAGACCTACCCTCTTGACGAAATCCTCGTTGTTGATGATGGGTCGAAGGATCGAACGAGAGAGATCGCATCTCGCTATCCCGTCCGAATCTTGAGTCATGATCAGAACCGAGGCCTCGCTGCGGCCCGCAACACCGGCTTCCGCAGCGCGCGGAATGAATTGGTGGCATCGGTGGACGCGGACGTTGTGGCCGAGCCGGACTGGCTTGAGAAACTGCTACCGCACCTGAAGGATCGGAAAGTAGCCGCAGCGGGTGGCAGGGTGGAGGAGACCATACTGACCTCCGTTGCGGACCGCTGGCGCAAGGCGCACCTGCCTGAAGAGTGGGGAGACTCGATGATTGTTAATCCTCCATTCTTGTTCGGCGCCGATGGCCTGCATCGCAAGTCCGCGATGGCGGAAGTGGGCGGATATGACGAGATAAAGTGGTCGGCTGGGTGTGGCGAGGATACGGATATGTCCAGACGGTTGCGCAAGAAAGGTTATCACCTGATCTACGAACCAGCGGCCCTGGTGAAGCACATTAAAGAGGATACTGTGCGCTCGGTCTTGGACACCAGATGGCGGTGGTGGAGATATGGAGTCGAGGCGTATTCCAAGCGAATTCGCCTCCGGTCGGTTCTGGCGACTCTTTGTCGCGCCCATTTCCGCACTACCTTTTTCGAGCACGTAGCGCAGGACTTGGGTTCCGGGAGCTACGAGCTGCTCTGGTTCGACTTTCTTTGCTTGCTCTACATGCCCTATCGTGACATGCGACTTTATTGCCAAGCGAAGTTCTTCCAGGCAGAACGGCATTCCGAGGGCCGCGTACAAGGGACGGCATGCGATTGAAGAGATGGGGGATATCCAGGCCTTTTGTCAGCGTACTGATCGATACTTACAACCACGAGCGCTTCGTCGAACAGGCGATCGTTAGTGTTCTTGAACAGGACTTTCCGCCTGCGGAGCGGGAAATCCTCATTGTGGATGACGGATCTACGGATGGGAGTTCTGCGATCATCCGCAAGTTTGTCCCGCGTGTGCGGTATCTGCGCAAAAGCAACGGAGGGCAGGCGTCAGCGTTTAATGTTGCGATTCCAGAAGCACGAGGTGAGATTGTCGCCTTCCTGGATGGTGATGACTGGTGGGCAGCAGGGAAGCTTCGCCGTGTTACAGAAACAATGGAGGCGCACCCAACGGTCGGCATGGTGGGACATGGGTTTATAGAATCTTTCGAGAGTGGCCGGGAAAGAGTGATCGCTCTGAAGAAGCGGGTACATCTTCATCTGACTTCGGTCCTCGCGGCCCAGGCTTTTCGCCTCTGCCGTTGTTACCTCGGAACGAGTCGGCTGACGCTTCGTGCGGAGATCGCGCGAAAGATTCTCCCCGTGCCAGAAGCTATCGTTATCGAAGCGGATGAATACCTTTTTACGTTAGCCGCGGCATCAGCTGAGTTTGTCCTATTGACTGAGCCGCTCACGCACTATCGCATCCACGCCGGAAATCTTTTTCTTGCCGGAGCTGCAAATCTTGCAGGGGCACGCCGGAAGCAACGTGCGCTGGCTGCACTGGTCGCCGCGCTAGGCAGCCGTCTTCCCGCGTGTGGTATGCCAAAGGATGTCGCTGGCTCTGTTCTCGAGATTGTTGAGGCAGAGGCCGCACAGTTGCGGCTGATGCTCGATGGGGGGTCGCCGTTGGAAACGTATCGTGCGGAGAGCACGGTTTACCGGATTCAGCATGGTGACGCACCTTGGGGACACAGGGTTTTTCGCCACGCCACGATGATTCCAGCCTTGCTGCTTCCACCACGATGGTTTTATTGGGCTCGCCGCAGACTGGCAGCTCAACCCTGGTACAACCGGGCAAGAAAAAAAATCTTGCCCGCCCCTGGTTTTGCGAACGTCACGGCACCGGAGCACGTTCATGAGTAATTCAGGTGCTCGTCTTCGAGATCTGTCTCCCCAGTCGACTGAACCAGCAATCCAATTGACGGCAGTGAAATGACCGGCTTGGCCTCGGAATTTAGGGGGCCATGTGATGTGAACATCGGCGATCCTGGCAGAGCCTGGACGGCGGCCCATTCTTAATGCACCACGAGCGAGCCAATGGAGGAGCAGGCGCCGCACCGCATGACTTACACGAAACGACTAATCCTTCGCTGTTGCGTTTGAAGGGCCGCCTGCGCGAATTCTGGAATACGGAGTCCGTGTATTGGGAGCCGTTGACCGAGGAAGTGGCTGCGAATTCAACTCACCGAGCTAAGGCAGCTTCGTTTATCCCAGAAGGTAGCAGGATTTTAGATGTCGCCTGCGGCAGTGCAGCTAATTCTCTGTGGCTTCTTCCGCGCGGTAAGTACTTCGGTACTGATATCTCACAGGGAGGACTGCAGCGTGTCCAACGTGCGGGGCTGCGCCTCACTTGTGCAGACGCGGAGGAACTTCCTTTCGTCAGCGGATGTTTTGATGCGGTTATCGCTACGTATGCTCTGGAGCACTCCCTCAATCCTGTCAGAATGCTACACGAGATGCACCGCGTAGTGAGGCCCGGTGGCAGGATTGTGCTCCTCGGTCCGACCTGGGATCTACCTTTCTGGTTTCCGAATGCACTGCGAAGCAAAGCCAATAGCCACTTCTGGCGATTCGCTTACACATCGAAAAGGCTGATCGGACAGATCGGGGGATACTTCCTCGGACGCTCACCCTTTCTTGTCATTGAGGAGCCAGATGCGTTGATGCAGCCATTTATCTGCGATTCGGATGCTGTCTACGTCGTCTGGTCGTATGAAGTCATTCGACAAATGAAACGTTGCGGATGCCGCCTCATTCATTGCGAAGTAGACGATCACCTGCTCGGTTCGAGTCCTCCGGTCCGTACTTTCAAAAAGCTACTGATGCTCCTACCGCTGTACCGTTACGCTGGTAGCACGTTGTTGATGGTGTTCGAGCGATGACGATTCTCTGCCTGTGCAAGGAGGAAAATCATCGAAAACTTCTGCCTGCATATGCACGGGCCTTGCGTGCACGCGGCGTCCGATTTTTCTGCGTGGACTGGTCCCCGCGATTCGATTCTCCGCTGGAAACCCTCCTGCAGCGATGCCCAGAGAAACCCACCTGTATTCTCCAGGTCGAATCCGATTTCCCGCTCTTGCCGGAGGAGTTGGTCAGAACCGAGATCCCGACCGTCTGTCTCGACGTCGATACGTACGCATACACCAAGTGCAGAATGCGCTGGTCCTCGCTATTCGACCACGTTGGTGTCTTCCATCCGGGTTACGAAGGGCTGTTCCGCCGCAGCGGCCATCCCGGCGCTTTCCTTCTGCCCCATGCCGTGTGCCGGGAGTTTTTCGATCAACCCGAGCTCTCGCGAGAGTTCGAAGTGGGATGGGTGGGCCTAACAAGTGGGCCGTTCTATCGCAAGCGCCGGGAATGGATGCGCAAACTTGCGAACGCTTTTCGAATGAATGACTGGAGGCGCACGTATTCCTTGGAAGAAGTCGCCGGGGTCTATCGGCGGTCGCGCGTGGTCGTGAACATCGGCCGTGATGATTACCCGCAGGACGCCAATATGCGTGTGTTTGAGGTTCTTGCGTCCGGGGCGCTGCTGCTTACGTCTCTGCCCAGCGAGTTAAGCGAGCTGGGCTTTCAGGACGGCGTGCACTTCGTCGGTTACCGGCAAGATAGCGAGATTAAGCCTTTCGTGCGCCGCTTCCTCAAGGATGAGCCGGCACGGGCACGCATTGCGCAGGCAGCAAGGAAAAAGGTTCTGCAAGAGCACACCTATGATTGCCGTGCAGACCAGCTCCTGCGTCGCCTTCAGCAATATGGGCACCGGAAATTGGCGCCGGCTCGGGCGTGGCCTGAGACCAGGGTTCACTTGACGTATCTCGATTTTTTTTCCGCCCAGGGCGTGCTGGACTGCGCGGGAGCCCAATTCCGGCATGTGGCCGGACACGGTTTTCGCCAGACAGTGGAAGGCCTGGCGCTCCTCGGCAAAGCCTGGATGCGAGGATTCAACCAGCGGCGGGGAATTGCTGCCTAATCAATTATTCCTGCATATGCCTTCCCGAGGGACATGCTCACTCTGGTCATCAGTCAATTACTCCCCACCTTCTGAGAATTCTACGTGATTGAGAGTTGGGTTGCATAAGCGAGGGTTCTGGATCGCTGGAATACGGGAGGAGCTAGCTGGTCTCGAGTCATTTTTAGGATGTTCAAGATCGGCTCAGTCCAAGCTCCGGGTTTCAATCTTGGGAAACTCCTCGAAGGGACAGCAGAGCCATCCCAATGATTCTCAAAAATGCCGGACGCAGCAGCGGTAACCACCAGGAAGCACCTGGGAAATCGAATCGCATGGTCGGCTGGTTATGGCTGTCACTCATCAATTGTTGGATCGCGGCGGTGCTTGTTATGTTCATGATTGTCCGCGTTTTGGGATCAAACACGGCGAGACACGTACTCCATTCTCTCAGGGCACGCTAAGCTATGTTGACGGATGCTCTCGGCGCAATCTTCTCGACTCTTGTCGTCGCCGCCGCGGCATTAGGAATGGGCAGCTGGATCTGGCGGAGATTGCCATCGGCCTTTTCGCGATTCGACCGGTTCTCTTGCGCCTGGCTCGGTGGTCTGGGCATGCTAGCAGCATTGCTGTTTCTCATCGGCCAGTTTGCGTTTACCCGTACAACCCTTTTCCTAACGCTAGCGGTGGGGGTAGCTGGCGCGATTGGTCTTATCGCGCGCAAGAAAAGAGTGGCCTCCGGTTTTTGTATGCGGCAGGCCAAGGTAGCCATCCTTCCCGCCACCATCATCGCCTTCGTGCTGCTCGTGACCGTTCTCGGGGGACTCGCCGAAATCACAGGAGACTCGGGAAATGACGCGATCGCCTACCACCTGCTCGGGCCAAGGGTCTGGCTTCGAGATGGGATCGTGCGCCCGGTGCCTGACGACTTTCGCACGGCGTTTCCAGCGACGGCTGAAATTCTGTATGGTGCGCTGATGGCGCTAGGCGGGCAGCACGCACCGGGCTTTTCCGCAGTTTTGACCCTCACGATGTTTTTCTTGCTGATCGGTTCGCTAGCCGCCCGCTCGGGTTTAGATAACTCTGGCGCTTGGTGGGTTGTGGCTCTCGTCGCCAGCATGCCTGCTGCTTACTTCGGGGGTATTTCCGGTTTTGTGGACGTCCTCTATGCAAGTTTCATATTGGCTGCAGCCAGAGTTGGATTCGAGGCTCGGAGCACCCGGGAGTACGTCATATTTGGGCTCTTCTGCGGCCTGGCGATGGGAACGAAATACACAGGTTTACTGGCGCTTCTGCCGCTTCTGTTTTGTGCAGCTCTGCGGATGGTGAACAGCCAGCAGGCGAGCTGGGCCTTGGCCATACAGAAGGCGGGGATTGCCATTGCCGTCGCTTCAGCGGTTGCCGCCCCGTTCTATGTCCGAAACTGGATACTCCTCGGCTCCCCAATCTATCCGCCTCCGCTGGTTCTCTCGCACCTTTTCCATGTCAAGTACCTGTCGGGCCAGGCCATTGCCGGCTTTCAGTCGAACGTGCTCACACACGTTCAGTCAAACGCTCTCGCACCCGGTTCAAATCTCGCTCGTGCCCTTAGGGACTACGTTGTGCTCGCGTACAATCTGACGTACCACACAGCGAACTTCAATGGGGCAGGCGGGATTGGCCTAGCTCCCCTAGCGCTGGGACCATTCGGCATCGTTGCCTCCCGCCGGAACGACTTTGCAAGAACGCTCGCGCTTCTCGCTTTTCTGCTCACCACGTTCTGGTTTGTTACCGCTCAGGAGTCACGTTACTTGATTCACGTGTACGTGATCGCGGCAATTTTTGGTGTAATTGGTTGGCGCTATGTCGGCTCCGCAACACCGCAGCTGTCACCACTGCTTGCCGCCGCTGTGGTTGGCTGCTCGTTGCTATATGGCTTGTATACGGTCGGATCGTCGCGGCTCGACGACATCCATGCTGTGTTTTCAAGCTCCTTTGCGGAGCAGAGGCGGCAAGAACGGATCCCCTTTCTCGAGTGTTTTGAATACCTGAACAGGGACGCATCCGTGCGGAAGGTGCTGATTCTCGACCCCATCGTTCAGCCCTATTATTCCGATAAGAGCTATGTGAAGCCGTTTGGAAATTGGGGAGTGCGAACACTACCTGATGCGCCCGACCTGGATCGCGTGCTGGCGCGACTCCACGGTCTGGGTGTTTCCCATGTTCTCGATGTGAACTCCGGCTATTTCACTTTCCAGTTGCCTGAACGTACCACCGGTTTGACACTCGTCTTCGAGCGAACAAATCAAAGAATCTACAGAGTCGACTAGCGGGAAACACTCTGAGGAACAGGCTACAACTGTGCTAAGCCTAGGCATCAATTACTCGCAAATGCACGACTCCTCGGCGTGCATTGTCCGCAATGGAGAGTTGCTGTTTGCCGTCGCTGAGGAACGCCTCAGTCGCGTCAAGCACGATGCGCTTTTCCCCGTTCTCGCGGTCAGGGCGTGCCTAGATTTTGCATGCGTCCGCCCCGACGAATTGGATTACATCTGTTTCGGGTGGTCCGAGCCGCGCGTGGCTTACCTCCATGATCTTGCAGACTTTGCGCGGGGCAGGCATCCGGTTAGCTATCTGAACGTCTTGAATTCGACCCGGCACTTCCTGAGCATGCGGCACCAACGTGGGGGCTGGCGGCGCTTCACCCATCTTTTTGGTCCCACGAAGGCACGCATGAGCTTCGTGGACCACCATCTTTCGCACGCAATTAGCGCCTACGCCTATTCGGGTTTTGATGAGGCTGCGGTGGTCGTTGTGGACGGCCGGGGCGCATGGGAGGCCACGTCGATCTGGAATGGTCGCAAGGGTCGGCTGCAACACGTCCTCACGATTCCCTGGCCAAACTCTCTGGGGCTTCTCTACGCCGCGTTCACCGAATACCTTGGATTCCAACCATACTGCGACGAGTGGAAAGTGATGGGACTAGCTCCGTATGGCCGGCCGGGTGTTGATCTGCGTAGCTTCATTAGACTCGACCACGGATTCTACGACGTAGACGCCCCGCGGCTGATCGGCCGGGGCGCCAGCCTAGCGTCCGGCATTGCGGATCGCCTCGGGCCCCAGCGGATGGGTGAGAGCGAGATTGAAGATCGCTACAAGGATATTGCCTTCGCTGTACAGGACGTCTGCGAAGAAGCCATGCTGGCAGTCGTGGATCTCGCCGTCAAGAGAACTGGCTGCCGAAACCTATGCCTGGCGGGCGGAGTGGCACTGAACTCAAAAGCCAACGGAAGAGTCCTGGCCTCAGGCCTTGTGGAGCAAGTGTTTATTCAGCCGGCTGCAGCGGATGATGGGGCGGCTTTGGGTGCAGCCCTCGCGCCTTATCTCGAAACGGACCGGTGCTTGCCGCTCAAAGCCATGCGGCACGTTTATCTAGGCCAGGCGTATGAGGACGCGCAAATTGAGCAGGTTCTGCGCACTTACAAGCTTC
>Ga0070717_10001080_pt1 | contig 18339 bp, 14 predicted proteins | sample LARL113metaG_FD_71366 | JGI IMG/M metagenome (GOLD analysis project Ga0070717, IMG submission 71366) | Corn, switchgrass and miscanthus rhizosphere microbial communities from Kellogg Biological Station, Michigan, USA - LAR L11-3 metaG | ecosystem: Host-associated > Plants > Roots > Rhizosphere ... | reverse complement strand
GGTCGAGGGCGAGGTCAAGAACAAGACCGAGTTCGGCCTGTTCCTCGGGCTCGAGGGCGACGTCGACGGCATGGTGCATCTGTCCGACCTCGACTGGAAGCTTCCGGGCGAGCAGGTGATAGACAACTACAAGAAGGGCGACATGGTGAAAGCCGTGGTGCTCGATGTCGATGTCGAGAAGGAGCGCATCTCGCTCGGCGTCAAGCAGCTCGAAGGTGATCCCTTCGCCGAGCCCGGCGATGTCAAGAAGGGCGCGGTCGTGACCTGCGAAGTGCTGGAGGTCAAGGAAAGCGGTATCGAGGTCAAGATCTCGGGCACCGACTTCACCACCTTCATCAAGCGCTCGGAACTGGCGCGTGACCGCAACGACCAGCGCGCCGACCGCTTTGCCGTCGGCGAGAAGGTCGATGCGCGGGTGATCCAGTTCGACAAGAAGGCCCGCAAGGTGCAGGTCTCGATCAAGGCGCTGGAAGTCGCCGAGGAGAAGGAGGCCATCGCGCAATACGGCTCCTCCGATTCGGGGGCGACGCTGGGCGATATTCTCGGCACCGCGCTCAAGAACCGCGGCGGCGACAAGTAAGCTTTCGCTCACTTGCCTTCATCCAGTGGGGCCCCGGTTTCGACCGGGGCCTTTTTGCGTGCGAGTAACGCGCCTCTTCCCCTCTCCCCTTGTGGGAGACGGTGCCTTCGCAAAGCGAAGGCGGATGAGGGATCTCTATCCGCGGAGAAAGACCCCTCATCCGGCTCCATCTCGCTCCGCTCGATTTCGCCACCTTCTCCCACAAGGGGAGAAGGGAAGAAGAGCCTTCATTTCTTCATATTGCATCGCAATTGATGTAATCAGATAACCCAATACTTACGTTGCGAATGCAAAACGCGCGGGCTGATTATTCAGGAGAATTTTCGATGTCGCTTGATTCGGATGTGATCGTCGATCGCCGCAGGATTCGCCGCAAGCTGACCTTCTGGCGGGTGACCGCAGCCCTCGTCGCGATCGCGGCGGTCGCCATCATCGGCGTGGTCGTTACCCCGGGCGGACGCGGCGCGCTGACGAGTTCCGGCTCGATCGCGCGCGTCAATATCGAAGGCCTGATCCGCAGCGACCAGGAGCGCGTCGAGGCGCTGGAGCGGCTCGAGAATTCGCAGTCCGCCGCCGTCATCGTCCACATCAATTCGCCTGGAGGCACCACCGCCGGCTCCGAGCAGCTTTATGACGCACTGGTGCGGCTGAAGGCGAAGAAACCGCTGGTCGTGGTGGTCGAGGGACTGGCCGCCTCCGGCGGCTACATCACCGCGATCGCCGCCGACCACATCGTCGCGCAGCAAAGCTCGCTGGTCGGCTCGATCGGCGTCCTGTTTCAGTATCCGAATTTCACCGAGCTCTTGAAAACCGTCGGCGTCCAGGTCGAGGAAGTGAAGTCTTCGCCGCTAAAAGCCGCGCCCAATGGCTTCGAGCCGACCAGTCCGGAGGCGCGCGCCGCGCTGGACGCGCTGGTGAAGGATTCCTATGCGTGGTTTCGCGGATTGGTGAAAGAGCGGCGCGGCATGGACGACGCGTTGATCGAGAAAGTCGCCGATGGGCGGGTCTTCACCGGCCGCCAGGCCGTCGACCTCAAGCTGATCGATCAGCTCGGTGATGAGAAAGCCGCCGTGGCCTGGCTGGTCGCGAACAAGAACGTCAAGAGCGATCTGCCGGTGCGCGATTACAAGCTCAACCCGCGCTTCGGCGACCTGACATTCCTGCGAACGGCGGCCTCCATCACGCTGGATGCCCTCGGCCTGGGTGCGATCGCGCGTCACATTGAGCAGGCCGGCGTGGCGCAGGCGGTCGATCGCCTCGGTCTCGACGGGATGCTGGCGCTATGGCATCCGGCCGGGACCAATTGAAGCGCCGAAAGGCCTCCCGACCCGCTTCTCCCGCATTGCGGGTGTTGTCACAATCCGCCTCTCGTGCATTTGTCACGCCATTTCGCGCTGCGCAAAATTGATTTAGCGTCTTGACAGTTCAAGGCATTTTCACGGAAATGGATAGCTGTACGCCCCGGGTCCCAATTCTCAATGATCAAATCCGAACTTGTTCAGCGCATTGCCGAGCACAACCCGCACCTTTACCAGCGGGATGTCGAGAACATTGTGAACGCCATTCTTGACGAGATCGTCGCAGCATTGGCGCGCGGCGACCGGGTCGAGCTGCGCGGCTTCGGCGCCTTTTCGGTGAAGCATCGCCCTGCCCGCGCCGGGCGCAATCCGCGCACCGGCGCCCATGTGCCGGTCGATCAGAAGAGCGTCCCGTTCTTCAAGACCGGCAAGGAAATGCGCGAGCGGCTCAACCGCGACAATCCTGAAGCGGGCGCGTAAGGCTTCCGGACGGCGCGTCATCCGGTTTGCCGGACAAGTGAGGCGTGGGTTTCGGCCTGTCCCGCCGATCTCGATCAACACGAGCGATGGTCATGCGAAAATACTTCACAGCCCTCACCGTCATTCCGCTCGGCCTGATCTTCATCGTGTTCGCGGTGGCCAACCGGCATTTCGTCACGGTATCGTTCGACCCGTTCAATTCGGCCGACCCCTCGGTCGCGATCAGGCTCCCGCTGTTCGTCGTCATCATCCTGGCTGCGATCATCGGTGTCCTGGCCGGCGGCTCGGCGACCTGGTTGCGGCAGCGCCGCTGGCGGCGCGCAGCGCGGCAGCATGAGGCCGATGCGAGGGCGGCGCGCTCCGAGGTCGCGGATCTGCGCGCGGCGGCGGTTGCCACGCGCTACGACCGGGAGCGCCTTCCGGCTCCCTCGCAAGCGGGGTCCTACGGGGTTTCCGGGCGAGACAAGCAGGGCGCGACGTTGTAGAACCCGCCCCGCCAGGACCATTTCGATACCGTTTCGAACCGTTTTGGCCGCCCGAAACCTTAAAGCCCAGAGACGTCATGTCCCTGCTTGTTAAAATTTGTGGCCTGTCCACGCGCGAGACGCTCGAGGTCGCGCTCGAGGCCGGCGCTGACATGGTGGGGTTCGTGTTCTTTCCGCCCTCGCCGCGGCACCTCTCCCTTGAGATGGCGCGCGACCTCGGCAAGCAGGCGAAGCGCCGTGCGATCAAGGTGGCGCTGACGGTGGATGCCGACGACGCCAAGCTGTCCAATATCGTCGAGGCGCTGGAGCCGGACATTCTGCAATTGCACGGCAGGGAGACGGTGGCGCGGCTGCGCGACATCAAGCAGAAATTCGGGCTTGAAGTGATGAAGGCGATCGCGGTCGAAAGCGCGGCCGACCTTGCTTCGCTGCCGGGTTATGCGGCCGTCGCCGACCGCATGCTGTTCGATGCCCGCCCGCCCAAGGGCGCGACGCGCCCCGGCGGCCTTGGCGCGGTGTTCGACTGGCACCTGCTTGAAAATCTGGATTTGAAACTGCCATTCATGGTCTCCGGCGGCCTCAATGCCGAAAATGTCGCGCAAGCCCTCCGCGTCACGCGCGCCGGCGGCGTCGATGTGTCCTCCGGCGTCGAGCGCGCACCCGGCGTCAAGGATGGCGAGATGATCCGCGCCTTCATTCGCGCCGCCCGGGCCAGCGACTCTCATTCACCTCTCCCCGTTCACGGGGAGAGGTCGGATCGCTCTTGCGATCCGGGTGAGGGGGAGCCTCCGCATTCACGGTCGTCAACGAATTTGCGGCAAGAGCCCCTCACCCCAACCCTCTCCCCGCAAGAGCGGGGCGAGGGAGCGGAGGCAGCGCGACAACGCAGCAACAAGAGCTGATGGATCGATGAATCGAAATTTGCCCAATTCCTTCCGCAGCGGCCCGGACGAGCACGGCCATTTCGGCATTTTCGGCGGACGCTTTGTCGCGGAAACGCTGATGCCGCTGATCCTCGATCTGGAAAAGGCCTATGCCGACGCCAAGGCCGACCCGCGCTTCCAGACCGAGATGAACGGCTACCTCAGGGATTATGTCGGCCGGCCGTCGCCGCTCTATTTCGCCGAACGCCTCACCGAACACCTCGGCGGCGCAAAGATTTATTTCAAGCGCGAGGAGCTGAACCACACCGGCTCGCACAAGGTCAACAATGTGCTGGGCCAGATCATGGTGGCGCGGCGCATGGGCAAGAAGCGGATTATCGCCGAGACCGGCGCCGGCCAGCATGGCGTTGCGACCGCGACGCTGTGCGCCCGCTTCGGGCTTGAATGCGTGGTCTATATGGGCGCGGTCGATGTCGAACGGCAGCAGCCTAATGTGATCCGCATGGAGATGCTGGGCGCAAAAGTGTTTCCGGTGCAGTCGGGATCGCGCACATTGAAAGATGCGATGAACGAAGCGCTGCGCGATTGGGTCACCAACGTGCACAACACGTTCTATTGCATCGGCACCGTCGCCGGCCCGCATCCCTATCCGATGATGGTGCGCGATTTCCAGTCGATCATCGGGATCGAGACCCGCAAGCAGATGCAGGAGGCCGAAGGCCGTCTGCCCGACTCGCTGATCGCCTGCATCGGCGGCGGCTCCAACGCGATGGGGCTGTTTCATCCGTTCCTCGACGACCCCTCTGTCGAGATTTTCGGCGTCGAGGCGGCCGGCCATGGGCTCACGCAATTGCACGCGGCCTCGATCGCCGGCGGCCGGCCTGGCGTGCTGCACGGCAACCGCACCTATCTGTTGATGGACGACGATGGCCAGATCCAGGACGCGCATTCGATCTCGGCCGGGCTGGATTACCCCGGCATCGGGCCGGAACATTCCTGGCTGCACGAGAGCGGCCGCGTCAAATATCTCTCGGCGACCGACGATGAGGCGCTGGCGGCGTTTCTCTTGCTGTCGCGGCTCGAGGGCATTCCGCCGGCGCTGGAGCCCGCGCATGCCATCGCCAAGGTTACTGAGCTCGCGCCGAAACGACCGAAAGATCATCTGATGGTCGTCAACCTCTCCGGCCGCGGCGACAAGGACATTCCGCAGATCACGGAAATCTTGAAGAGCAGGAAGAAGAAGTGACCACCCGCATCGATGCACGATTTGCCGAACTCAAGCGCGAGGGCCGCGCGGCGCTGGTCACCTTCCTGATGGCCGGCGATCCCGATCCCGCAACTTCGCTCGACATCATCAAGGCGCTGCCGAAGGCGGGTGCCGATATCATCGAGATCGGCATGCCCTTTACCGATCCGATGGCGGATGGGCCGTCGATCCAGGCGGCCGGCTTGCGCGCGCTCAAGGCCGGCATGACCTTGAAGAAGACGCTCGAAATGGTGCGCGGCTTTCGCAAGGGCGACAGCACCACGCCGCTGGTGCTGATGGGATACTACAATCCGATCTACATCTACGGCGTCGACAGATTCCTCTCCGACGCCAGGGCGGCAGGCGTCGACGGCTTGATCATCGTCGACCTGCCGCCGGAGGAAGATGCCGAATTGTGCCTGCCGGCGCTGAAGGCCGGGTTGAACTTCATCCGGCTCGCTACGCCGACCACCGACGACAAGCGCCTGCCGGCGGTGCTCGCCAACACCTCGGGCTTTGTCTACTACGTTTCGATCACCGGGATTACCGGAAGCGCGGCCGCCGATTCCAAGGTCGTCGGTGAGGCCGTTGCCCGCATCAAGCGCCATACCAAACTGCCGGTTTGTGTCGGGTTCGGGATAAGGACGCCGCAGGCCGCGCGGGCCATCGCCGAGAACGCCAATGGCGCCGTCGTCGGTACCGCGCTGGTCGATGCGCTGCGCGACAGCCTCGATACCGCAGGGCAAGCCACCACCAAGACGGTTGCGGCGGTGGCCGATCTCGTGGCTTCCCTTGCACAGGGCGTGCGGGGAGCCAGGCAGGCTGCGGAATAAGCCACAATTACGGGCGAGACAGGCGGCGACGAGCGGCTTGCCGGGTCTGATCAGGGCCGCCATATAGGTTCAAGGGCGATGACGACGTGATCGCCGTTCGGAGCGAAGCATGAATTGGCTCACCAATGTGGTCCGGCCGAAAATCCGCAACATCCTGCGCCGCGAGACGCCGGAGAATTTGTGGATCAAATGCCCCGATTCGGGGCAGCTCGTCTTCTACAAGGATGTCGAGGCCAACCAGTTCGTCATTCCCGGCTCGAACTACCACATGCGCATGGGCGCGGTGCCGCGGCTGAAATCGATCTTCGACAACGAGACCTGGTACGACATCGCGCTGCCCGAAGTCACGGCCGATCCCCTGAAATTCCGCGATGAGCGGAAATATGCCGACCGCATCAAGGATGCGCGCGCCCGCACCGGGCTGAACGACGCCGTCAAGGTCGGCTATGGCAAGCTCGAGGGTGCTGCTGTCGTGATCGCGGTGCAGGATTTCGATTTCATGGGTGGCTCGCTCGGCATGGCTGCGGGTGAAGCGATCGTGCGCGGGCTTGAGCTCGCTCTGGAGAAGAAATCTCCCTTCATCGTGTTCGCGGCTTCCGGCGGCGCGCGGATGCAGGAAGGCATTTTGTCGCTGATGCAGATGCCGCGCACGACGGTCGGCATCCAGATGCTGCGCGAGGCGAAACAGCCCTATATCGTCGTGCTGACCAATCCGACCACCGGCGGCGTCACCGCCTCCTATGCGATGCTGGGCGACGTGCAGATCGCCGAGCCCGGCGCGCTGATCGGTTTTGCCGGCGCGCGCGTGATCGAGCAGACCATCCGCGAGAAATTGCCGGAAGGGTTCCAGCGCGCCGAATATCTGCGCGATCACGGCATGGTCGACATGGTCGTGCATCGCCATGAGTTGCGGCCGACCTTGGCGCGGCTGTGCCGGCTTTTGACCAAGTCGCCGGCGCCGGAAACCGCGTCGAAATCTGTGCTGCCGGTTTCCGAACCCGCCCAGATCATCTCGGCCCCGGACGCGGTGCCGGCAGCACCCCACGCGTGAACGCACTCCCCGCCACACCGTCACCGCTCGATGAATTGATCGCGCGGCTATCGGCGCTCCATCCGAAGCGGATCGATCTTGGCCTCGACCGCATGCAGCGGCTGTTGGAACGGCTCGATCATCCCGAGCGCAAGATGCCGCCGGTGATTCATATCGCCGGCACCAATGGCAAGGGTTCGACGCTCGCTTACTTGCGGGCGATCCTGGAGGCGGCGGGCCTGCGCGTCCACGCCTACACCTCGCCCTATCTGGTGCGCATTAATGAAAGCTTCCGTCTCGGCCGCGTGGGCGGCGGCGTGCTGGTCGGTGATGACGAGCTGCAAGATGCGCTCGGGTATTGCGAGCGGATCAATGCCGGGGCGCCGCTGACATTTTTCGAGGCGAAGACCGCCGCGGCGTTTTATTTGTTGGCGCAGCATCCGGCCGACGTGCTGCTGTTGGAGGTAGGTCTGGGCGGGCGGCTCGATTCGACCAATGTGATCGAGGCGCCGCTCGCAACCGTGATTGCGCCGATCAGCATGGACCACACCGACTTCCTAGGCGACACCCTGACATCGATCGCCGGCGAGAAGGCCGCGATCATCAGACGCGGCGTGCCGGTGATCTCCGCGGAGCAGCCGGCGGAAGCGATGACCGTGATCGAAGCGCAGGCGAACCGCATGCGTGCGCCGCTGCACGCGGCAGGCGAGGGATGGCATGTCGGCGTCGAGCGCGGCAGGCTGGTCTATCAGGACGACCGCGGGTTGATGGATCTGGCCGCGCCAAAACTGTTCGGCCGCCACCAGTTCGACAATGCGGGGCTCGCGATCGCGACCTTGCGCGCAATCGAAGCGCTCAAGATTCCGAGCGGAGCGTTCGAGGCTGGCATCGTCAACGCCGAGTGGCCGGCACGGATGCAGCGTCTTTCGTCGGGCGCGCTATTGGAGCAGGCGCCGAGGGGGTGCGAGATCTGGCTCGACGGCGGGCACAATGCCGAAGGCGGGCGCGTGGTCGCTGCCGCGCTCGGCGATCTCGAAGAACGCGTCTCGCGCCCGCTCGTTGTCATCGCCGGGATGATGGCGAATAAGGATGCCGGCGCGTTTCTCGCCAATTTCGCAGGGCTGACAAGACACATCATTGCAGTCGAGATCCCGCACCAGGACAACACGATGCCGCCGGACCGGCTGGCGGACGCCGCGCGCGCGCTTGGCATGCGCGTCGAGATCGCCGAAGGCGTGGAAGCCGCGCTGCGCGCGCTGGCACACCTCGCCTACGAAGTGCCGCCGCGCATCCTGATCACGGGGTCGCTCTATCTTGCCGGCCACGTGCTGAGCCTCAACGGCACGCCGCCGAGATAGCAATTGGCACGGAAACAAAACGGCCGGCAAACAGCCGGCCGTTGTCAGAAATTAAATACGGTGCGAACCAGATCAGACCGCAGCCGTAATCCACTGCTGCAGCTTCTGCTTCGGCGCGGCGCCGACCTGGCGGGAGGCCATCTCGCCGCCCTTGAAGATCATCAGGGTCGGGATCGACATCACGCCGTATTTCGAGGCCGTCTTCGGACTCTCGTCGACGTTCAGTTTCACGATCTTGACCTTGTCGCCCATTGCGCCGGAAATCTCGTCCAGCGCCGGCGCGATCATGCGGCACGGGCCGCACCATTCGGCCCAGAAATCGACCACCACCGGGCCTTGCGCTTTAAGCACCTCGGATTCGAAATTGGCGTCAGAAACCTTGCCAACGGCCATGGGAATACCTCGTTCAGTTGGAAGAAGGGCGGGAAGAATCGCGCCCCGGGATCATGGGGCAAACCTATGAACGCGACCTTGCCGGGTCAAGCTTGGTCATCCCGGCCATGACCGGATAGCAGTGCTTGGTCGAGGGCGGTAGCGGAAATCTCCATCAATTCAGGCGTTTCGGTCCAAAGCAGTACTGAGCGGACCGGCAATTGGGGATAAAGCTTCTTCAGGACCGCACGATAAAGTGCGAGCTGGCGGACATAGGCCGCCGGCGCTTCGGCCACGGCAGCCGGCGGGGCGTGGTTGGTCTTGAAATCGACAATCAAGACCTCTGACGGCGTGACCACCAGGCGGTCGATCTGGCCGGAGACCAGGGCAGGCGGTCGTCCCGGCTGCTTGAGCCGTCCGACAATCGAGACCTCGGCGCGGCTGCCGGCCGCGAATACGGCTGCAAAACGCGGGTCGGCGATCAGCGCCAGCACCTGGTCCGCCAGCTGTGCGCGGTCCCCATCGCTCCAACCGGTGGCATTGCGGGCAAGATATTTTTGCGCCGCATCGCGACGGCGTTCGGCGGCGAGATCGGGCAGCGATTGTAACAGGCGATGCACCAGCGTGCCGCGCTGCAACGCCAGCGCGCGCGTGGCCAGCGATTCCCCCGATCTGAAGCCGCGGCCGTCACCGTCTCCGGGGTCGGAGGGACGTAACAGCTTGCCGGCTAATGGCTCGGCCGGCAGCGGCGTGCGCAGCCATGACGGCAATAGCTGCGACGGGCTCGCCGTCGCGGCCGCGGCGCTCATCAAATGCGTGCTATCCTCCGGCCGCGTGTAGCGTTTGATCGGACCGTCGTCGGCTTCGATGGTCTCTTCGCGAAGGCCGGAATTGACCAGGCCCTTGCGGACCAGGTCGTACCAGCAATCATCTCGGAGGCCGTTCCTGTTGCCGGGCTGGATGCCTGCAACGATCAACCGGTCGGCGGCGCGCGTCATCGCAACATAAAGCAGCCGCCGATACTCATGCTCGATATCGTCAAGCATTGCCTGGCGGGCGTCCGCGACGACTTTTGGATCGTCGGCCTTCTTGCCGACCCACACCGTGACCTCGCCGCCGCCGTCGCGCGGCACCTGGATCAGGCGCAGGCGTTGCGTATCCGAGGGCGAGGATGTCGTGTCGACCATGATGACGACCGATGCTTCCAGACCCTTGGCGCCATGCACGGTCATGACACGGACCTCGTCACGCGAAATTTCCATGTCGCGCTTCACTTCGGTGTCGGCCGAGCGTAGCCACGCCATAAAGCCTTGCAGCGAAGCCGGCGCTTTCCTTTCGTAGTTCAGCGCCAGCTCGAGGAACTCGTCGAGCGCGTCATTGGCCTCATGTCCGAGCCGCCGCAGGATGCGGGCGCGGCCTCCATCGCCGCCGAGAAGCCAGGCATAGAACGCAAAAGGGGTTTCGTCGGCGAAGCGGCGCTCGCAGGCTTCGAGCCGCGTCAGCGCGTCTTGAAATCTTGGACTGGTCGCGGCGTGGCTGGACAACACCTTGCGCAGCGAGCCTTTGCGGTCCCAGGCGAGTTTGAACAGGTCGTCGTCGTCGAGGCCGAACAGCGGGCTCTTCAAGGCGACCGCAAGCGCGAGATCGTCCTGCGGCAGCAGCAGCGCATCGGCGAGATTCATCAAATCGATGATCGCGATGTGTTCGGTGAGCTTCAGCCGGTCGGCGCCGGCCACGGGAATTTCGGCATGCTTCAGCGCCTGGATCACGGCATCGAAAAGATTGCCGCGGCGGCGCACCAGCACCAGCACGTCGCCATAGCGCAGTGGCCTGCGGTCCCCCTTGGGCCCGGTCAGGGTGCCGCTCGTCACGAGCCGCTTGATCTCGGCTTGGATTTGCTTTGACAGTTTCACTTCGGGGCTCGTCACCGAAACGCCATCAAACGGCGCGCGCCAGCCCTCGATCTCCTTGCGTTCGTCGGCCTGCGCCAGCGGCCACAACTCGATCAGGCTGGGCCCGGCATCCTCCAACGCCTCGTGCGGCGGCATGCCGTCGCGATCGGTTGTAATGCTCCGGTAGATGTCGGCCGACTGGAACGCGCTTTCCACGGCGCGCAGCACGCCGGCGCCGGATCGGAACGAGTAAGTAAAGGAAATCGACTCGAAATCGAGTTCGGCCGCCTTGAATCGCGCGCCGAAGCGTTGCCGGCGCTCCGCGAACTCATGCGGTGCCGCGCCCTGGAACGAGAAGATCGACTGTTTCTCATCGCCGACCGCGAACACGGTGCGATCGACGCCGTCGCGCGCGCCGCTGCCGGCGGTGAATTCGGAAATGATGTGCTCGACAATGTCCCACTGACGCGGGCTCGTATCCTGGGCTTCGTCGATCAGCACATGATCGACGCCGCGGTCGAGCTTGTAATGCACCCAGCCCGCGGAGACCTTGTCGAGCATCGCGAGCGTCTTGTCGATGAGATCGTCATAATCGAGAAGCCCGCGTTCTTCCTTCTCACGCCGGCAATTCGCCGCGGCGGCGGTCGCGATATGAAGCAGGGCCTCGGTGCGGTCGCGGGTGATGACGGCCCGGCGTTTCTCGATCAGGGGCACAAGGCGCAGGGCCTCGGCCCCGAACAGGCGAGCGACCGACGGATTGCCGTCGCCAAACCTCTTGGTCAGCACCGCCTTGCGCGACACTTTTTCGTCGGTGAGGAAGACGCCGAGATATCGATCGGCCTGTTCGGCACCGGTGGCAAGCTCGGCATCGCGAAGCCGCTCCGCCTGTTCGACGTCGGACTTGCTGCCTGCCTTGAGCGCATCGGCGATTTCGAGCCACCGTTTGCGCGGCAGGTACGGTCCATCCAGGATGTCGCGCTCGACATCTTCGATCGTGTCGTTCTGATTGACGCCGAGTGCGATCGAGACCTGGCGTGCCGCGGCTTCCGCGCTGCCGGCTTGGTCGGTCCAGGCCATGAAATGATCGCGGCTGAGGCACGCCTCGCGCACCACGTCCTTGAAGGTAACGTCGGCGGCATTCGCCATCGAGGTGAGCAAGGCGCGGCCGAGGACGCTGTCCGGCGCGTTGGAGGCTTCGAGGAAGACCCGGAGATTGGCGCGCTCCATCATGTCGGTCTGATCGCGCTCGTCGAGCACGGCAAAGCGTGCCGGCACATTGGCCTCGAAGGGGAATTGCTGCAAAAGCCGCGTGCACAGCGCGTGGATGGTCTGCACCTTCAATCCGCCGGGCGTCTCCAGCGCGCGCGCGAACAGTTCGCGCGCCGTCCTTCTCAGCTTCAAGCTGGGGTCGGGGATGCCGACATCGCGAATCGCATCATCGAGCGCGGCGTCGTCGAGCGTGACCCAATGGCCGAGCGTGGTGAAGACGCGCTCGGCCATGTTGGCTGCGGCAGCCTTGGTGAAGGTGATGCAGAGGATCTTTTCCGGCGGTACGCCGGTTAACAGCAGCCGGATCACGCGCTGCACCAGCACGTGGGTCTTGCCGGAGCCCGCATTCGCCGAGACGAACGACGAGGAGTGCGGGTTTGACGCGCTGGCCTGCTTGGCGCGGAGCGTGGCCGGGATGTTTCGCGCGGGCTTCACCATTCCGGAAGCCCCAATCCGCCGGCCGCGGACCATTCCTTGATCCGCGCGAGGTCGTCATAGCGGCCGTAGCGGTTGGTCCACATCGGCAGGTTCAGCGAGCGGTATGGTTCATCCTCGTTCTCGAATTTGCGGATCAGCGCCTCAAGCTGCGCGCGCGCGTAATCAGCGGCCTCGTCGGGCGGTTGCGGCGTCTCATTTTGCTTGACTTTCAGTTCGAGCGCCCTGTGCTCGCCCGGCGGATTATTGCCGCTGATCCGGACATAGGCGAGCTCTGCGATCGACGAGCCCGCACCGATCCCGTCAAAGCCGCCCGCGCGCAGGATCGCGGCTTCCAGCGTGAGCTGCGGCGACAGTCCCATCCGCACCTGCTTGCCGGTCGGCGGCTGTCCGGTCTTGTAGTCGAGAATGACGAACCTGCCATCGGCGCGGTGTTCGATGCGGTCGGCGCGCGCCGAGAGAAAGAACGTGCGCTCATTGTCGAGGCGAATCGGGATTTCACCCCTGATCTCGGCCTCGATCGTGGCGATGGCGCCGCGGCGGGTCGTCTCCCACTCCGAAAACCATCTGACGATGCGTTGAAACCGCGGCCACCACAGGGCACGCGCCTCGGGCCGTTCCATCAGCGGCGCGAAGCATTTTTCGCCGATATCGCGCAGCGCCTGCACGGGATCGGCAGGAAGCGTCGTCCTGTAATTCCTGGTGAACTCTCCGAGCGCATCATGGATCGCGGAACCGCGATCGGCCGCCGACAGCGGCATGTCGACTGGATCGAGCGCGTCGAGCCTGAGGATATGTTTTGCATAAATCGTGTAGGGATCGCGCAACCAGTCCTCGATCGCGGTCACCGACAACTTTAGGGGCCGCGTCGCGCGCGGCGGCTTCGGCTCGGGCTGCGGTGCCGGTTTGACCTGCGCGGGCTGGTCAAGTTCATGCGCGAAGCTGACATATTTCGCGCCCGCGCGCCTCGCCGTCTCCCAGCGCTCGTCGCCCGCGACCGCTTCCAGCCGGTGCAGGAAGCGCGAGGCGACCGCCGGCGCGCCACCGGCTTTTGCCGAGTGGCTGAGGATGACGTCCTCGGCGCCGAGCAATTGCACGAAATCGTGGGCGGAGAGACCTATGCGCCGCTCCGGCAGATCGAGGCCAAGTTGATGCCGCATCGGCCGGCTCAGCCATGGGTCGACCCGCGGCGCCGGCGGCCACACGCCTTCGATCAGCCCGCCGACGATGATTCGGTCGGCCTGCATCAGCCGCGATTCCAGCGGGCCGTAGATATGCAGCTGCGCGCCCGATTTCTCGGCCCGTCGTACCGCGCGGTCGGCGAACGCGGTCTCGAACACTTCCGGGTAGTCAGCGAGCTTGACCATCAGCCCGCTCAGCTTCCGTCCACCGAGCAGATCGTCAAAGGCGGCAGCGAGCGCCATCCCCTGGCGCTCTTCGAAGGCGCGCGCCACACCGTGTCGGTCGCGAGAAAGCTCGATCAGGATTTCGCGATGACGCTCGGCCAGCTCGGCAAAATCATACGGCTTTGCGGGTTTAAGGTTTTCCAGTGGCGCCAGAGCTTTCTGCAACGCGGCGGTCAACTGCCCGGCACGATCAAGCTTTTGGTTTTTCAGCCGAACCCGCGGCTCGGCATTGTGAAGCGAGGATGCTTCGCCATTTCGCAGTTTCTCAAGCTCGACGCGCAAGCGCGAAAAATCCCGCGCAAGGCCTGCGCTGCCGGCTTGCGGTCGGGTGCCGCGGAGCAGCGCGAGTTCAAGCGCCTCGATCGCGTCGCGCCATTCCCCTTCCGCGCCGCCGAGCCGGCAGAACGGATGTTTCAGGAGCGCCAGCAGCATCGGCGGCTCCAGGCCTTTTGTCACCGCCTCCGCCGCGAGCCGCGCGAATACGCCGGCGGGCGTATCGATCAGCGCGTCGCCACCGGAATCGTCGAAATCGAGATTCCAGCGCGTCAGCGCCGCCATGACGCGCCGCGCCAGCGCGCGGTCCGGCGTCACCAGCGCCGCCGATTTATCGAGATGCCGCGCCTCGCGCATCGCAATCGCAATGGCAAGTGCCTCCATTTCCGGATTGGGCGCCTCGACGACCGCGAGATCTTTCATGCCGTGCGAAATCTTGTCGGCGATCTCGGGCTGTTTCAGCCGCTCGTGCCATTGCGCGGTCGCGCCCGCAGGCCGCATCGCCTCCGACACCAGCACGTCGCGGCCATCCGCCGCCGGGGAAACAAGAATTTCGACGTCACGGCGCTTGAAGCCAAAGCGTTGCAACAGCGCGTGCATCGCGAATTGCGGATGGTTCGATGACGGCTCGGTGGTGAATTTACCCTGGGCGTCCCTGATGCCGCCGATTGTCTGCCAGGCCTCGTCGTCGAGATCGGTATCGAGCCCCGGCAGCACCACAGCGCCCTGCGGCAACGCGGCGACGGCATGGAGGAATTTTGCGGTCGCCGGCATCGAGCCTGTAGAGCCGGCCGCGATCACCGGCCCGTCATGATGCGCGGTGAGCCGCGCGGCCTCCGCCGAGATCAAAAAATCGCGTCGCGCCGCTGGTTCGATCTTGCCGATCTCTGCGAGGTGATCCGGCCAGAGCTTTCGCGCGATCCTCAAGAACTCGAGCGAGTATTGCCAATATTGGTCGAGCTGATCCGGCACCAATCCGTCGAGCCCGTCCCAGTCGACGCCCCGCGTCACCATGTCGTCCATCAGCCGCGCCAGATCACCGGCCAGCGCCAATGTCGAGGCCGGCCCGCCGACCACCAGCGGCGAGGAGACCGGGCTGCCGGCCCAGGCCGCGACCAGTTTCGCCAGTGTCAGCCGGCGATCGAGTTCGCCGAGCTTTTGCGGGATGTCGAGCGGCGCCGCGCCACCGAGCTGTTCGGCTTCATCCGCAAACGCCAGCTCGTCTTCGTCGATGTCGCCGAGCGCGACGATGCGCGGCAGGATCACAGCGTCGGTCTTGAGTTCGTCAAGGAAGATTTCGCGCGCGACACGAAGCGCGCGGCGGGTCGGCAGATAGAGCGTTGCCCGGGCGAGCTTGGCCGACTGCTTGCGCGCCTCAAATCCCTCGACCAGCCTGCCGTCGATCAGCGCGGCGATGACGCTGCGCAGAAACGGCACGGACAAGGGAACGCTTAAGACGCGCATGGGCTTTCCTGATTCGCGAGAACCAGGTTGCATCATGGCATGGGCAGCAATAGGGAGGGAGTCATCGCAGCCCGCAGGGTGGGCAAAGCGCAAGCGTGCCCACCATTTTCAAACCAAAATTTGCTTTGGAGCTGGTGGGGGCGGCGCTGGTGCGCCTTTGCCTACCCTACGCCGGCGGAATCACGCGACGCTTTCGAGAAACGCCTCTTCGGCCGCGGCAATCGCGTCGGGTGTTCCGACATGCATCCAAACGCCGTCAAGCCGCAGGCCGAACAGCCGCTCCTGCTCGTTGGCGCGATCGAACATTTTTGTCAGCGAAAACTCGCCTTTGGGCGCGTCAGCGAACAAGGAAGGCGACATGATCGCAGCGCCCGCATAGACGAACGGCACGACCTGATGTTCCCGGCGCTTGCGCAACGCGCCGTCCGGCAGCATGGCGTAGTCGCCGCGGCCGCCATAGCCGATGCTGCTCGTGGTCGGTGCCATCAACAGCAGGATATCCATTCGCTCGGCATCGAAGGTTTCCGCGAGCCGGGCCAGGTTGGATCGCACGCCGTCGATCCACATGGTGTCGGAATTGACATGGAAGAACGGCTTATCACCGAGCAGCGGCAGCGCCTTGACGACGCCACCTCCGGTGCCGAGCACCTGAGAGCGCTCATCCGAGATGATCACGCGCGGGTGGGTGCGTCCCTTGGTGTGTTCAATGATCTGGTCGGGCAGATAATGCACATTGACCACCGCCTCGGTGACGCCGGCGCTGCTGAGCTTGTCGAGCACGTGGTCGAGCAAGGGCTGGCCGGCAACCCGAACCAGGGGTTTTGGCATGTTGTCGGTGAGGGGGCGCATGCGCAGGCCGAGACCGGCGGCGAGGACCATGGCTTTGGTGGGATGGACGGACATTCGCTTTGAGTGGATTCTCGAATTCGCTCTGCCGAGCATATCACGGAGATTCGGCTGGTGGTGTGGCCCTGACGCCATAGTCATCGGATGTGACGGTGGTGCGACGGGCGGCTCAACCCGGCCTCAGGCATCCGCCGACGCGCGCCGCATCGCTTTCTTCTTCTTGTCGCCCATTTTAAGGAAATTGACGCCGATCTGATCGCCGTTGACCCAGGCGAGTTCGCAGCGGCGATAGGCAAGTCCGGTCGACGACAGCAGCAGGAAAAATTCCTTCAGGTGCAGCCCTTCGACCGAGCCGTCGATGGTGAGCTTGGCGCCGGTCTCGGAGACGTCTTCCATGGTGCAGTCGCGGCGCCAGGTGCCGTCGATGCCCATCATTTGCGCGGAAATCCCGCGCTCGAATGTGACGCGTTCGCCCTTGCGTCGTTCTGACACCATCGTTGCATTCCCGATTGCGAAAATGGCCCGCTCGCGCCGTCGAGGCGGCCTGGTGCAGATTAATGGGCGGTAGGCTAACAACCGGTAAATCTTAAGGCCCCGGCGGGGGAACATTGGCGGCATACCATTGCCGAACCGGGGCGAGCGCGGGGTGGGCCAATGACCGACTGAGATAGGTCCAGATCCGGGGCTGGTGGCGCAGATATTGCGGCTTGCCGTCGCGCCGGTTGAGCCGCGCGAAGGTGCCGAGCAGCCGCGTGTTCCGTTGCGCCGACATGACGGCATAGTGCTCGGCAAAGACGGCCGGATCGAAATTTTGGTCGGAGGTGAGCCGGGCCTTGATGTAGCGCGTCAGCAGCGCGAGCTCGAGCGCTTCGGGCACGTCGATCCGCGCATCCTGCAACAGCGACACCAGATCGTAGGCGGCAGGACCGAGCACGGCGTCCTGGAAATCGATGATGCCGACTTGCGCGATGCCGGTGCGCTCGCCGAGCCAGATCAGGTTGGGGGAATGGAAATCGCGCAACACCCAGGTCTTCGCGGCCGCAAGCGGCCTTTCCAAAAGACTGCGCCACATCGTGACGAATTCGGCACGCATCTCGGAGCTGATCTCGACCCCGCGATCCGGCAGATACCATTCGAGCATCAACCCGATCTCGACCAATAGCGCCTCGATGTCGAACGTCGGAACAGGATAATCGAGCTGCGGCGTCAGCGGCAGGGTCTCGGGCCGGCCCTGCTGATGCAGCACGGCCAGCAAATCGGTTGCTATCTCATAACGCTCTGGGATTGGCTGCGGCGGGTCGCCTTCGACAAAGCCGGCGCTGCCAAAGTCCTCCGTGATCAGGAATCCGGAATCAAGATCGGCGTGGCGGATCGACGGCGCGGAGAAGCCGCGTTCGCGCAGGCCGTTGGCGATCGCGACGAACGGCTTGACGTCCTCGGCGAGATGCACGGCCGCACTGTAGGATTTGCCGTCATACAAAGCGGGCCCGTCGGGCCGGCGCGGAAAATTCATCAGAATGACGATGCCGTCGCCACCGATCAGCCGCGCATAGGACCGTATCGAGGCATCGCCCGGCATACGCTGGCGTCTGGCTTCGGAAAAGCCAGCGTCATCGAGAAACTGCCGCAGCGCCTTTAGCCGTTCGACCTGCGCTGCGGCCTTGCCGTAGCCGGTGATCTCGGCCGATCGCGCGGTCGATCCCAATGCGGGGCGATGATGGAACGCGATGTCGATGCGGTCCTGCGGCAATGCGCCGGGGGCGCGTTCCGGCCATTCGATCAGCGCGACCGCGCCTTCCGGCAACGGCGACAACCCGATCTCTTCGAGTTCGCTCGCATCGTTGACGCGGTAGAGATCGGCGTGAACCAGGGGGAAGGCGGCTAGCTCATAGCCTTGCGCGAGCGTGAAGGTCGGGCTTGGAACCTCAAGCGTCTCGTCGTCGGCGAGATAGCGGATCAGGGCGCGGGCGGCGGCGGTCTTGCCCGCGCCGAGATCGCCGGAAAGCGTGATGACGTCGCCGGCGCCGATCAACAGGGCGAGGTCCGCCATCAGATGCGCGGTCGCCGTCTCATTTGCGAGCGCCGCCAAAAATGTCGTTGGAGAGCTCATTCCGCGGCGTTGCGATGCACAGCCTGACCAGTCGGGAAGTCGCACGTGACGGTCGTGCCTCTGCCGACGACCGAATCG
>Ga0070717_10001078_pt1 | contig 18339 bp, 11 predicted proteins | sample LARL113metaG_FD_71366 | JGI IMG/M metagenome (GOLD analysis project Ga0070717, IMG submission 71366) | Corn, switchgrass and miscanthus rhizosphere microbial communities from Kellogg Biological Station, Michigan, USA - LAR L11-3 metaG | ecosystem: Host-associated > Plants > Roots > Rhizosphere ... | reverse complement strand
TGCAGCCCACTCGAAATGCTATCCGCCAGTTTCTCGGGAGCGGCAAGGACATCGGAACAGAGTCCCCGGAACTGCGCACCCCAGAGCTGAGTTCCATCATCCACGCCAATTAGCTCCAAATGCAAAAGCAGCTCGTCATTCCGCTGAACTATTTCTCCGGTGACAACGGCGCGCACGAACAACTTCTCGCCTATTGTGCGCGGGTCAACGTCTGCGTCGCGGCAGTGCTGAACTGTGCGGTAGGCCAAAACCCGAATTCCTGAGAGTCGAGAGATATTATCGATGAGCCTCTCGACAATTCTCCTAGCGAGAAACTCTAATTCGGGATCGGCGGGTTCACTGCTTAAGGGCAACACGGCCAAGCAATCTATTCTTCGTTTATTTCTCCGTCCGAGCGCGGGCCTTCGCGGTTCTGGCGAAATGGAAATAAAGCGGTATCCCACACCGATTGCAGTTTCGATGTAGCGAGGGTTGGTGGCCGAGTCACCCAAGGCCTCACGAAGCACGTGCACAGACTTGTTCAAGCAACGCTCGAAATCACGAAAAGTATTGGCCGCCCACAGGCGTTGCTGGAGTTCTTCTCGCGTGCGTATCTCTCCTGGACGTTCCAGCAGCAGGGACAAAATTTTTAAAGCTTGCGGCTGCAACTTGACTTTAAGTCCGTGCCTCCGCAGATCACCGGTTTGAGAATTGAACTCGCAGACTCCAAAATGAATGACACGTGGGGCCAGGGCTGGGTTTTTCATGGCGCGCAGTTCCCTTCGCGAGGCCCGCCAGCGAGAGGATGTGGGAGCTAGATGGCCAGGCGCCCACATCGGAAAGCCCCGAAATTGGGAGAATAGTAGCACCGAATCCGGTGCAAATCCAGTAAGACTAAATCATTTCCGCACCGGCAGTGGGAACACCAAGAAAGATGCCTTTGCGATAGTGGGCTTTAGCGGGGAAGATACGGGTCACACGCCGGTCACATCGGGTGTCTTGTGTTCTGGATATTCCTGAGCCAGACTCCGTGCGTGATTGTCGTGATTTGTAGGGGCTTCAAGTCGGCATGAAACAGCGCGCGGGCTTTCGCGTTGATCTCTCATTCACGCTTCTACACCAAAAGGTGTAGTCAAATTGCAACTTTCTGGGAATTGACGCCGCACCAGCGAAGGACGTAAGTTCAAGCCTCGCGTTTCTGGCCAGCTAGACCAGCCACCTACCGAAATTAGTCTGCAAGTCGGTCAGATGCCGCTTCTGACCGAGGAGCGCTATATGTGTCGAAGCCTTCCCCTGCTGCGTGTCACTTCGTCTCCCTCAGCAAGGCTCGGCGCGGAAGCAGCAAGCAGTCGCAGGATGAAACCTTTGACTGATTGCTCTCACCATTCACCCAGCCGGCCAGAGTTCCAGGTTTTGCACTTGGAAACTTTGTGTCCTGAAACAGCGCCCGAAACGGAGTCTCGCCCATGAACTGGCTTCAAGGGGGACATGAATTCAGCCACAGGCGAAGCCCCGTGTACCCAATTTCTGAGGAGGAAAAATTATGAGGTTTCGAACGGGATGTAAATTGTTGTTCGCCTGTAGTGTGATACTTTGCGCCGCCGCAGTAATGGCACAGGTTGCGCCCACAACACTATTTCAACTTGACGGCAACGCTGCTTCCACACCCCTGAATACTTGCGTATACGGGGCATCCGCTGGTCAGCTCTGCGACTATTGGAACCTGCTAAACGGAACCGGCAGCCCCGTTGACGCGAACGGCTTCGGAGCCGGCAGCGCGGCCGGACATTCTCTTACCCGTACCTACATCGACGGCAGCTTGGTCACTAACGTCTTTAGCCAAGGGTCTAAGGATACAAACGATACGACAACGTGGGTTTGGTCAGCCTCGGGGTCTCCCAATAAGGACACTTTCTTGGCTGGCTACGCTGCAGCCTACGAACAAAGTGGCGATTTGGTCCTGATGTTCGGGGCGAACCGCCTGTCTGCTAATGGCGATGCCAACGTCGGAATCTGGTTTTTCCAGAATGACGTTGAAAAGCTGAGCAATAACACCTTCGGGCCTGGGGCTCATAAAGACGGCGACGTCTTTATAGTCTCCCAATTTACCAACGGTGGCGGCACCGCCCCAGTCGCAGCGTTCGCCTGGGATGTTGCCCTTTGCGGGAAAATCAAAACGACGGTCAAGAACCCTACCGTTGGCGGCTGCGCGGATACCAATCTCGCGTTTCTTGGCAGCTCGGCTGCAGCTAGCGTCTGCGGTACCAGCATCTTCTGCGCGATTACGAACGCAAACACCACTACGTCCACTTGGAATGGCGACATTATTACCCCGTTGTTCTTTGAAGGCGGAGTCGACATCACGGCCGCATTCAAGGCGGCGAAGCTCGCCGCGCCTGGATGTTTTAGTTCCTTCCTGGAAGAGACTCGCGCTTCGCAATCCACTGGCGCCGAACTTAAGGATTTTCTCGGCGGCAGCTTCACGCTGTGCAAAGTCTCGATCTCGAAACAATGCGACAGCGCGGCCCTCGTCGGGACCGGCGGCACGACCCAGTACAATTTCTCTGGCGTCGTAACCAACCAAGGCGTCGGAGCCCTGTACAACGTAGTAGTTACGGATACATATCCTACGGGCGCAGCCAACCTCACCCCGGACTATTCCTCCGGAGTGTCCATCACGCTGCCAGATAGCTGCAATGGGGGTGTCAACAACTGCCTGCTACCGAACGATACCGCGAGCTACAGTGGTTCCTTCAGATTGGCCTCCACCAACAACAGTACGGTTAATGAGACGTCGGTATCAGCCGCTGCTTCTCCGGGAGGACCGGCTGCGGTCAGCGACGGACCACACCCGTGGCCCGCGATCGTTTCCGGCGGCGCGTGCTTTGTCTCGCCTACGGCCGGTCTTGCGGTTAGCAAGAGCTGCACGACAACCGTAAGCGGTGGGTCGTCGTTGAGTGTGACCGTTAACATCTCAGGAGCGGTCAGCAATCCATCAAGCAGCAACGTCGATGTCTCTGGTGTTACTCTTTGCGATGCCGAGGGCTCGGTTACCTGTCCTAGCCCAGCCGGCAGTAACCAAATCACAACAATCAACTGGCCCAACGCCACCGCTGGGCTTCTACACCCAGGAGACTCTGCGTCCTACTCCGGGAGCTACGTTCCATCGAGCTTTGTTTGTGGCGTGAGCGGCGTGTGCTCCTTTACCGATACCGTGTTCGCTAGCGGTAGCGGCGCGGATGGCGCCGGAACCGAAGCTGCCTCGCACTCCGCGACGTGTCACCTATGTCCGAATGGCGTTTGCTCCGCGGGCAACTGATGAGAGAGACGTAACAGAGTGGACGATGGCCTAGGCTATCGTCCACCAACTAAGACTTGAGGCGCTGCTTCGGTAAACGCGGAAGCAGCGCCTCATTTTTATTGAACGGTAAACGTCGCGGTGTTGCTCGTTGCACTCTGTGTGGTTGTAGCCTTCCGCGAACCGGAACTGAGAACCGCTTGGGCACTCACGGAATATGTTCCGGTGACAGACTTCGGACCGAGCTTGTAGCTCCACGTGGCGGTGCCGCTGGAGCTTGCGGTGGCCGCCTGAGTGGTCGCAGCCCCGTTCGGGCTAGTGAGCGTGAATGTCACGCTGGCACCGGAAGCGGGAGCACCCGAATTCAGGACAGTAGCTGCGATTGGGACGGTGCTGCGAAGCGTAAAGCCTGTCGCGGGCACGGAGACGGCCACCGTAAGTGAAGGGGGGATCATCACGGTCACGTTCGCTGTGTCTGATGCCGAATACGAGTTGCTCGCGGCGTTGGCATCCACGGCATAGGTGCCCGGCGGCGTGCCAGAAGGCCCGGTCTTGTACATGATCGCGGATGCGGACTGACCGGGACCCAGCGTCACGGAAGTTGCGGAAAAGGTAGTCGGCCAGCCTGAGGGCTGGGTCGAGCCGAGAGCGAAAGTATTGGATGCGCATCCAGACGAGTCATTGTCGGTGATAGCCAGGCTGTACGCTGCGTTGCTGCCAGGATAAATGCTCGGATCCAACGGGCTGGCCTTAATTGTGGGATTCGCTGGAGTACACTGCACGCTCCCGCTGTAGTTTACGTCCACAGTTAGGCCCGTTGCGGTAGCGCCGGTCACGGACAGAGAAAGATTGGTGTATGGATCGCTCCAGCTCTGCCCGGCGACCAGAGCCGGCGAGAAGAAGCTGGAGTCGCTGGGAGTGTAGTTGATGAGATGCGTGTGTATGCCGGTGGTCGAGTCCTCATAGTGAATGAGCGCCCCTGAGTACGGCTGCGGCGGGAGCGTCGTCCACAACGGGCTAGGGAAAGAAAGCGGATCGTAGTTGCCGTCAGGCTGGCGGTATTCAAGCCACAGCCAAGCACTGTTGCCGGTTCCACGCTGCACTTTGAGGGCTTTCAGGCCGCCAAGGGTTTCATAGGGTTGCAGCAAGTAGGTGCCGCTGGTCTGAACGGTTTGATATCCAGTGCCAGACGGCAGCCAATCCAGGATCTCAGCTTTATGGGGCGCTCCGTACTCGGCCAAATCACAGCAGCCCATGGTGGAGAATTTGTCCCCATATTCGGTCAGCGTGCCGGCCGCGCCTATTGGTCCGAGAGCGGCTGGCGTGCCGCTGTTGTCGGTGAATCCCCTACTCGAGGCGTGGTTCAGTCCCAGACCGTGCCCGAGTTCGTGAGTGGCCACCTGTACTGTGGCATAGGATGCGGAGATATAAGAACTTGAAGCGTTGACGGCACCGCTCGGGGTGCTCAGCGAGGAACATCCTATAGTCGAAAGCCCCGACCAGCCGCAACCGAGCGTATCCGGGAAGACAACTACGATCCGGCTATAGTTTTGGAAGTTCGCTCCGGCGGCCGCTGCTGCGGAAATTGCATCGCTTTGCATGGCGGTCAAAGATTGGCATGCCGTGCTGCTGTATGTTCCGTTCAGCGTGAACCAGCCGAAAACATTTCCTGTGGCAGAAGTCATCCCGTACGAAGCCTCTTGCCAGTATGTCGTCACCGATGGCGCTGTCGCACCAAAGAACATGTCTTGCACGCTCTGTGGCGTCAGGGTCGAAGGCGGTGTTACACCCGGGAAGGTGACCAATATTACGGCTACGTTTTGCACTCCGGTAGTGCTGCAGGAATTCTGGGCATACATCGGTGTTGAAGTAAATACGAATAAGGTGAACACCAGTCCGTAGATCGCGAGGCGCTTAAGAATGGAAAGTATTCGGGCTCGCGAGAGGCGATTTTTTTCGCTCAACCCCGGCAGCGCGAGAACGAAACCGAATACAAACAGCATTGATGTCGGCCACTCCCACCCATGCGTCTCTGCCTTCGTTGCGGGGCCGCTCGAATTCGTGCTCAGTCCCGCCGCGGCGGACTGAATGATGCTGCTCGTCTCGACCGCCATCTGGGAACCCACAACCACACCAGTGGCTTGCAGCACCTCGCCTGGGCCAAGAGTCCGCGGCTCTGGTCCAGCAAAGTGCAGGTTCAGGGCTTGGCCGCCCGCGGTCATACGCCACCACGAGCGAGAACCATTGGAGTAATCAGCAATCCAGTGCTGGGCCGACCCGGTAACCGTGGTATGTGATTCGAGCAGTGACGCGGACTGCGGAAATTTTGCTGCCAAATCAGCCAGCAATTCCGGCGAAAAGGCAAAGGAGAGTGCAGCGCGAGGATCATTCCAGATCAGATTAGTGAGTGCGGCGGCGCGTTGCGCGATCACAGTTGCTGCCTGCCCACGTAGTGTTCGGGCGCTATTTGCGTCTGCTTGCTGCATTTGTCCGTGGAGAAGGAGCAACGAGTTGTTCAGAGCGCGGACGCCGGCTGCGGCTGGGCTTTCGGTGGTGTGAGGACTGGTTTGCGCCAAGCCGGCTGTGCTGCTGAGAAAGACCAAAACGGCGATGAAGAATGCACACCGGTGGAATGTGCTGAAAAAGATCCGTGGGGTGCAGATCTGATTGATCATGGATTACCTTCCTCTGTTAGTTATGATCACCATGTGGAGGGAGCAACGCGAGATCACGATTGGTCAGTACCAGAGGTACGTATCGGAGGTACAGCGACCTTGAGCTTTTGGTCTGGCTAGACCGTCGCCGGTGACGAGGTTGTTGCGGAAAGCGTTGACGAACAAGGAAGCGCAGAATAGCATTCGAGGCTTGCAGTCTGTCTGGGGGGGATTCTGAATGCGATTTCGCGTTTTGGCCGCGTTTCTTGCCGTTCTAGCAGGGCCAATCTCGTCTGCACGGGGTACCCATGCGCTTGCAGCTGTGACTGTGCCGGATGGGCCTGCCTATGTCCCCGTGCGCAAATTCGATCCCAAGCGGGACGCGGCGGCGGATATTCAGGCGGCGATCGCCGAAGCGCGAAGGACAGGCAAACGTATCATCCTGGATGTAGGCGGCGACTGGTGCGAGTGGTGCCACGTGCTGGACAGGTTCTTCGAGAAGAATCCGGAAGTCGTCAATCTGCGGGACAAAAATTTTATTACTGTAGCGGTCTTCTATAGTCACGAAAACAAGAACGAGAAGGTCCTAGGCCATTACCCCAAAGTAGAAGGCATCCCACACTTCTTCGTGTTGGAAAAAGATGGTACTCTGCTGCACTCACAAGGTATGGTAAAGCTCGAGACTGGCGGCGAACCCGATCCCGAAAAGATGAAGGACTTCCTGCTGAAGTGGTCTGTGGCCCACATGGAAAGTGCCGGGAAAGCAAACTGAACTTCGGGTCTTAATCTATTTCCGCGCTAGTTCTTGGTCGATAATCTGGGCAAAACTCTCTTTCGGCTGTGACCCCGAGAGCGCGACTCCGTTAATAAAGAACCCCGGGGTTCCGTTGACGCCGGCTTGCATGCCCTCACGAAGATCCTGCTCGATTTCAGCTTTGTACGTTTCGCTAGTCAGGCAGGAATCGAATTGCTTGTCATCCAGCTTTAAAGCGCGGGCGTAGCCGAGCAGGGCATCGTGATCAAGTTTGGAGGCGGTGAAGAGCGTGTCGTGGTACTCCCAAAATTTGCGTTGTTCTTCGGCGCAACGGGAGGCCTCGGCGGCGATTTGAGCCTGAGGATGAATCTGGCGTAGAGGAAGGTCGCGGTACGAGAAGCTGACCTTGTCTCCGTATTTGGTGAGCAAGTCTTGAATGACCGGCTCGACCTGACGGCAGTAGGGACATTGGTAGTCGGAGAACTCGACAATCATCACCGGCGCTTTCGGATTTCCACGAAGGCGTTTCGGATCGTAGCCGACTTGAATCTTCGGCGGGGCCAGCAGAACTGAAACGCTCGACTTCGCGCGCAGATGCTTCACGTAATCCTGGCGAGCCTGCTGAAGTTTCGCCTGCTTCAACGTCTGGTGCAGTTGGACTTTGACCTCATCGAGCGGGCGATTCAATCTGTCTTTTTGTGCCAGGTAATAAGCCTCGACCTCGGCGTCACTGGGATCCTGCACCTTTGAGTCAACTTCCTGCCCGAGCAGCTTCTCGGTTGTAATACCATTTTTCTTGGCCGCCTTCTCAAGCAGCCTTTGTTCGATCAGACTATCGAGAGCGCGTTTTTTGATCTCGTATTCCTGATTGCGAAGGGGTAGGAGTTGTCCCTGGACGGTGGGGGCTAAGTCTTCGTCGTAGATGGGCTCTCCGCCCACAGTAGCGACGATCGGCTTGGGCTTTGCCGCGTCCGTATTCTGGGCCAGCGCTGCCGCCGAGCCAAGCAAGCAACCCATCAGTATTGCCATCCTGAGATGTATGGTATACACGCCGCGAGTATACCCGAGAAGCCCAAGGGTCGGAAAGCAAGAGTGGCCAAGGTGTACTGGCAGTCTGTTTACCCGATCCTGGCTTGAAAAACAGATCTATACGGTGAAGACTGTAGTTCTTAGGCTCAGTACTGTGGATAAGCTGTTGAAACTGTGGAGCTTGGCTGCGGGTTGCTCAGAGTTGAGCAACCTTGTTTTGGAGATCGGTGGCGATTCGCTCGGGATCGATGCCCGCTTCAAATCCTATGGGAGGCCCGATCCTCACAGTGATCTGATACGGACGAGCGGTCTTCCTGCCGGCTTGCTTGAGTTCGAACAGGCCATCAATCCGCATCGGAACTACGGGAATGTTTAGGTTCTTCACCAGTAGACCGACGCCAGAGCGGAATGGGCGGATGTTGCCGTCGGTAGTGTGACGGCCTTCAGGGAACACCAGAATGCTGTAGCCGCGGTCGACTGATTCTCCGGCATACGCGAAGCTGTCGCGGAAGCCGGCGTCGCGAGGGAGGGGAAAAAGATTGAGTAAGGAGACTCCCAGAGCCCATTCGATCCGATCAAAGATTCTGGCGAAGATGTTACGTTCAGGAGGCGGAGTTCGCAGCGCCTCGAGAGCTTCTCCTCCCGCGGCGGTGGCCAGTCTGTGGCGAATGCGTGCGGGAAGGGCAGTGAGGACGAAACCCACGTCAACGTCTCCTATATGGTTGCAGATGACCAACACGGGTCCGTGCAGGGTGCGCAGGTTTTCCCGACCTTGAATGCGCGGCCAGCCCAGGACGAAGACCGCCGGACGTAATAAGAGGTAGTGGACGACGAAGCGAATCCAAGTGACGGGCCAGCGCTCGACCCATGCGGGATAGTGATAGACGACTCGGGGAGGGGGCTCGCCTTTCAGCATGCGGTCCAGATCGCCGACGGTGTTCACCGCCGAGAACCGGGTTTCGCTGAGGTCGACTTGGTAGCGGTCCTCAATCGCACTGAGCAGCTCCACACGATCAAGCGAGCTGAGGTTCAGATCGGAGTCGAGCTGCGCGCCTTCCTGCAGATTTGTGGCCGGACGTTTAGTGATGCGGGAGATCAACTCTGACAAAGGCGTGCTTCGGCCCGGGGATTCTTCTCCGCGTGCGATGATGATTCTGCTCGCGGCTTTGGCAATTTCAGCCCGGCGCGATTTTTGGGTGGAGGTGCGCGGAAAATCCTGTTCAGGCCAGATGATCCATTGGCGGATTCGTTGGTACTCCCCGAGAGTCCGGTTAGCGCTGTCCATTATGCGAGTTGGTTCTACTTCATTCCCCAGGGCTTTATTCCTCAGGAGAAGTACAGCACACGGCTCAGCATTTCCGCCAACCGCCAAAGGGACGACAACACAGTCTTTCACTTCCGGTTGCTGGCGGAGCGCGTTCTCCAGATCTTCGGGATAGACATTCATTCCCGCTGGGGTGACGATGACGTCCTTCTTGCGTCCTTTGAAAAAAAGATTGCCCTCGGAGTCGAGCTCTCCAATGTCGCCGGTGCGATACCAGCCTTCATCTTCCTGGTTCACAACGGGACGCAACTCGCCCCCGCTCCAGTATCCGGAAGCAACCCCGCTGCCTCTAACCAGGATTTCGCCGTCGGGCGCAAGCTTGACTTCGCGTCCAGCAAGAACTTTTCCGATCGAGCCTCTGCCAGTCTTGAATGGATGATTCACGGTAATGAGCGAAGTGGTTTCGGTCAGCCCGTACCCTTGGATCACCGCGAAACCTAGGCGTCGCCAGAATTCTTCGGTTTCACGGTCAAGAGCGGCCCCTCCCGAGATGAAGGCCCAGAATTTCCATCCGAACTGGCGGTGAATTTTGCGGAAAATCAACCAGCGGTGCAGGAAGTGTTTGCGTTCCGCAGCCTGGTATTTCTTCCTGAACTCATACACTCGACCGGAATCTTCGAGGTCGCGTTCGATCTTTTCTTTAAGCGACTGCAGCATTCGAGGGACCGCAACCAGGACGGAAATGCGCTCGCGACGAATCGTGTTGATGACTTCAGCCGGCTTGAGGGTCTCTTGGAAGAAAACCGTGCCGCGGAGGAGCGGAGGTAGATACATCCCGAGGAACTGCCCGAAGACGTGGCTGAGCGGGAGAAGATTCAAAAACCGTACGGGATGCACGAAGCGTTCGTATTTCCGGTAAGGCGTGATCTGCTGTTCGAGAGGGGCGACGTTTGCCAGCACATTGCCGTGCGTAATTACGACACCCCTGGGTTCTGCGGTGGTGCCGGAGGTGAAGACAATTTCGAGGACATCATCACGGCCGATTTTTTCAGGTTCGAGCACGGCAGAAGAATGATGATTCAGAGAATCGCGCAGTTCTTCAAGAAGTATGGTGGGAAGCCCAGGCTGAACATGATCGCGGGCGCAGACAAGAAGTTGTCCATTGACCTGCTGAAAGACCCTGAGGGCGAAGTCCGAGGCCGCCGCATGATCCATAGGAACAGCAATCACGCCTCGGTGCGCGCATCCGAAAAAAGCGGCAATCCAGGCGGCGGAATTCGGGCCCCAAAGCATGACGCGATCGCCTTTGCGGATACGGCGCGCAGTTAGTTCGCGTGCGAAGCGGAAGGACGTTTCCGCGACTTCGCGGTATGTCCAGCGCGCCGTACGGTAGCCGGTGCGCTCCGCGTATGCATGTTCGTGGCCGAGGCGCTCGAAATCGATCAAGTAATCGGCAACGCTCGCTCTCTCCACAATGCAAGCCTAAATCATTTAGCTGCTTCAGTTAACGATGAAGGCGACGCCTACCCTAAGAAACACTTGCGCCCGGGTTGAACTTTCACCTAAAATCCCGGCGTTCAGGAAAATCTCAGGTTTTCAGTCCAGCTTTTTCTCTGGCCGACAGATTCATTCGCGGGCTGCCCCGCGCGGAGGGATCGTCGATGAGCTTCGTGGCGTGGAAAATTCTGCGGAGGCTGCCAAGCCCTTTGCTGCTGGTAATTCTCCTATTTGTATTCGTTGCGGCGGCGCGTGCCTGACTGGTATTACGGAGAATGGCTCACGACGAGCCTGAACGTATGTGAGTGGCAAAGCGGGAACAGCCTACCCACTCGTACACTCCCTTCCGGTAACCCTTAGTAACCATACGTTTCTGACTGGCCAGCCGTAGAATGACCATGTCCGAACGGCCGTCCCAGGTTGACCAGGTGCTGCCGCCCGGATGGTCATTCGTTCTTCCGGTAACTTCGGGAGAAGCACGGAGCGGGGTCCGCAATCTTATGGCGTTTGGTTTCGGTTTCAACAAACAGAAAGTCCTCAGTGCTGCGGAGAAATGCGTCCAGCAGGGCAAGCTACAGAACGCCATCTCTGAGTACGAAAAAGTTCTCAAAGCCGATCCGAAAGACCTGACCGTGTTGAATACGGTTGGCGATTTGCACGCGCGCCTGGGAGAAAGCGATAAAGCTGGAGAGTGCTTCAAGAGCGTTGGCGACGCTTATGCTGCGCAAGGTTTCACTGTGAAGGCGATCGCGATGTACAAAAAGCTCAGCAAGCTGAAGGCATCGATGGAGTGCGTGCTGCGCTTGGCGGAACTCTATACGCAACAGGGTTTGTTCAACGATGCGCGGGCGCAATACCTTCAAGTTGCCGAAGATTTTCTTAAGTCTGGACAGCTCGACCAGGCCGTCCGGATTTTCCAGAAGACGCTGGAGATGGATCCGGACAACGTTCCCATGCGCACGCGGCTTGCGGAGGTTTATGTTCGGCTGGGGAAAAAACCTGAAGCCTGGCAGATCCTGACCGCCGCCGCTGAAACCCTCCGGGCCAAAGGACAACTTGCCGGGGCCGAGGAAATTCTGCAGCGCATGTTAAAGCTGGAACCCGGAAACAGCTACGCCCTGGTACTGCGCGGACGCGCAGCCCTTGAAGCAGGCGACTTTGCGGCCGCCATTGAGTCACTGCGTAAAGTTTCTGACCTGGATAGCAATCCTGACGGACTCCGGGTCTTGTTCCAAGCTTACTTGCGCGCCAAGCGCTTTGACGATGCATCTACTCTGGCGACCAAGCTTGCTAACGTTCACGACGACATTTCGGCGATAGACGAATACACCAACGCTCTGCTCGGAGCTGAACAATACCGCGATGTTTTGCAGGTCTATGAGCAGTTTTCTGACCGGCTGCTGCGCGCAGACTCGGGAAAATTTCTGGAAAGTTTGCGGTCGGTGATCCGCCATGTGCAAGACGATCCGCAGGCGCTCGAGACTGTGCTTGGATTGTTCCAGAAGACTGGTGAAAACACGCACCTGACGGAAATCTATGAGCTACTGGCACATGGATATGTTCAGTCAGGCGATCTGGACAAGGCGAGGGAGTACTACTTAAAGCTTATGCAACTGGAGCCCGCTAACCAGATGCATGCACAGAACTACCAGCAGGTCCTGGAAAAACAAGGCTCCCCCAATGCCCCGCGCCTTATTACCGCGGAAGAGGGCGCAGTCCTTGTGGATGAGCTGGAAGCTACCGCTCCATTCGTTGATCAGCGGTACGACGATGAGGTTGCACTGGCGGTGCGGGCCGCCCTGACCGATGCTGAACTTTTCATCTCGTACAACATGCCAGCCAAGGCTCTTGGCCCGCTGGTTTCGGCATTGCCCAAAGCACCTCGGGACTTGCGCCTGAATCAAAAGCTCGCAGCTCTGCACACACGGGCGGGAAGGTTTACCGAAGCCGGGGTCTGTTGCCGCACGCTGGAGAGCATTTATCACGATGCCGGGCATGCAGAAGAAGCTTCACGTTACGGAGATCTGGCTGCGAAATACGAGGAACGCAGGACTGGCAGTTCGATCGGCGCTACGGTGCAGGAAGCTCTCGCTGCGGAAATGGCGCATGCGGCCGCGGTGCAGGAATTCGAAGTTTCAGCGGCTGCTGGGGAGTCTTCTGAAGCGCCCGTTCAAGAAATCCCGACCCCGGATGCGGCAACTGTAACCAAGCCAGTTGCGGCTGCGTCTGGACTGTTTTTTCACGGGGCAGCGCCATCTTCACCGGTTTCGGAGGAAGCTGCACGGGAACTTTCAATCTCTTCGACCCCGGAGCAGCCTCCAGAAATTGATCTCTCTTCGGAGTGGGAGCAAGACCTTTCCGTCGATACGCCAAGGGGAACGGAACAAGTAGCGCATCCAGTAGAAGATGGTTCGAATCTCATCGAGGTTGAAGCGCCGGTCGCAACACCATCGAATCTCGACGAATCCATCGAAGAAATCCGGTTCTACCTGGGGCAGGGCATGACAGATCAGGCAGAGCAGGTGCTGGCGAGAATAGAACCACTCTCGCCGGGCAATCCAGCTCTTGAGGTTCTGCGGCATGCTATTGAATCTGCGAAACATCAAGCTGCAGCTCCTGAACCTGAGCCGGAAGTGTCCCTCGTCGAGTCTCCGGCGGTTGAAGAGGACCCGGCACCAGGAGTGGAAAACCGGCAACCTTGGCCGAGCCAGCCTCTGGTACTGAAAGAAATTGCTTCCGAACTTGAAGCTTCGCTGGGCGATGGGTTCCTTGGCGACCCAGAACCTGTCAAGGCGTCCGAGCAGGTCGCGGAAAACATCCGCGCACAAGCCCCTGAATTTCGCGCAGGGACTCTGGATGAATTTGTTTCAGACCTTGAGGCCTCGCTGGGAAGCGATTTCTCGCCACAGACTTCCAAAAGTACTTCACAAGGCGCACTCCTTGCCGACGGCGAAATGCCAGTAGCTCGCGCTGCGGCGGCCGCTGCGACAACCAGCGGCCTGACGGCTCCCTCCGCGCATATGGTGGACACTGCCAGCCCGTCCGCGCATGTGGACACGTCGAGCCTGCACCCGCCAGTTGTTCAGCCTTCCGCCTCGCAAAGGTTCGATTCTACGGCAGGAGTTGATCTCTCCGATATGTTCGGGGAGCTGAAGCAGGAACTCGAAGAAGGTGGAACGAGTGCGGACGAGGATCCGGAGACGCACTACAATCTTGGGGTCGCATTCCGCGAGATGGGACTGCTTGACGAAGCTATCGGTGAGCTGCAGAAAGTTTGCCAATCCATAGAACACGGTCACGCGTTCCCGCAAATCATGCAGACCTACACCTGGCTGGCGCAGTGTTTTCTGGATAAGGGAGTGCCAGAAGTTGCGATTCGCTGGTATGAGAAGGCGCTGACGCTTCCGAGCCTGGATCAGGAAACGCGTACCGCTCTGCATTACGAGCTGGCTTCCTCCTTTGAGAGTGCCGGAAATAATCCTGCGGCATTGACCAATTTTCTCCAGGTGTACGGGAGCAACATCGATTACCGTGACGTTGCCGAGCGGATTAAAGCCCTGAGGCCGTAAAATAGTCCGATGGGACTGAATCGAGCCGCGCGTATTCCGGTACCGCAGGCCGGGAGTGCGGCATGAACGTCGATCCGAAAACAGCTCCAACTATTACCCCGCGGGAGGCCGAATCTCCAGGTTTGAGTGCGAACCCTATCAGCGCCGGTTCGGTGCGCGCGCCCGAGAAGGGCCCCGGAAGTTGGCAAATCTGGCTGTGGCGACTCCGGGCTTTGCTACTAGTCACTGTGTGCGCGACCTTCGGAGTTCTTCTTCTGATCTTGCCTTGGACTCCGAAATGGACGGACAATCCTTTGCTGCTGACCTCTCCGCAATTGCGCGACATTGTTTCCAGCGGGTTCGTGCGAGGTTTTTCCAGCGGTTTGGGCGCGCTGGACCTGTGGCTGGGCTTCTGGGAAGCCATTCATTATCATGAAAGTCCAAGTTAGTATCCTCTGCATGCTGTCTTTGTCCTGAACGGTGGCGACTTGCAAAAAAAAGACGAGATGAGTTCGACGCACGGAAAGATTGCGCCGCTGGCGTACGAGAATCCTCAGTTCCTGAATAGTCCCGATGGCCGAGTACTGCGAATAATGTCGGAATATGTGGAGCCGCTGGCGCGATTCCGCCGCGAGCAGATCCAGGACACAGTTGTGTTCTTTGGTTCCGCGCGCTTCCCGAATCTTGTCGACGCCAACAAGGCGTTGGAGAGCATGACTAGCTCCGCCGAAGCTGTGGAGCGCAAGCGGGTACAGGCCGGAGTCGATATGGCACGCTACTATGAAGATGCCCGGCGAATGGCGTTTCTGTTGAGCACGTGGGCCGCGCAAATTCCCGCTCGGCGGCGGCGCTTTGTGGTCACGACTGGTGGCGGACCGGGAATTATGGAGGCGGCCAACCGCGGTGCACAAGAGGCGGGTTCGAAAACCATCGGCTTGAATATCCGCCTGCCTTTCGAGCAGTATCCGAATCCGTACATCACGCCTTCGTTGAACTTCGAGTTCCATTACTTTTTCATGCGAAAGTTCTGGTTCGCATATCTGGCTAAGGCGCTGGTGATTTTCCCCGGCGGTTTTGGAACTCTGGATGAATTATTTGAGATTCTCACGCTGGCACAAACCCAAAAACTGGCGAAGAAAATTCTGGTCGTGATCTACGGTCGCGAGTACTGGAACCGGCTGATCAATTTTCAAGCCATGGTGGACGCTGGAGCTGTCTCCCCGGAGGACTTGGATCTCTTCAGAATCGTGGATAGTCCTGAGGAAGGGTTCGAATTTTTGCGTGAGGGACTGACGCAATACCACCTGGGGCAAGAGCGTCCGCGACACGTGGGCGAAGTTGTACCGGAGATCGCGAAGACTAATCCGTGACTGCGCCGTAGCGAGATTGATTTGGTTTGCTTGCGGCACGACTGCAAGTCGTGTCCTCCCGTTCAATCTCGTTTTCTCCAAATTGCTTCTCTACTACATTACGGACCGGAGGCAGCTTCCCGGAATAGAGCCGGAGCGCCGTGAACGGGTGCTACACAAGATTGAAGAAGCTGCCCGTAGTGGTGTCGATTTCGTGCAGTTGCGAGAGAAGGACCTTTCTACGCGAGAATTGGAACCACTTGCGGGCGAGGCGATGATGAGGATTCGCGAATCCAGAGGCAGCAAAGGCAAGACGCGATTGTTGATCAATTCTCGTGCCGACGTCGCTCTCGCGGTGGGGGCTGACGGTGTGCACCTTCGATCAAACGACATATCTCCCGGGGATGTCCGACAAATCTGGAGCGCGGCGAATGCCTCTGTGGATCCGATTGTTGCGGTCTCGTGTCATACCGATGCGGAAGTGGTCGCTGCGGAAAAAGCCGGGGCTGACTTCGTCGTATTCGGTCCCACGTTTGCGAAGAGAGGCGTTCCGGAAATGCTTGCGGGCCTGGAACTCTTGGGCGCTGTTTGCAGGCACAGAATTCCGGTCCTGGCTTTGGGTGGCGTCGGTCTGGAGAATGCGAGGCTTTGCACTGAAGCAGGCGCCAAAGGCGTTGCGGGAATTCGTCTGTTTCAGGAAGGTAACTTGCGAGCGAACATCTCGAAATTGCGCAGCTAGCCTGTCCATCAAATTTCAGTGGTGGTGAGTTTAGCGGCGAGCCGAAAGCATGCCGAGAATTTCCTGGAGTCCGTGGCGAATCCGTTTCAAGTCGGATACCGAGTGCGCCGGGAACGGCAGTGGCGCCTGGCTCTTCTCAGTCTTGACCTCTGCGCGGAGTTGCTGCCGGGCGCCGACGATGGTGAAGCCCTCTTCATACAACAATTTCTTGATTCGCAGCACAGCTTCAACATCCTTGCGTCGGTACATTCGCTGCCCGGTACCGCTCTTGGTGGGCTTCAGTTGAGGGAATTCGGTCTCCCAGAAGCGAAGAACGTAGGCAGGAAGACGGCATAGCCGCGAAACTTCTCCGATCCGGAAGTAGAGCTTGTCGGGGACAATGACTTCATTCGTCCGTGCGGGGCGAGATTTCAATTTGGCGGTGCTCATGGAAAATCCAAAAACGGGCGCGCTACTGGGTAGAATGACCCCATGGCGTTTCTAGCACGATCTCGCACGCTCCACAACCCTTTCGTGGACATAAAGCAAAAAACCTCTCGAGAAATGTTCTCCGAGAGGCCTTGAACTCTTTCGCGAGATCACTCTCGCATTTAGTGTTTCTTCTTTTTTGCTGCCTTTTTCTTTGCTGGCATTTATTTCCTCCTGAACGATTTTCCCTTGAACATCGTTACACAGGGCCCATTTACTGCAGATGACTACCGATATTTTGTATCAGCAGCATCTCTGACTCAAGATATTGCGGTGTATTAATGCCATTGTCAACACAATTCTTGCAATGGCAAGGGTTTAGAGTTCAGGCGCACGTGGTGTTCGGCGGTCTCTCGGTGCTCTGCGGGTGAGGCTTTTGTCCGAGGCTGAGTTCGGAGGGGGCGAGAACGCCACCCTCGCCGCAGTGCTAGAATCTGTTGGCTCTGCGGGAGGAAGTGGGATGCCAAAGACGATGCAGGCTGTCGTGAAACCCAGTCCCGCCCCGGGAGCGGAAATTCGCGAAGTAAAGGTCCCGGAGTTCGGCCGCACTGACGTCTTGGTAAAAGTCAAAGTCGCTTCCATCTGCGGCACCGATCTGCATATCTATGAATGGGACCGCTGGGCTCAGGGACGCATCCATCCTCCGCTGATTCCTGGGCACGAGTTCTGTGGCGAAGTGGTTGATTGCGGAGATGAAGTCACCAGCGTGAAGGAGGGTGACTTCGTTTCCGCGGAGATGCACGTGGCCTGCGGCAAGTGCCTGCAATGCCGCACCGGCGAAGCCCACATCTGCCAAAACGTAAAGATCATCGGTGTGGATGCGAACGGAGCATTTGCGGAGTACGTGGTAATTCCGGAGTCGAATATTTGGAAGCTGGATCCGGCCATTCCGCAGGAGTACGCTTCCATTCTTGATCCGCTCGGCAATGCTGTCCATTCAGTGCTCGCGGGAGAGATTGCCGCAAAGGCAGTTGCGATTACGGGCTGTGGACCAATCGGACTCTTCTCGATCGCAGTGGCCCGAGCGGTAGGAGCGGCCCAGGTGTTTGCTGTCGAAGTAAATGCACATCGCCGGAAGATTGCGGCGCAAATGAAGGCTGATCTGGTACTCGATCCGTCGGCACAGGACGTGTGTTCAGCTATTTTTGAGCGGACGGGAGGCCTGGGGGTTGATGTGGTCCTTGAGATGGCAGGGCATCCGCAGGCAATCCGCACTGCTTTCGACGTGGTGCGCCGCGGTGGGCGAATCTCGCTGCTGGGGCTGACTTCGAAGCCTATTTCACTGAATTTCTCTGAAGACATTATCTTCAAGGGCCTCACCATCCAGGGAATCAACGGCCGCCGGATGTACCAGACCTGGTATCAGATGACGGCGCTGCTCAAAGCAGGGAAGCTGGATTTGCATCCCGCAATTACTGACCGGATCGCGATGAAGGATTTTTCGAGGGCGATGGAGCGGCTGAAAACCGGCGAAGCCAGCAAGATTTTGGTGTATCCGAACGGAGCAAGATAGCCTTGACCATCCGGTTTCGGATTATCTGCGAAAAGCGTTCCCTAGCCCGATTCGGAAGATCAACCGATCATGCTCCCGCCGGCATCTTCACAATTTTTTTCTGGATGGCGTAGGTCACAAGCTGTGCCTTATTGTGGATGTTCAGCTTGCGCATCAAGTTGAACTTGTGCGCTTCAACCGTCTTAACGCTCAATCCCAGAATGGCGGCAATCTCGCGGACCGAATTTCCTTCGGCGAGCATTTTGAT
>Ga0070717_10001077_pt1 | contig 18344 bp, 20 predicted proteins | sample LARL113metaG_FD_71366 | JGI IMG/M metagenome (GOLD analysis project Ga0070717, IMG submission 71366) | Corn, switchgrass and miscanthus rhizosphere microbial communities from Kellogg Biological Station, Michigan, USA - LAR L11-3 metaG | ecosystem: Host-associated > Plants > Roots > Rhizosphere ... | reverse complement strand
GGCCACGATCTGATCGGGAACGACAAACGCGAGGCTGCGAAGGTTGCGCGGCTTAAGTGCGCGCACCGCTGTGCCTGCAACCTTGCGGAGTTCAGTAGATGTAAAACTTTTTGCCTTGCCACCGCCAACTAACAGCAGACGTTTAGCTTTGAGTCCGGCAGGCTTGTGCAGCCATGAAACCTCAAAGTTTTTCCCAGCGACGTCGCCAGCGGAGATCAAATCGGCTGCGACCTGCTGAACAACCTTGTCGGATCCGGAAACGAAAGCATCGGACTTTTCGTTTTTAGGATGACCAACTTTAGAACGACCGGGCTTTGCCTGATCGCTATTGTCAGCACGGTCGAGTACGACCGCAACCAGGCATTCGGTTTCAACCTGAGCGGCAGGAGAGAGAGAAAGTATTGTCTTCATAAATGATGAAATAACAGTATGAGAGGGGCGGAGCAAATTACGCAACTCCGGTTCGCCAAAAGTAATGCAAGAGTGCGTCTTAGATGAAGGTACTCGGTGAAGAAATCCTGCTTGTTGTCTCCTTTCGCTAGGAAATTGCGCTCAAGTTCCAATTCGAAACGGTGGCCAGGATTTTTGCTCCGGGGCGAGAACAAAGCTGTTATATTTGTCGAAATCCGACCACTGATCCCAGACCAACGGCCACAGATTTAAGGAGCTCTCATGGCAGGAAAAAGCGTCAACAAAGTTACTCTGCTCGGCAATCTCGGCAAGGACCCCGAGGTCAAGTACACGCCACAAGGCACTGCTGTCGCTAAGCTGGCGTTGGCTACGAACGAGCGTTACAAAGACAAGGAAGGCCAATGGCAGGACCGCACCGAATGGCACAACGTGGTGCTGTGGCAACGGTTGGCGGAGATCGCCGGCGAGTATTTGAAAAAAGGCAGCAAGGTCTACATCGAAGGTAAACTGCAGACCCGCTCCTGGGAGGATAAGCAGACCAACCAGAAGCGCTACATGACCGAAGTGGTGGCAAATGATCTGGTCTTGCTAGGCGGACGCGGGGAAGGCAGTGGCGATTCCGGCGGATATTCGCGCGGAGCAGCGGCCGGGAACAACAATTTCGATCAGCGTACGCCTGAGCCCGAACCGGCTGTAGCGGTTTCTAGTCCGATCAGCGACGAAGATATTCCGTTCTGACTTGGTTTGACCCCGAACGAGGGCGTCCGGGGCGACGTGGCCATTGCAGCCAAGATCGCTTATGTCTGAACTTGCCAACAAAACTTGTGTGCCGTGCAAAGGTGGAGTTCCCCCGCTCAAGGGGCAGGAACTTGCCGATATTCATAAGCGCCTCCCGCAGTGGGCGCATTGGAAGATCATCAATGAGCATCACATCACTCGTACATTTACATTCCCCGATTTCAAGCAAGCTTTGAATTTTGTAAACCGCGTCGGGGAGTTGGCTGAGGAGCAGGGACATCATCCCGATATTTTGCTCACATGGGGCAAAGTTGAAATCACTTTGTGGACGCACAAAATCGACGGCCTTACTGAGAGCGACTTAATTATGGCAGCCAAAATAGACGGCTTATCTTACTGACACTACAGTATTTACCTGATAACGAGAGCCGCCCATTAATGTGCAGAAACTTGCACTCATTTCCGGAACACTGAGGTGAGTACCTGCTGGGGTCAGTGGAACATTACTGAATCGTTTAACTTACATTTTCGCCGCGCTTCTGCCATTTGGTCTGCGGCGTGCGCGCCTTCTCTTGCGCTTCCGAGTCAAGCCTGCGGAGGAGGAATACCGTGCACCCCGTCATTCCAAAGCTTTCCATACCAGCTCTTATCGTCGTAGCGCTCCTTGGCACCACCCAGTCAAGTTCGGCCACCACTCTACCTCTTGACCTCGCCACTGTATCCGGAATTACCCAGATTGGGACGGTCACGACAACTCAAGTTGGACGAAACGTCCAGGTCACGATTAAGCTCAATTCCGGATACATGATCCCAACCGATGACGGGTATCTGATGTTTAATACGAGCGGAGGCCTGACCCTGAGCAAGACATCTCTTGGGGGATTTAGCATTTCTAAAATGAGCGAAAAACTCACCCACGTTACAACGATCGGTGGATTTACATTTACGGATATCTTCAAGATCGACACCGGCGAGGGAAGCGAAAAAGTAGAACGCTCAACTTCAGGTCGTAAAGACCATGACAAGGACGACCAATTCTCCGATGGCGATGACGATCACGACAAACCGACAGGCAAGCACCACCGCCAACATCACGATGCAGACGACCAGATATTGCTTTCGAGCCTGACGTTCACAATTCTGAATGCGAATGTTAACCAGCTAACAGGCTTCGGGGTGCAATTCTGCGTAGCGGATGAGAGCCGCTGCGGTAAGGTCGGATTCGCTCAGACCAGCACCCCCACGGTGCCAGAGCCGGGCACTTTGCTTTTGCTTGGCACTGGTCTGGTCGGTCTTGCCAGCGTGGCCCGCCGTTCCGTTCGGGGACGCGCCAAATCCGTGGGCTCATCGAAAGCGATTTGAGCCTCGCGCAAAATCGACGTATATAACTGACAATACATTTTTTACCCGATAACTACGACCGCACATAATATGCAGAAACTTGCAGTATTTTGCCCCGGCGCCCTCCCTTCCCACCCCGCCCCGCAGCGCAACTACTGTAGATACAAGTACTTACATTCAAACACCTGGGCCAGCTCGACTGGCCACTGTCGTGCAGAGTTGTTCCCGCAGTACAAAACTTGCTCCCAGAAGGTAAACTACCGTGCGCCTCACTACTAAACTCTCAATTCTGGCCTTGGTTTTCGCAACCGCCCTCGCCTTCCAGCCAGCAGCTTCAGCAACTACCTTAGACCTTGTTTACAACGGCACGGTCGTAGGAACCGCGACGTTAACCCAGAATGGCTCGAACGTGGACGTCAGTATATCGATGAAGTCGGGCTTCGCCATCCTGGGGAATGGCGGCGACATTGGCGTGGTTGGATCGGTTTCCAGCAAAACTACGATTAACGACTTCAGCGTCGCTGGAATGAGCGCCGATCTCAAAAAAAATGGAACGATCGGCAGCTTCACTTTTAACGACCTCTTCAAACTCAGCATGGGCAAAGGCAATGGTCAGACTTTTTCGACGACCCTGAACTTTACCATCAACAACGCAAGTAATATTTCAGCTTTAGGCCTGCACATCTGCATAAAATTCGCTGATGGTACTTGCGCTGCCGGCAACAATACCGTCTTTGTCGAGACATCTCAGGCTCCGACCGTGCCTGAACCTAGCACGCTCGGACTGCTTGGCACAGGCCTGGTAGGACTTGCCGGTGTGGTGCGCCGCCGCCTCTTCAGCTAAAAGACTCAATTGACTCCTCTCAAAACCCTCGGAAAAATTCCGAGGGTTTTTTTGCAGTAAATATTTGTGAGCGTGCCGGAGAGTCAGGCTTTGCGCCCGAGTTTCTGCTTTAGATCTTCTGCGATTTGCTGGCCGTGAAAGCGGCCGTTTTCAATAAATATTTCATTGGTGCGCGATCCCGCGACGATTACACCAGCAACGTAAATTCCCGGCACATTGCTCTCGAGGGTGACGGGATCGCACACCGGCCGGCACTGATCGCTGGAGAGCTCAATGCCCATGGCACGTAAGAAGTCGTAATCGGGATGGTATCCAGTCAGGGCGAAGACGAAGTCGTTTTTAATCCTCAGCTCGCCATCGGATGTTTGCAAGATGACGTACTCGGGAGCGATCTCCTGCACCACGGAGTTGAAGTAGGCCGTGATCTCACCATTCTTGATGCGATTTTCAATGTCGGGCAGAATCCAATATTTAACGTGTGCGTGCATCTTCGGTCCACGATGAACCAGGGTCACACGAGCGCCGTGCCGCCAAAGGTCCAGCGCTGAAATTGCGGCTGAGTTCTTGCCTCCGATGACCATCACATCGTTGTCGAAGTAGGGATGCGGCTCACGGTAGTAATGAAAAACCTTGGGCAGGTCTTCTCCGGAGATCCGCAGTAAGTTCGCGCGGTCGTAGTAACCAGTTGCGACGATCACTTTGCGGCAAATGTAGTCGTAAACCCCGCCTAGCCGGTCGCAGGTGGTAATGTGAAAATCGTTGTCGCTCCCAGTTACCATCTCCACCCGCTGATATTGACGTACGTCGAGCTTGTAGTGCTCGGCGACCTTGCGGTAATACTCAAGCGCTTCCAGTCGGTTCGGCTTCGGATTCGCGCTGCTGAAGGGAATGTCCCCGATTTCCAACAGTTCCGGCGTGGTGAAAAAGATCATGTTCGCCGGATAGTGAAAGATGGAGTTGACCAGGCACCCTTTGTCGAGGCTAATGACCTTGAAGCCGGAGCGCTGGGCCTCTATCGCACAGGCCAGACCGGTGGGGCCGGCGCCAAGCACGATGACATCAGCCTGCATATTTGGGCGCGGCCGCAGCTGTGCTTTAGGCAGCGTGTCTGGAATCAACTTCGTGGACAAAGCGGTTGTCCTGAGAGAGCAGATGCCGTTAGAGGATTGTAGATTCTAGCATGCGAACAGAGGCTGTACCGCGCGCTGATTGCTATAATTTTCGGTTCGCAGGAGTACTTCATGGTCACCCTGACGCAATCCGCCACGCGCACCGAAAAAGATTCCTTGGGCACGAAAGAGATTCCGGCCGAAGTTTATTACGGAATCCAGACTGCACGAGCGGTAGAAAATTATCCAATCTCTGGAATGCGAGCGCATCCGACGTTGATTCGAGCATTTGGCATGGTGAAAGAAGCCGCCGCCGAGACCAACCGGGAACTCGGTTTGGTGGATGAAAAAATTGCGAATGCGATTGTTCAGGCGGCAAAGGAAGTCGCACAGGGAAGGTGGGACCGGGAATTTGTAGTGGACGTTTTCCAAGCCGGCGCCGGCGTCAGTTTCCACATGAACACCAACGAAGTCATTGCGAATCGCGCGATCGAGGTCCTGGGCGGCAGGCTCGGCGACTATTCGAAGGTTCATCCCAATGATCATGTCAATTACGGCCAGAGCACCAACGATGTTTTCCCGACAGGAATGCGGCTGGCTACGCTGCTCGAGTTGGAAAAGCTATATCCGGTGCTGGATTCGCTGGTTATTGCGCTCGAGAAAAAAGGAAAAGAGTTTTTTCAGATTTTGAAATCAGGCCGCACGCATATGCAGGATGCTGTGCCCATGCGCCTGGGTCAGGAATTTACAGCTTACGCAGGCGCGATCTCGCGGGCAGACGAGGCGATCCGAGGGAGTGCCGAATTGCTCCGCGAACTTGGGCTCGGCGGGTCGGCGGTGGGCACAGGCATCAACACGCACCCCGACTATCGGGAATTGGCAATCAGGAATCTGGCGCGAATTTCTGGAGAAAAACTTGTCGCTGTGGACGACATGCGTTATGCCATGCAATCCAACCTGGCGATGGCTGGTGTGTCTTCAGCGCTCCGCAATCTGGCGCTTGAGGTGATTCGCATCTCGAACGACTTGCGGCTTCTCGCCTCCGGCCCGAACACGGGAATCGCCGAAATCAATCTGCCTGCATTGCAACCGGGATCATCAATCATGCCTGGAAAGATCAACCCAGTAATTCCTGAACTCGCGGCCATGGTGTCATTTCAAGTAGTGGGCAGCGATATCGCGGTCGCAATGGCGGTGCAGGCCGGACAGCTTGAACTGAACGTCATGATGCCGACCATGGCTTACAGCGTCTTGCAGTCGATTACTATTCTGACCAACATGCTGCGTCAGTTCACGGAGAAATGCGTCTCCGGTATTACAGCAAATGAGCAGCGCTGCAACTTCTACGTGCAGGCGACGGTATCACTGGCGACCGCTCTGAATCCATACATCGGATATGCGAAAGCCGCCGAGATCGCGAAAGAAGCAGTGGCAACGGGTCGGTCGATCATTGAGATTGTTCGCGAAAAGAAGTTGCTCAACGAGAAAGAGATTGGCGAAATCCTCGATCCCGTGCGCATGACCGAGCCAGTTCGCCCGCTGGATGCCGCTAAGAAACGTGAAGAGATCAAAAGCAAAAAATAGCGTGTCGCGAACTACTACGCTGGAGAAACAAACCCGCAATTTGCGGCCCCTGCAGCCGGGGAGCCAGCAGGGGCCCGATTCCGGCGAGAAGGGTCTCGACGACCGCCGGCATCGGTGTGTAATACGCTGAAACGGTATGGGAAGTTCAAATGCGCAAAAGAATGCGCCATCACCGCTACTTGGCGACGGCTCCGGTTGAGTACTGGTAAACTCCCCGCCCGCTCTTCTTTCCTAGTCTGCCGGCTTTTACATACTGCACGAGCAAGGGAGCAGGTCGGTATTTCTCGCCCAAAGTTCGGTGCAAATACTCGAGAATGTGCAGACGAGTATCCAGACCCACTAGATCGACTAATTCGAAAGGGCCCATGGGATGGTTCAACCCGAGCTTCAGGGCTTTGTCGATATCGGCGGCTGAGGCGATTCCTTCCTGCAGCATATAAAAAGCTTCGTTGCCGATCATGGCGTTAATGCGGCTGGTAATGAAGCCGGGGGACTCCTTGATTACTACGACGTCCTTGCCCATTCGCCGGCCCACGTCGGCTGCCGCAGTGATTGTCTCGTCGTCGGTCTCGAGCGCGCGCACCACCTCGAGCAGCTTCATTTTGTGCACTGGATTAAAGAAATGCATTCCCAAACATTTTTTTGCGCGATAGGTAACGCTGGCGATTTCGGTGATGCTTAAGGACGAGGTATTCGAAGCAAGGATGGTTGTTGGGCGGCAAATTTTATCGAGCAGGGTAAAAATCTCGATCTTCGATTCCATCTCTTCTGGAACCGCTTCAATCACGAGATCAGCTTCCCGCGCCGCTTCCTCCACGCTGCCCGCATATTCGAGACGGCTGAGTGCTGCGCGAGCATCGTCGGATGAAACTTTCGCAAGCTCAACGGCTTTATCGAGGTTGGTGCGGATCTCGCTTTCGGCCTTGCGCAGCGCAGCAGGAATCAAATCTTCCAGGATGGTGCGATAGCCACCGAGCGCCGCCACGTGCGCGATTCCCCGGCCCATAATACCGGCGCCGATGACGGCAATCGTCTTGATCTCCGCCACTATTTCTCCACAAGTGTGATTAGTTCTTGGATTTTTTCTCCCGCACTCCTCAGGCTCCCGGCCAGGCGTTTTTTCTCGTCTGCATCTACGGTCGGCAGGGAAGCATGAATGCGCCGAATGGTGGTGGTTATGTCGTCAACGTAGTTGATGAGGCGGATGAGTTCTCCCGTAGCTGCCATGAATTGCGCTCCTGTGTCACTTTGGTAATGAGTGGCAAGTTCTTTATTCTCAACTGCCGCGCCGATTAAGTAAAGGCAGGATAAATGGCACGAATGGCTCCCATAGATTCTTTTACTTATCCTTTAACACCGACTGTAATCTAATAAAGTGCATGAATGACCCTACGATTAAAGAATTCATTTTCGCCAGTGACTTCGATCAGACACTGACTTTCAATGACTCCGGGTACGTACTCGCCGAACTGGTGGGCATTCCTACGGACGAGTTCGAGCGCAAAGCTACGGGCATGTCGCGGCTGAACCTGGTGCAACAGGGGGCGGAGCTTGCTTATTTGCTACTGCATGATCCCGAGTTCAAGGGCCGCGTCCGGAAAGAGCATCTCTACGAAGTCGGGAAACGAATTCGTTTAAAAGAAAACATTGCACCGCTTTATCAGATCCTTGCCAGCGGGATCCCCGGCTATCATTTCGATTTTTATGTGCTCTCCGCGGCTCCCAGTGAAGTGATTCATTCTGCGCTCGAGGGAATTGTGCCGCAAGACCATATCTTCGGAACCGAATTTCTCTACAAGAATTCCGGCGAGATTGAGACTATCGTTCGTGCAACCGCGGGCTACGGCAAGGTATTCGTGCTCGACCAGTTGCAAAACCGCGCCCAGATCGGCCCCGACCATATTGTTTACGTAGGCGACGGCAGCTCCGATGTTCACGTAATGCTGCATACCAACACCCGCGACGGATACACTATCGCGGTTTCTGAAGCCAAGCATGTCTCCCAAGTAGCGAAACGCACGATACTGAGTACCAGCGCACTTGCCGTACTGGCGCCGATTCTTGAAGATATCGCCCTGTGGCCGCGCACACGCATTCGCGCATTCTTTGAATCGTATGGGGTCATGATTCAGGAATGGGACCGGGTGCGGACAGACTGGCTGACGCTGCGCGCGGTAAAGCCAGAAGCTGTCGAAACCGCGGTGGCAAAGTAAGGACGCTGAATCATTTGGCCGCCGGCTGCGCGTCGGTATGGGAAGGTTGATCGAGCAACGTATCCAGATAAACCAGGTACGCGGCCATCAAATGATACGAATCGTAGTAGTCGTCAAGCCGTAACGCAGATAGATTGTCTCGCGGGCTGTGCAGGATATGCAATGTGGGCTGTGTCAGGGAGTGAATGGTGATACGCGGGATGTTGCGACGTGCAAACTGCTCGGAATCTGTCGATCCTACCCGTTCCACGTTCACACCATTGATTGGCAATTTCAGAACATGAGCGACTCCCGCCAAGAGGCCAGTTAGCTGCCGGTCCGAATGACTCGCCCACACCGCGGTCGGACCCAGCCCAAGCGTGTCCATATTTACCATCGCAGACGTTCTCTCGACATCTTCTTTACTCATGCCTTTGACGTAGGCTTTTGATCCAAGTTCGCCCCTTTCCTCGCCACTGAAGGACACGAAGATGAAGGTGTGCATAGTGGGCGCGGTCCGTAATCCTTGGTACAGCGTTGGAAGCAAAGAAGCACCGCTCCAATTGTCGACAACGCCGTCGCCGGCATCCACATGGTCGAAATGGGCGCCTACGATAATTACGCGCTCGCCCTGCCCAGGAAGGGAGCAGACCAGATCCGGTTGCTTCACGCCGTCGACCGCGGGCTCGGAGATATGTTCTCCGCATCCTGCTTCAATGAACATTTTTTTCAAAATAACTTCGCGCTTGGTATCGTTCCTGGAGAAAGATTTAACGCGTGACTCGATAAGTTCCCGCCCGAACACGACATATTTCGAACCGGCGAATGCTGTTGCAGAAGTTGCTAAGAAGGCCAGCAATAAGATTTTGTTATTCAAATGATTTTTTGCCTCGCATGGCGTGGAATTGTACACGCCTGGTATCGTCGGCTTATCAACTTTGCTGCCCTGAATCCTTAACTAGTATCCACTCATCTACCAGCCATGTTGCAACAATTGCGTTCTAATACCCAGATCGAAAATGGACCAGTCCTCGACGCTACGCCGACGCACGACGACTCAGCAATCCTTGACGCATATTCGCGCGCGGTGGTGGCGGCCGCCGAAAGAGTAAGCCCTTCAGTTGCCAAAATCGAAGTCACGCAAACAGCCGGCCGGGTGCGTAATGGCCAGCCACGGGAACGCCAGGGTGGTGGTTCGGGATTCGTTTTTACGCCCGATGGGCTAGTGCTGACGAACAGCCACGTAGTTCACGGGGCTGCGCGAATAGGGATCTCGCTTCCCGACGGCCGCCACTTTCCTGCCCATCTCATTGGCGATGATCCTGGAACCGACCTTGCGGTGATTCGTATCGACGCGCCCAACCTCAGTGTTGCTCCTCTCGGAGATTCGCAAAAACTGCGGGTCGGCCAACTCGCTATTGCTATCGGAAATCCGTACGGCTTTCAGTACACCGTGACAGCGGGAGTAGTGAGCGCGCTGGGCCGTTCGTTGCGCTCTTATTCTGGGCGGTTGATCGAAGACGTGATCCAGACCGACGCTTCGCTGAACCCTGGCAATTCAGGAGGTCCCTTGGTTTCTTCTGACGGCCAAGTGATTGGCGTGAACACTGCAACCATCATGGGCGCGCAGGGACTTTGTTTTGCCATCGGGATTAACACCGCCAAGTTTGTTGCTACTAGACTTCTGCAGCAAGGACGTATTCGCCGCGCATATATCGGAGTGGAAGCCCAAAATGCGCCATTGCATCGCAGGATCGTGCGCTTTTATGACCTGCCGAAAGAAACCGGTGTGATTGTCCTGGCAGCGGCTGACGGCACACCGGCGCAAAAGGCAGGGCTGCGCGAAGGTGATGTCATCATCGCATTCGGCGGCCAGCCGATCGCAGGCGTGGACGACCTGCACCGTTTATTGACCGATGCACAAGTTGACGTAAAGACGTCAGTGACAATTCTGCGCAGGACGGAACGGTTCGAGTTGGCGATCGTTCCTGAAGAGTCGGAGCAATAAGCGCTCTTTGTATAAGGGATTTCTGAGGATAAGTTCCGCCAATCGATGGCACCTTTTCTGTTCATTGCAACTCCCATTCCCCTATGTTAGTTTCTGAAACAGAAGGGATTACCTTGCAGGCGAAAGTTCCTGCCGGGCTGGACCGAAAAGAGGCCGAGATATACCAGCGGCTGGATCCGGAACGGCTTCCAAAGCACATTGCAATCATCATGGACGGCAACGGCCGATGGGCGCGCAAGCGCCACCTGCCGCGGGTAGCCGGACATCGCGCCGGAGTCACGTCTGTGCGTTATGTAGTGGAGGCTGCATCCCGCATCGGAATCCCATCCCTTACCCTTTACGCATTTTCTGAAGAAAACTGGAAGCGCCGTCCCAAGGCTGAAGTGGATTTCCTGATGAAGCTGCTCTCCCGCTATTTAAGGCAGGAGGTCCCGACGCTTCACAAGAACAACGTGCGCCTGCAATACATTGGCAGGCTGCATGAGCTCCCAGTTTTTGTACAGGAAAAGATGGCTTGGGCGCGCGAGGAAACTTCGCCCAACACTGGTATGGTGCTGACGCTCGCACTGAATTACAGCGCCCGTTCGGAGTTAGTGGATGCGTTTCAATCGATGCTGAAAGCTGCCGCCAATAATGGCGGGCTCGATCACCTGACAATTGACGAAGAAACGATCTCGCGACACCTCTACACCAGCCACTTGCCTGATCCCGATCTCGTCATCCGCACGAGCGGAGAGATGCGCTTGAGCAATTTCCTGCTTTGGCAACTCGCCTACGCCGAAATTTATGTCACGCCAACACTGTGGCCGGAATTCCGCGGCGTCCACCTGCTCGAAGGCATCGCTGATTATCAAAAGCGTGACCGCCGCTACGGCGGACTTAACGATTCACACTCTGCACGTGCTCTGCGGAGCTGATCCCCATTGGAACTGCTCAAGCGAGTACTCACCGCCGTAGTGCTCATCCCGATAGTTTTGCTGCTGGTGTTGCGCGCACCGGTGCCGGTACTCGCGTTTGTGGCGGGAGTAGTAGCGCTACTTGCGATTCATGAACTGCTCAAGCTTGCGGAAAGCTACAGCATCCGGCCGCTCTACCTTCCTACTTACGTTTTTGCGGGATTATTTTTTCTGCTGATCGCAATCAGCCCAGGGCTGACGCCGGCGCTTTCGACTTCAGGATTCGCGTTCATTGCTGTGTGCGCCGCGGCGTTCTCGCCATTTGTTTTCCTCGCGATTGCAATGCGGCGCGATGAGCTGTCCACTGCCTTCCCGGCGGCGATGGCCGCAGCCTTCGCATTCGTTTATATCGCGCTCCCGATGGCTTTTCTGGTGCAATTGCGCGAGCAGTGGGAAGGCAGTTTTTTTCTTCTTTATCTGTTGCTGCTGGTCTGGGCAGGAGATATCTTTGCCTACTTCATCGGCAAGGCGCTGGGCACGCACCGCATGTCTCCGCGTGTCAGCCCAAAAAAAACCTGGGAAGGCGCGGTCGCGTCCATTATTGCCAGCGTCGCGGTGGGCATGCTCATGGCTCATTACGCGGTGCCGATCAGCAGAGCTTTGCTGCATGCGAGATTGATCGAACAACGCGACGACGGCGTATTCCAGGAACCACAGATGTTCGCCATCGTGCTTCTTTCCATTGTGCTTAATGTCGCGGCGCAGCTTGGGGACTTGGTTGAATCGCTAATCAAGCGTGGCGCGGGTGCAAAAGATTCCGGCGCCATTCTTCCCGGACACGGCGGGATGTTCGACCGCATTGACGCCTTGCTCTTTGCTGCTCCCGTGCTGTGGGCTTACATGGCGTGGCGGGTCTTGATGCAATAGGCACGACTCCCTGGGCGCGGGGTACGTATTAACTGTGAGGTTCATTCTATGGACGCAATGGGAATATGTTCGGCGCTGTGGATGGTGCTTTGGCTAGTCTGGTTGGTAGCTTGGCTACGAACTAAGCGGACGCAGCAACGCGTTGACTTTGGTTCGCGCCTGCTCTATGGTCTCCCAGTATTACTGGCTTTTTATCTTCTTTTCGGCGCCCACCTTCCCCTTCTATGGCTCAAGTCAAGAATCATTCCGCGAAACGTTTGGCTCGATGGGCTAGCCGTTTTGCTAACTGCGACAGGAATCGCGTTCGCGATCTGGGCGAGGTTCTACATCGGAGCGAACTGGAGCAGCGCAGTAAGCATCAAGGTTGACCATCAGCTCATTCGAACTGGGCCCTACGCCTGGGTGAGACACCCGATTTACTCAGGACTTTTATTGGCAATGATAGGAACTGCATTGGCCCGCAGTGAACCCCGAGGTGTGTTTGCTCTCATCCTGCTGTGGCTAGGATTCTGGATCAAAAGCCGAATGGAGGAAGGATTCATGCGCAAGACGTTCGGCGAAGAATACCAGGAGTACAGCCGATCGACCGGCGCCCTGGTTCCGCGGATACGTCCGTAGTCCGGAGTAAAGTTGCTCCAATCCACCCGCCTAGATACAATTGCCGCCGGACGCGGCTTGTGTGCTTCCGATTCTGCCCGACGCCGGCGATCAGCCGTCCAATCTTGCAACCTAAGAGGCGCTTATGAAAAAGCTTCTGACGTTTGTGCTGCTCGTGACCGCGATGTCTTTTGCGCAAAGTCCGTTTGACGGAACATGGGTCACAAAGCTGGACTCGGCACAATTTCCCAAGAAGCCTGAGATTTTTCTGCTGGCCAAGGGCAGGTATCACTGTTCGAGCTGCGTTCCGAAGATCGACGTCAAGGCGGATGGTACCGACCAGAAGGTGTCTGGATTCTCATATTTCAACACGATCGCTGTTCGCGTGGTTGACAAGCATTCAATCGAGGTCACGGAGAAAAAAGACGGCAAAACCATGTTCACAGAAACTGACGTGGTTTCCTCGAACGGCAACCGGATGAACCAAAAGTTCACCGACAGAACGGAAGAAAAGCCGGTGAGCGGAGATATCCAGTATTTGCGCGTGGCCAAGGGGCCGTCCGGCGCTCACGCGATCTCCGGGTCGTGGCGGGCGACAAAAGTGAACAGCGTCTCCGACAACGGCTTGAGGATGACGTACCACGCTACTGCTGACGGATTTAGGATGAGCGACCCCAATGGCGAAAGCTACGACGCAAAATTTGACGGCAAAGAATATGAGATGAAAGGCGATCCCGGTCACACCATGGTTTCTGTTAAGCGCGTTGACAGTCGAACGATTGAGGAGACAGATAAGCGGGATGGGAAGGTCGAGGGCGTGCTGCGCCTGAAAGTTTCCCCTGATGGTAAGACCATACACGCGGTTTTCGAAAACAAGCGTCAGGGAACTACCACCAGCTGGAAGATGGCGAAAGAGAAATAAACTGGGAATTTACGAGCGCCGTTATTCGGTCGCCGCGGAACTTACGTGCTTACACCGTCGGAACATGAGAATAGCAACTGTTTGCTATGCTCATGTCTATGTCCATGCTCTCACTCATCGGGCTCGTGATCACGTTATTAGCGGTTCAGTTGGACCCTGCGCTCACACCTCACAAGGCACCGCAACCGGCATTGCCAAAGATCGACGAGAACGCCTGCCCGTTTGAAGGCTGTCAGTTCGGTACGTGGACGGCAAATGAAGCGGTGCAGCTTTTTTCTACCTGGAATGCGGACAGGAATCCGGTTGGCAAGATAGCAAAAGGGGAGCCGGTCACCGCGATCACCGGCATCCATATAACTCTCGCTCCCTCTGAGATTCAGGTGACGGAACCTATTTCTACCTATGGTTTGAAACCAGGCGACATGGTCTTTGGTTATATGAACGTCGGGGAAGGTAATTTTAACGCCTGGTTCAATGGTTATTGGGTCGAACAGTTTGACGGGAGTGGCATCGTTGCTCCGGACGAATCGGGATGTCGGCGCAATTGCAATGCGAAATTGCTGAAGCCAGGTCGCGTGGAGTGGTGGATTCAGGTGAAGACCCAAGATGGCATTACCGGCTGGACAAAAGAGGGCGCGAAGTTCGAAGGCAAGGACGCGCTCGAGTAATCGGAATCACCGCTGGTTTATCTTTCGTCATCGATCGGTCTGAGAGAACTGCCACATGGCGACTCTGCGACGACAAACCTAATTCGTTGCCGAGCGAGAAATGAACTCTCAATTCCGTACCATGATTATCAAGCCTTGTCGCGGGACTCTCCGCACAGGTGTGGCACCGCATCTCGGTCAGAGCGAAAGACACCTAGTAGCCCATACGGTCTCACCACGCAACTATAAAGTCTTCCCTTACCAGTGGCCGCTTTTGACAATTCCATGAACAACTACGTCCTGAGTTGCGCATCTATTCTTCGCGACAGGAGATTCACTTAAGCCAAATGCGGAGTTCTTTCCAACGGGCAAGCCTTGGCATGGTGACAGCGAACAAGCTGTCCGCACAATCCTCGGCTGGAATTTGAAGAGGCCGCCCGGGTAATTTAATGACAGCGTGTGCGCTAATTGACAGCGTGTCCGACGAAGGTTTGTATCTAACTTCCCATCGGAGTTGCTGAGCAAACGTAAAAGTTAGCGGTTGGAGGCGATAAGGGTTTTCTTGAGGAGAACGTTAGCAGCATCGGCCAGGCTTAACTCATCGGGCATCCGCTCGAAATTGCTGTGAACTTCTTTCTGTTGTACTGCGATGCTTTTGAATAGCAGCGCTTTGCCTTGCATATTCACCGTGAGCTCGGTGAGTTCAAAATCCCCAGGCGCGATCTCGGCGCGCTTTACGATAAACCGGCCGCCTTTCTCCAGATGACCCAATAATCCTCCGCCAAACTTGACCTCGTTCGTAAGCTGGCCACTAATGCTAATGAGCCGCTGCTGCCTTACATCAACCCACATCTCTCCTGCCATTTGCTGAAGAACTTTTCCTTCGCGAGATGGAGGTTGAAAATGCGGATTCGGCTTGAAGTTCAGCTTAGCTGCATTTCCACTTTCGCCCGCATACTCGAAAACGAAAGCGTCGGGGATCATCCGAAGAAACGTATTGCACTGCTCAGCATCCTTTCGGCGGGCTTCTTCTGCCTTCCGTTGCTCGTCTGGACTGTGTGAGAATCTGAGAATGCGTTTGGCCTCATTCGCCTCCTGAGCTCCGGTCAAAGGCTTTCCCGCAACTGCCATCAATCGGTCGAGCGATCCAGATTGGGTTTCGACGACGGTCCTGGTTTCCTGCCTTGGTCCTGACGTCTTCTCTAAGCGGTATTTCCAATGGATATTATTGGCGGCCGAAGGGTGCATCTCGTTGTAAATGACGTTCTTGACGGTATCGAGGGGGGAGCGCTGCTGAGGCGACTGCGCCACCGCTGTTTGCGCTGCCAGGAGTGCGAGGACCACCGAGAACGGCACGTGTATGTTGTGAGTAGCCACGAACCTCGCTCCTTAGAGTCCACTCCAAGGCTAGGGAACGCGGAGGGAGTCAACAATCGGGAGGATGGGGTAGCAAGGGCAGGAAAATCCCTGATTTTGAGAGAGTTGGGTGGAGAGCAGGAGGAACTAGCCTGCCCGAGTTCGAACGGGCGGGTTGAGCGGGACGGCCTGCAAAGTGAAGGTGAGATTCCGACTGGCCTGTGCGGCCACTTTTTGGGTATTTATCCCGGAATGCCTCATCCCGAAACTCGTGAGGGATTGCCACGGACACCCGGAATACGACCAGTTCGGCTTTCCGTTTCCAGCGTGACAGGGTTGCATTACCGCAAGATCCCTCGTGCTACTGAAAGTCTGGGACTTCGGGATGACGCGTTTATAGATTCAAAAGCCCTCCCCTCTATCAGTCGGGCAAAGAACGTGCTCTGAGTGGAACCGACAAGATGTAAAATGCGTCCGCCTCAGGTTTGAATCGAGAATTGCAACGCAAAATAGGAGGAGGATGACATGCAAAGATCAGTGTTGATTGCCGGAGTAGCAGCCGCCCTCATGGTCGCGTGGTCCATTGGGCGGGTGCAGGGACAGCAAGGTAATGACAAAGTTGTATTTGTTTCTTCAAGCAAGGCGAATTTCAGCGCAATGGGGCCTAATTCGAGAGGTGTTACCGCGGCTCCGATTTGGGGAGACGCCAACACCGGCGCGCATGCAACATTCTCGAAGTTTCCCGCAGGATACGATGCCGGTATGCACACCCACACTAACGATGTCTGGCTTGTGGTTATTAAGGGCGCCTACTTATATAAGGACGAGAATGGTGAGAAGCGAGTAGGTCCGGGCGATTTCATTCGCGTTCCCGGTGGGCACAAACACTGGAGCGGCGGAGACAAGAAAGAAGGCGCGCTGTTCTACGAGGAATCCTCCGGCAAATTTGATTTGATACCAGCAAAGTAGGACGTTCCAGATCGACACCTCTACTAGGAACGCGTCATGCCGAAACTCGGCGCTTTTCAGCCGAGTGAGGGATCTTGCGGGGATCACCTGAGTCAAGTTCGGGACATTCGCAGAGTTCGGGCCACCGCATGCCAGATCCCTCGCCCCGCTGGTAAAAAGCGCGGGGCTTCGGGATGACGCATGTTGGAGTGAGAGCCTCCCACCGCCGGGTGCCGCATTTTTCGCGTCCTTTTCGAAAGAGCCTGCCCTGAGCGCAGTCGGAGAAGGCACCCTCGACGTACGCGCCTGATCGATCCCACAACTGGATCCTCCTTTACCCCGCATCCCAGGCCTTCCGTTCCGCATCTAAACATTGACAACATCTCACTCAACTCTCATAATAAGCCAGAGCTAAAATGTGAGTACATGATTTAAAAGCACTTAGAAGCAGCTGTCAGCCTTCAGCCCTCAGCTAAGGCCTAGCGCGCCAGCAGCGATTGCAGGGTACCGGCAATTATAAGGATCAGCATTCGAAACGAAATTCAAGGAGAGCATTATGGCGAAAATTATTGGAATTGACCTGGGGACTACCAACTCCTGCGTCGCGGTTATGGAGGGTGGCGAGCCCAAGGTGATCCCTAACGAGGAAGGCGGGCGGACTACTCCGTCCGTGGTGGCGTTTACCAAGACCGGGGAACGGTTGGTAGGGCAGGTGGCCAAGCGCCAGGCTATTACCAATCCCGAGAACACGATTTATTCAATCAAGCGCTTCATGGGACGGCGCTTCGACGAAGTGAACGAGGAAATGAAGATGGTCCCTTACAAAGTGGAGCGCGATGGCGACCACGTTTCGATTGTGGCACAGGGAAAGAAGTACACCCCGCCTGAGATTTCGGCCATGATTCTACAAAAGCTGAAGAAGGCGGCCGAGGATTATTTGGGCGAGAAGGTGACCGAAGCGGTCATCACGGTGCCGGCATATTTCAATGATGCGCAGCGCCAGGCGACTAAAGATGCGGGCAAGATTGCCGGGCTCGACGTGAAGCGAATAATCAACGAGCCGACGGCGGCCGCACTGGCTTATGGGCTCGACAAAGGGAAAGACGAGACCATCGCCGTGTACGACTTCGGTGGCGGAACGTTCGACATTTCGATTCTCGAAGTCGGCGAAGGCGTGATCGAGGTAAAGGCCACGAATGGTGATACCCACCTCGGCGGCGACAATATTGATCAGCGCCTGGTTGATTGGTTAATTGACGAGTTCAAGAAAGACGAAGGTCTCGACTTGCGCGGCAAGGGAAACGAAATGGCGTTGCAGCGTTTGCGTGACGCAGCCGAGCGCGCCAAGATCGAGCTTTCGACCACGATGGAGACCGAGATTAACCTGCCATTCATCACCGCCGATGCGAGCGGTCCGAAGCACCTGGTGAAGAAACTGACCAGGGCGAAGCTTGAAGGCATGGTGGAAGACATTCTGCAGCGGTCAGTTGGTCCGTCGAAGCAGTGCATGAAGGACGCGGGCGTTGACACCAGCAAGATCAACGAAGTGGTGTTGGTTGGCGGACAGACACGCATGCCGCGTATTCAGGCGATTGTGAAGGAATTGTTCGGCAAGGAAGGCCACAAGGGAGTGAACCCGGATGAAGTGGTCGCAGTTGGCGCGGGCATCCAGGGCGGGGTGCTGGGCGGTGAAGTGAAAGACCTGCTGCTGCTGGACGTGACCCCGTTGACGTTGGCGATTGAAACTCTGGGCGGAGTGGCGACTCCGATGATCCCGCGCAACACGACGATTCCGACCAAGAAGACGGAAACGTTCTCGACCGC
>Ga0070717_10001076_pt1 | contig 18346 bp, 11 predicted proteins | sample LARL113metaG_FD_71366 | JGI IMG/M metagenome (GOLD analysis project Ga0070717, IMG submission 71366) | Corn, switchgrass and miscanthus rhizosphere microbial communities from Kellogg Biological Station, Michigan, USA - LAR L11-3 metaG | ecosystem: Host-associated > Plants > Roots > Rhizosphere ... | reverse complement strand
GATGGCCTCACCCAACATCGAATATCAAGTTGTCAAAGAACTTCTTTGCCCCTTGTCCCCCGCGTATTCACGGATTAAAGGGAACGGGTCGCACGTATCGAAGCGCACCAGTTCTTGGCTGATGGCGGTGACAGGGCAGAGCCGCATCAGGCGGCGCACCCACGTGAGCACGTTGCACACGCCGCTCTCTAACGAAGGTGGCAATATCCCTGTTCGTTTGCGCCGATTCGCAAAGCGCGGTTTCCTGTATCTGGTCTTGCGCTGTCTTCTGCTTCTCCTGATTGCTCGACGCTTGTCTAATGCGCGCTTGATCTGCTTGCCGCGATGGGTTAGTTCTGCCGCCCACACCACTTCTCCCGTGGGGTCGTTGACGAGGGCGATGCCAGTGGTTTGGCTTCCCGGATCGACTTTGATGCGCAACGGGTGAAGTGTGGGCTGCTCCACCGCACTCGCCAGAATGATCGTGAACGGGTAGCGTCGATAGACGGCTGCCTTGCCTCGTTTGAGCAGTAAGCGGGCACGTCCCGGATGTATCGGGTTCAATGCTTGTTTGTTGGCATCTAGGACAAAGACCTGTGACATGGTGGATTCCTTTGGTTGTGCTCTTGCGAGCCTCCGCTTACGCGGGTGATGCTCACCTCGTCAATGTTCTTGAGCGGTTTCATATGAGCAGAACACTGGCTTTACCTCGTCAACCTGATTAATGCTGCTCCGCAGAGGTCCGGGCTGGTGAAGCACCCGGACGTGCCTATCCATTCGCTCCGAACGAAGCCCCATCAGCCTTTTTCCAAAAGAAGAAGACTGGTGGCTGAGACTGGTCAAGATGAGGCTTGCTCCTGCAAGCAAGCCTGCCCCGTTCTATGGGGCGGGTTCCTGACTTTTGACTCCCGGCGAGCGATCAGCAGATCACCCTGCGTCAGGCAGAGTCGTGGCAGGACAGCACTATTCCTCATCCGTTCTCCTCTCCGGCGAGCAATGCACCTTTCAGCAGCATTACCCGGCGACAACAAGAGGAAGAGGTGGACTGACCTCGTCTTGAGCTGGTGGACTCGTTGACTTCATCCAGCCACGGCAGATGCGCCGCTCGGTTCAGGATGGAACCGACAAACATCTGTTCTACTTAAAAAGATATACCATACCAGGCATGAAAATACAAGCCATTTTTTACCTCAGTTCTTTCCTCTTCCTCGCAATGCGGCGCCAAAATAACACTGCCAGATCCTGTAGAACCACACCCAAAATTGCAGGCATAGAGCGGCTTCATGATCACTTGCATCGGATGCGAGAGTCGCATCATTTCACCCATCAGTAGTACTCTTTAAGCTCATCTTTTTTAGGCTAGTGGTCAGTCCGCTTAGGTTTTGACAGATGACTTCTCACCTCTCTTATCGCAAAATTCTTTCGAGCGTCTTTTGAACCTGCCTAAAGTTCATTCTAGCCGGGCTGAACCATACATTAGATTTCTAAATGTTTTAAAATGTGTTACACTATATACATCCTTAATCTATTCTATGGGCAACCCTCATACACTTTTCAGGAGTCAAAAGTGAAAGAATCTACAAGCACGAGAGAACCTAAAAGGAGCAAAAAAGGTGCGCATCGATACATTGACTATCGTATTGAACATGCCGAATTGCAGTTATTTCAGCGTTATTTTTTCTCGCGTGTGTTAAGACTGTCACTAATGCTTATTCATGAAAATATTTCAGATAGCCCTATTGGACTAGTTTTGCCTTCACAAAAGAACCGCGCTTTTTCTTCAATATCTTCTCCAGGAGAGTTACTCAAGGTTGGTGAATCCCTTATAGGGTGGTTGGGACCAACTGGCTCATTCTACACATTCCTCGATGCGGCTCCTTCATTCGAATTTCCTGATGATTTCCGAATACTTCGGCTTCAGAAAGAAGCTACTTCGGAGGACAACACATTGATAGTCGTGCCAAGAAGGGCTAAATCCCCAACCATAGCAAAATCAATAATAGAGGTGATGCGGCACCTCCTCACCTCCCTCTATGAAGATACACACAATTGGCATGCACTCTTTGGCCAAGGGATGCGCGATCTACTCGATCCATTGACCGATTTTTACAGTGGTTCACATCATTCTGATATCATTCTCAATGGTCTGGCAGATATGGTGGTTCACTTAGGCGGCCATATGAAAAACGGTCAACAACTATGGCGATTTTGTTGTATTCTGCTGCCGAAAGACCTCTTGCTACCATTACAGCAACGCAGCCTTGTTGTACGGGCTCAAAGTAAGAATTCCCCGCACAATGTGGGCCTTACAACTGTTTCGACGTACGATTCCCCTATTTGCCTGAGCCTTAGAGCCTACCAGAGTGGCCATATTATCTACCGCTCTAAAATAGCCGACATAGATTCAACGGTCTCTCACCGCCAGGTAGAAGGCCCGATTCGTTCCGCGATTGCTGTCCCAGTTGGTGGAGGGAATGGGTTACCACTTGCAGTGCTTTATGTTGCTTCAGATGAAATAGAAGCATTCTCGGTTCATGGGCAATGCTTGTTGAGAAACATCGGGAAGATCGTGGAGGAACTGCTGATGACATACCATATTCAAAAGACGATAATGGTGAAGCTTGCGGACATAATGATTCACCCGGGTATTGTTGATATATCGTTTGGGGATTTTGGAACAGAGACCGAATTCAGGAGCGATGTCGAGGGAATTCTCTCAGAGATTAAGAAGCACATTCAGGAGAGAGAAGTGCAAGCAGATAAAAAAGGTCTTTCGCTTGAAAGATCCAGCTACGAGCTTGAGGTAGAGCATCGGCCTGTGAACGTGGTATCTTTCATTGCCATTGATGTGGATAATCATAGCAGTATTGCCAATCAGTATGGTGACCAGTTGGCAAGGAATTTGAGCAGAGAGGTAGGCCTCCGTCTCAATGGAGAGCTTCGCACGTTTTTCACGAAAGGAAGAGATTATCAGTTATATCATGCATATGCTGGCAGATTCTACCTTCTCCTGAAGAATACTCCCCATGAAGAGGCACAAGTGTTCGCGGAGCATTTGAGAAATACTTTAAGGGGTCCTTACCAGGTCGATGCTTTACGCATCTCCATTGAGCAGCCGACGCTCCCAGGAGGGACGCTGGTTCTTCCTAATGTCACAGTACGTTTAGCTGTGACTTCATACAAATACACAACGCTAAAAGAGTTTTTCCAGAAGTACTATGAGGCGACTGCTATTAGTGCATTGATAAACCTGGCTCTTGAAGACGGGCTCAAGCTAGGCGAGGATAAGGGGGGAAATGTAGTAATTTCCTGGTCCTTTGCAAAAAAGATGTTTGAATCATGGCTACCACGGCAATTAGATTGAGTTTAGTACCTCAGTTTCACCCAAACTAATGATTATTGTAAGTATGATGCGACACGCGTGATCTGGATCATCCTTTCAGTCCAAAGGGACAATGGATTCAGAAAGGATGATCCAGGTAGGAGCCCATTAGGCTCTTAATGCAAGATGCAGCCGCTGAACATGGTCTGGGCCGGTACTCAACCTCTCTTTTTGCTCCATCATGATTAGGGTCAGCCGCTCACGTACAAAAGAGATCGGTACCTCACCGAATTGCTGATTCACAGAGAAATTGAACTCGTCTCGCTCCAGCAATTCACGGATTTGACCGTTATCGGTCAGATCGACAGATTCATACCGCAATAGATCTTCTTCTCTGTATCGGCCTGTGGCCATTAACCTGTTCCACTCAGGCGTTCCAGGATAGGGTCGGAATTCAAACACACTGCACCTGAATGTTCCTGCTTCGCGATCTGATATATCCCACAACTCGTGGATAATTCGTATCGTATCTTCGAGGTCGGAGTGTGATTCGGTTGGAAACCCGAGAATGAAGTACCCCTTCACATTGATGCCTCGACTCGTCAGGGCTTGAACTGTTCCTTTCGTCATGTCCGGTGTAATACGCTTCCCCATGTAGTTCAAAAGACGTTCGCTCCCCGACTCAATACCAAGAGCTACCTCACGGCAACCTGTTTCTTTCATCAAATCCAACAGAGGATCAGGTGCTCGACTGAGAATATTGATGCGGCCGGTAGCTTCCCAGGTAAATTTGCCTCCAATATCATGTTCTTTAAAAGCAGCAAGGCACTTTCTCATGAAAGCGGGGCTTGCTAGGAATAGATCATCAACAAACCGGAAAGCAGTCGCTCCATATCTCATTGCGAGATATTCCATCTCGGCAATAATGTTTTGCGGATCCCTGGTGCGAATTGATATATCAGGATTCACACTCACCGCTGCACTGCAGAACGAGCAGTCATACGGGCACCCACGTGATCCGACCAAGTTTGCCTCAATTACCCCCCTTTCGTTCTCGAAAGGATCTTGAACCAAAAAAGTACGGTCTACAAATGGCAGTGTGTTAATATCTGGCGCTAGCCAAAAAGTAGCGTACTTGCTCGAAGGAGGATCACTTTGGCAAACCTTACCCGTATTATCCCGCCACCATACGCCTGGTAGTTCACTTCGCCGCGTTAAATCATTTAGGAGCGCCGTGACCCGCGCCTCTCCTTCGCCCAGAATGAGCGCATCTATGCGCGGGATACGTAGGTCACTTAGGATTTGCCAGGGCATGGCTTTTGCTTGATGTCCCCCCAGCATAACGGCGATTTCCGCGTCCAATCCTCGCAGTATATCAACAGAGTAACGAAACGTTGGTGCCAAAAGGTTAAGCCCTACCCAGCGGGGTTTTATGCCATTGACGAGAGAAATGATTTGAGAAATACCTAGTCCGAGTGCTTCCGCATCGAGAACGCCTACGTTTAAGCCCTGTTGATGCGCGTACGTTGCAATATATCCCAACCCCAGAACAGGTAGCGTAAAATCGTTGTAACGTGGCGACAAGTCATAGTTCTTGAGAGGAGAATTTATAAAAACGACATCTACAGGACGGGCGTTATCAGCCCCTAAAAGCATGCATCCAATCTCCAATCTGACGACGATCAACTTGCTCGAGCAAGATGCAAAATCTTTATTGCGGCTCGAGAGAACAATAACGATGAAAATTGTGCTCCTATACTGCTGATATGTCACAGTATGTTTTATCCACTGAAGCGAGATTCCCATAAGTTAAAAGATAAAAGGCTATCCGGTCTGCATAATTGCCATTCCTCCTTTCCCACACTGCGCGAAACTCATTCTCACTGCAAGGCCAGTCACTATCAGGCCAAAATCGGTTTGTCCAGGTTCTTACCGCTAAATCCCCAAAGGGATACAGGGACCAATCACCTTTGAAGTCGCACAATGCAACGCGCGCTGTCCACTGTCCAACTCCTTTCAGCTTCTGGAGAATTGCCAATGCCACTTGAGTAGGAACCTTACTAACACTCTCCTCGACATTGTCTTCTAGAAGGCTCCTGGCAACCTGCTGAATAACCCGTGCCTTAAAGCCAAGCCCACATTTAGTGAGTTCATCTAGGGGAAGTTGCGCGAGCCTCTCTAAGGGTGGAAAACTGAAATGAGTCACTCCTTCGTGAGTACAGGTATTGCCAAACTGTACGATAAAACGATGCAACAGCTTCCTGGCCTGAGATGCCGTAATTACTTGACGAATAATCGCCTTAATCACAGCCTCACCAGGTGTTACACTTGCTACATGCACCAAGGGAGACATCTCAATGAAATGCTTTGCTAATAACGGGGGGAGATTCTGAACTGCTACACTTGGAAGTATTATCGGTATCAAGATCCGTTCCGTCAGATGCCGTATTTTGCTTGGCTGCACAACTCCTGAACTAGCCCAGGAAACGACACCTGACTTCATTACCTTGACTAGAGCCCAATTTCCATCAACCTCTATCAACCGATACCAGTTGTCATTCTGATCAAAAACATCAGGGCGCACAAAAGAACGAGATGAATAAGAGGCGAGCTTCCTCAAAGAGCTGGTATAGGCCAGCTCAAAGGTACCAAAGTGGTCCGGCAGTAACGGAAATGAAATATCAATATGCATGTCCCTCTTCCCCAAGATTGGACAACACAACGCAACATATAGCTATAGACAGAAGCACGACTTCCCCTAAATCGCGTATGTATCCCCAGCTATAACAAAAGTATTAGCTTCCTCATGGCTATCCCTGAACTTCTACTAATTCGGGACTGAGCAATGGAGGGTACTTCCTGAAACTTCGACTCTCGTGATCCCAAGCAAGCACAACATCGCCTCCTTCGTCCATTCCCATTTTGAGAACGTGGTCTAAAGTAGAGAAGATTTTCTCTGTAACCTCAGATATAGCAGTTGTATCAGAATAGCGCCCTAAGATTTGTTCCAGCTTGCTGTACTTATACGAATTCACGCCCAAACGCACCGTGACATTATGAAGAATGAGCATTCCACCTGCTAGAGTAGTCTGTTCAGTGAGACTTCGCTTCACATCAACGCGATAGGAGCCTGACAAAGACTGATTAAGGCGTTGCGCATCTTCTAGCGCTTGCTTGTCATCAACGCCTTTCATAAGAATATAGAACCTATCTGCATACAAGTGATAAAGTCTGCACGTTTCAGGTTTTCTAAGTATTGCACGAAAATGCCCCTGAATTCTGAGTCCGACTTCTCGACTCAGGTTTCTTGTTACCAATTCACCATACTGATTTGCGCGACTGCTCTGATTATCTATATCGATAGCAATGATCGCCACCCATTCATCTTGTTGCTCATCTTCGTATTCTCCGTCCTGTTGCCCTGTCCAGTACGCTTCGCCCTCTTGCTCGCCTCCGTACACCTCATGAATCTCTCCAGGCAAAGGCTTTTTGTTTGCTTGCTCCATTCTCTCTTGCTTCTGTTTCTTAATGTCAGAGAGAATCTCTTTGATATCATTCCTGAATTCAGTCTCTGATCCGAAATCCTTAAACGCCTTATCAACAACGCCGGGATTAGCCAACAGGTCCATGAGTTCCTTCGTTACACGCTGCCGAGCGAGGTAGCTCCTAAGCAATTCCTCCAAGATTCTGCAAGTGATTCTCAACAGACGCTCATCAGCTTCGGTGAAGGCCTTCGATTTTTCAGATGCAACATATAACACTGCTAAGGGTCTTCCATCCTCTCCCCCTATCGGAACAGCAATGTCAGAACCAATTTTGAATTTTTCCGCACCAATGTCAATACTTGAGTCTTCGGATGCAAGATCAGAGCGATAAATGATATGTCCGCTTTGGAAAGCGCGGAGATTGATGCTTTTAGAGGCCTCATATGGATAGAAGGTATCTACACCTACTTTATATGGCCCTTTTTCACTTTGTGCTTGAACAAACAGACTTCGTTGTTGCAAGGGTAGAATCGAATCTTTGGGAAGCAGTATAGAGCAATACTGCCAGCGCTGTTGATTTTCATCCTCCCGATCTCCCAAAGACACGATCATATCAGCAAAACGGTTAAGAATATTATCAGGAAGATTTATGCTCGTGTTAAAATCTAGTACCGGGTCGATGTAGTCTCCTACATCTTGAGCAAAAGAAGACTGCCAGTCTGGCATAAATTTGTAAATTAGTGCCAGGAAACGTTGAACGGTATCTACCACTTCACAACTAAGATTAAGAGGCTTGACCTTCCTTTGGACAACTATTAACGCATTGTTCCCTGGAAAATCTGAGGCATTTACAGGTAGAACGATTTCCTGAGAAGGATCCTCTTTCCCTACTCGAAACGGGAGTAAGCGGAAGTCATGAGGATATTCGAATGAAGGTGCTATGTCAAGAAATGTAGAAAATGAGCCATTTTGTCCTAACCAACCGATCAGAGACATACCCGCCTTCTGTAAATCTTTTGGGCTTCTCAAGGAGAGAGGTACACCTCGCACTGTTAGAGGCAAAACTATTCCCGCAATCGTATCTAGACCTTCGCAGATAAGCATGAGCGACATTCGCAATACATGAGAGACAAAGTAGCGCCAGAACAGTTGTTGGTTGAGGTTATCAATACGAACGTCAATTGACTGAGGCTCAGTTTGTTTTCCATTGAGCCCCATCATTTGCCCTTTTTGACCGGCTGAAGCAGAAACTGAAGCCCAAATGTTCTCAATTTCAGTTGGTATCTCCCCAGGAGTATAGTGGGCATCGATAAGCTCACGGATAATTGCAAGTTTATTCAACTCTTCGTAAGAATAATGCCGCTGTCCTCCAGCTTGCCGTATTGGCTTGAGTAATTTACGATCTTCCCAAACGCGCAACTGGTTCTCTGTAAAACCGAAGAGCCGTGCGGCACGTCCAATTGTTACCCTGGCTTCAGAGTATCCACGAGCCATATTTTTGTGAATACGCTTCTGTACATCTTCCTCTCGAAGGTATTCCTCTATGCTCATGTTCGGCCGAACCCGCTCATCCATCCTGGTCTCCCTAAATGTTACAAGCGATGCTAAAAACCACAATCCTACATAACTAACGAACTTCTACAATTAGGAGTCACTGTTATTATTAATTACGGAGGTATCTCATAAAATTTGCGAAGATATTTGCGATGTTTGCTTTAACCGTTCAAACATATATATATGCCATCTATAAGTTTTCCGTTGATATGGAATAATTTGTATAACATTTCTTGGGAAAAGTCAAGATTTCTCAACATTTATATTTATCTAGTAGTGGATGCACTGGACGTTTTCAACAGAGAAGACCTTCGAGCCTTCTTAACACGAGAAATTATACTATTTTTTTAACATCCTTTCGTTATGAACAAGTTTAAACAAGATGAATGCTAAGGCCAAGAACTAATCTCCCAAAAAAACCGACAAAAGTGAGATAATCTACACAAGAAGTAAACTGCTTTATTATATAGCCTATGTTAAAGGGTTATATCAGGATGCGGGCGATGAAAGAGTGCGATCAGGATCTTGAACACAGCGATTATTGAGGCCAAGCGAACCTCCATGGAAAAAGCGGAGCAAGGTGATGGTGAATGGCTTCAGGTTGCAAATAACTGTGACCAAAGACCTTGAGGTTTTCACATTTGTGTCCATTCCTGCCTTATCGACACTGTTTGCAGGACGCCTTCAATGCAGCGAAAGCCGCAATCGGTCTAGACGATAGCCCGGCCTGTTGCACTATGCGATCACGGAAGCACTTGCAGAGCTTCCAGTTAGATGGCCTGCACCCGACGAAACATAGATGGGGTGATCGTCGTTGAGCTCTGCATCGAGTTGTTCAAGCATCGGATCGGTCTGCAACACTAGTTCAGGACCCATGCAAACTCGCCTTCAGTATCGTAGCGGTCAATGAGCATATTTCTTCCTTTCACAGCTCGCTCTCGCCGCGTTTCTACTCCCTTGTCTACTCAGAAGCCAATCTCTTTTGGCTCGGGTCACTTACATATCTGCTTACTTGCTGATTGAAAGCATTGCCTCCCTCTGGCGCTGTGTACAATTCAGCTCCGGAGGTGCTTTCAGAAGATCACTCTGTACCACAAACTTGTGCCAAAGAAGAAGCATTCAACCAAGCAGTTATATGATGTGAAGCTAGCTGCTTGCTTGCAAAATACTTGCCACATTGATTTAGGTGGTCTATACTTATGTATAGAATGTTTATATAGATCAATGATATTTATGAGGATACCTTGACGTAACCGGAAGTTTATGGTATATAGTTCTATATGATCAGGTAGTCTTCAACTTTACGCTAGCTATTTTAAGTATCTTATATGCCATTGAAGAATTTTTATAGTAGAGGCGAGCACAAGTAGCCATTTTGTAAAGGAGCAAGTAATATGCGGAGAGTTTCCGAGCGAAAAGGGAAAAATCGCAGTGCGTTCCGACGAGGCATCCTCTTGATCGTTTGCGTAGTGTTACTCAGCGCGGGTGTTTCTTTACAAAAAAACATTGCATACGCTGGAGAAGCGACAAGTGTCTTTCGTATGTTGGCTACGTGTCCAATTTCAGATTCCGTAAAACCTGGACCTAATTCGCTATTAGTTGTTTTGCTCGACCGTTCCGGCTCTCTCATTGACGGGCAAGAGGCCACTGACCCCAACCATTACAGCACCAGCGTGACGAAGGCGCTCGCCGACATGTGGCCCGGCAAGATGGCTGTCATCCCCTTCAAGGGTGATACCATTCCCCTCAAGCAGATCGGTCCTTACGCCTTATCTGATCCCACCCAGCGTGACACCCTGAAAAATCAAATACCCGAAGCTGATCCGAACGGGGACACACCTTTGGGTCCAGCGATGGACCAGGCATTGCAACTCACGAAGGGTGCGGCCCCTGGCTCCAGGGTTGTGGTTATCACTGATGGCGAACCAAATACGACGAGCGACCCCATTGGCTCACTTGAAGAAGCGCATATTCGCCATGACCTGCTCAAGCAGTTCTGCCAGAGGGGTGTGGCGGTCAGTTCGTTCGGGCTTGAAATTCACGACCCGCGAGCCGATGCGCTGCTCTCAGACATCGCAGCTGGTACTGGCGGTACCTATACGAAGGTGCAAAGCCCGCAGCAGCTCGCACAGAACGTTATTCAACTGTATCGCACTTGGCAGAACCTGGCACTTTCACAGCCGCCGCGAGACGTTAATGGCAGCTATGCGGTGTTCATTAACGACTTTGCCAGCTACGCCTATATCGTCGCATTCCGTTCCGACAGCTCATTTCACGTCCAGCTCTTCGGTAGCGATGGGAAGACGCCGGTCAAGGGCATAGAGCCCCTGTCGATCGAGACACATTACGTGATCTACAAGCTGGATATGTCCTCGTTCTCCACCGGTACCTATAGAGTAAAAGTGGTGAGCGACAGCGGGGTACTCGACAGCGCCGCCCAAGTCTACACCCTGGCGGACTATCCTCTCTTACACGTCAACCTGATCGCCCCGTCTGCTCAATATGTCTACACCGCGCAACCGTTGACCATCACGGCTGCCCTCTTCAAAGGGCAGAAACAATATGTGCCAACAAGCACGGTAGGGATGACGGTGGACATCACCTATCATGTGGGCGGGCAGCCAGACCAGACCATCACCGAAACGCTGGATCAGCAGGGACAGATTGATTTCAGCCACCAATTCTCCGCCTATACGCAGCCCGGGCAGCTCCGTATCGTCGTCCATGCCACGTATGAGGGCATACAAAAAGACTCACAGATATACAGGCTGCAGCTGGTAAGGCCACCCTATGTCTGCACGCGTGGGCTGTTGCAATGCACATGGCAGCAGTATCACTCACCCATACTGGGAATCGGCATACCGCTCCTCTGCCTGCTCCTGCTCCTGCTCGGCCTGCTCATCTGGCTCAAGAGGTGGAGTGATCAGCCTGCGCCGTACGGTTGGCTGGTAGATACACGGAAAATGCACGCCGTAGAACTGGGGAGAAATCGTCCGTTCTTCTCGAAGGCGCTGCACAAAGCTGTAATTGATGTGAGGGAAGTAGAGAGCGATCCCGATGCGCTTGGCGTCTTCGACTTTGCCGGTGAACCGTGTCAGTTCGTCTACAAGCCCGCTGGAGTCTATCTCCGGAGTAGTGGCAAGGGATTCTCTGACATCAAAGTTAGGAGCGGCACAAAAGAAGTAACGCTCGATGACAGGACGCTGGAAGCAGAACTGAAAGAGGGAAGCAGCATCACATTAGGCAATAGCGTGATTGGCACGTTTCAGACGACGGCTCCCCGGACACAGGGGAACCTGAGCTTTGTCTACAACTAGGCATATCCATGCGGAAACGAGATATCCTGACCACCTGCCGGGTGAACTGACAGGGGCCATTAACAGAAAGGTAACACAATGGCAAAACTCCTTTTGATGACCGCAGGAACCGTAGCCACCGGTGTCGGACGGGAATTCCTGCGGCAGGTTAAAGCCCACGCAGTGAGCGACCTGGAAGTCAAGGTACGGTATATGGATACCTCCTACCTGCCCGACACGTACCCCGATATTCAAGTTGGCGAATGGTTCCATTTGAAGGTCGACGCTCGCCACATGAATTTCACACAAAGGAAGCTCGACGAGAACCGGCGCTTGAAGAAGCTCCTCTATCCTGGGCTCTTGCCGGAGACCGATGGGACAGGAGGCGGGAGCATACGGTACAACGGGGCTGGGGCGATAGAAGTCGCACGCGATGACATAAAGGCATGGATCAAGAGCGGTATGGATGATCTGGCGAGAACCGCCGACAGGCAGACCAGAATAGCCGTAGCACTGGTGGTGAGCGCCGTCGGAGCAACGGGGAGTGGCTCGCTGGAACGACTGATCGAACTGATCGTCGAAGCGGCCCACGACGCTGGTATTCCCACGCCCATTCGCTGCGACGTGTTTATCCTCCAGCCAGGCGGCCAGGGTATGACCACCCTGTTACTCGCCAATACCCTCGCATTGTACGCTGAAATGGCGGCATCGCGGCTCTCCCGCACCGACTCCAGCGGGAAACTCTACCAGGGGCGCACGGTCATGGTAGGTTGGGGCACGGAGCACACGCTGGCTTCTCTCGAGCAATTGCAGGAGACAGCCGCAGCCCTGGTACGCCTGACGAAGGATACGGTATCCGGCATCGCGGCGCAGCACCAGGGACGGCAGATTGATAAGCACGTCCTGCGCGAGGATGACCCGCAGACGGGGTTGCCGTCACACTTGTCTACAGCAACACCCATTACCATCAGCCTGGGCGACCTCACCTTGCAAATCCTTCAAGCCGACGCGGCACGTATTGTCAGCGGCATCGTGCTCGGAACGGGGAAGAAAGCGGGCATGGGAGCAGACGCGCTAGAAGAAGAGCGCTTTAACCCCCTGCATGGGCCAGTGAATTTCCTTAAGGGCGAGAACGCCAACCAGTCCTATAAGTTGCTCCTGAGCCACATCTCAGAGGGGGTCGCCCTCAAGAGTCTGCGCATTACACCTGCTCTGATGAGCAGGACGCCGGCGAAAGAGCAGGCAACCCAACTGAAACGATTCTGGCAGGGTGATAAGGATGAACTGGCGCAGCAGGGACGCCCGAAAATCCAGAAAGCAGCCGCACAACTGGCGATCGATATTATCACGGAGATGAAGAGGATACGCCAGCACCGCATGGCTGCGGATTTCACGCTGATGCACCTCTATGAGGACTATCAGGAGATCAGTAGAACTATCGGCTCGCTGCTGAAAGAGGCTGGCCAGTACGTTCCGCGGGCAGGCGCCGACGACCTCAGAGTCCTGAACGCACTGGGTGAACTGGACCGTGCGAACAGGCTGAGCAGGCAGGGGGCGCTCTCGCGGGCAGTAGGGGCTATACACGGTTACCTGTACAGCCAGCTCGAACGCGAGGCGCACGTCGTAGCGACAAAGGTGCTAAACGCCCTCGACAAGCATTGCACCGAGGCACTCCGCGACCTCAGCGCGGTGATCCAGAAGACGCAACAAAAGCGTCACACACAGCCCGACTGGGGGACTGAGCATCCGCGCCTGGAGGTCCACATCGATCACCCACTCCATCTGCCAGCGCTCAGCGATCCCGAGGAGCTCCAGCTCTATTACAGCAAAGTGAGCCTCTTTGCCAGGCAGACGAGCGACGAACAGGAGATGATCAGCGCGATCCTCACTGAGGCGGAGAGGCTGGATCCGCTCGCCGAGTTCCGCCAATGGCTGGTCAAGGAGCACTCTGTGGACGTGCTCTTCTCCGGCGACTTTGAGCAGTTGCAGGAGATCGCCCTGCGTTTTGCCCAACGGCACGTTGAGGAGAACGTCGAAGGTTTTTCCGTCATCGATGTCCTGCAGCTGGTGAGCGCGAATGCCCTGCAGCAGCGTGTATCCGAAGCGGCAAAGCAGGCACAATCGCTGGTTCCCTTCAGCGAGCGGTTTGCGCTTTCCCGCAGCGAGTCACGATACGTGAGCGCCAAGTATAAAGATGAGCAGCGAGCCGGGCTGGAAGCTGCTATCAGTAGAGCATTTGGGCAGGGCGACTGGACGCTCTTCAGGTCCAACGACCCAACGGAGATCGTCGTTTTCCACTGCATTGATGGGCTGCCCATGAGCGCGGTGAATGACCTGACCGGGCGCTGTCTCGAAGCCTTCCTGCAGCGGCGCAAGATCTGGTACCGTCGTGGCAAAGGCGGTTTCACCCAGACGGTAGGCGTTCCTGTCTATAGCGGACTGGATGCGGAGCAGCGTGTGCGTGAAACGGGGATCATCAGCAGGCTCTACGAGGTCAAAGGGGATAGCGTCGGGGACTACACGGAGGCAGATGTACCGGAGCTGGCTGAACCCCTGGGCAATATGGTAGACCTCGACGTGGCACAGAACCCGACGGGGAGCAAGAACGGTCTGCACCGGAGTACTACCGGAAGCCAATCAGCGCCGCGCAAAACCAGGAAGGTTGGCCAGCCAGCAAAGTAACCCCAACCGCATTGCAAAAGAAGGACACTTTCTCACACTTTGAGAGAATAGACATGATACCAGAATGGAGGAAGACTCTATGGCCAACTCAAACCACCGAAATATACCGGCCCGACTAGACGCTCTGCCCATACCGCCAGCGGCGCTGGTGATCGACCTACGTTCCATTCCGGACGACGTGTCGGATAGCTTGCGCGTTGAAATCGAGAACCTTGCCAGTGAGATGGACATGCGCCATGTCCCTCACTGGCGCTACCTCACCGACTTTCTTCATCTCAAGAAGCTGCCTCTGCTGACGCACTCAGAGATTGAGGCGCTGGCCTCTTCAGCCCAACAGCAATCGCAACGGAGAACGCTCAGCGGGCGTGCTCAGCAGGGACCACACAGGTATATTGACGACTATTACATCGATGATGAAGAAGAACCTTCCTTCCTCGAGAATCTCGCCAACGATGAACTACGGCGCAACATCGAAGAAAGCGTGGTGGAGATTAACGCGGTCCGCAACAAACGGCTCCAGGCAGTAGGGGACCTGGGGAAAAAGGGCACGGTGGGACGGAATACGATGGATCCCAAGGTCCAGGTGATCTTCTTGACCGATGAGGGAGAGCTTGACACGCTCTCCAGCGCCTCGGCATATGCGGCGCTGTTGAAGCATGAGTACGGTATCCTTGAGAAAGACGGGCAATTGGTCCTCGATACGATGGTCATCTGCCTCAACCATGACAACCGAGGCGCGCCCCCGAAGAGACTGCTGGAGAGGTTGCGCTGGCCGCACTTCGGACGTGCTGACAAAACGGGCGATGAGTGGGAGCATATCAACTCGCTGGTGCTCAGCGAGCACTTCGGGGCCAATGCCGTCAACATCCCAGCGAGCATGCAGCCCTATATCGCGGAGTTGCTGCTCTACGCACTGCTTATATGTCAGCCACCACAAATACGTCCCCCAGTTCCGAACCTGGAGCAGCGCTTTCTTCCCCCACCGAAGACGAAAGAGATCAGGAGCTTGCCGCCCCAAACCTACATCGTGGGCCTGTCGGCCGTCGAGTACTCGGCTCGGTGGGGCCGACTCCTGCTCAATTACGACCTGGCCACAGAGGTGATAGAGGTGTTACAAGATGCCCCGCTTGTCGACCAGGTAAAGATGGCACGGGATGCGGAGACGTGGCTCAGCGATTGGCGTGATCTGGTGAGGAACGCCGTGCCAGACAAGGTCACGGGTGATATTCCCGCTCTGCAAGCGTTTGCCCACGCTGATGCCATCGCCAAACCCGCGGAGCGGGCCTTTACCTCCCCGCTTCTCAATCTGGATACCGGGGATAAGACGGCCAGGGCTATCGAGCAGTACTCACACGCCGTGGCGCAGACCTATGCCATGCCTATCGAGGAGCGGGACGCAGCACGGAAAGCGGCCCAGGAACAAGGGGGAACGCAACAGGTCACGCTTCCCCCCACATTAGAGGATGCCCTCGACAGCATCCCGCTGCTTCAGCAAGAGGTGAGTTCCTTACAGGACGGAGAGCAGGAGACGCCTCTCAGCGAAGCACTGGCAAAGGCTTACGGTGTGCTCGGTGATCAGCGATTCTTCACTGGCGCTCGGGGCAGCGTCTCTCGCGCGCGGCTGCAATTGAAGCAACTGAGCAGGGCCATCGCACCTTTCCAGAACAAACACCGGCAGGAGGCTGTGAATCTGAAAGAGAAGCGAGAAACCCTCGAAAAGATGAACCAGCAAAGGCTCGAGGACCTCAAGAAATACATAGGGCAGTTCCCCTTGTTGGCTGGCTTCCTGAAACTCAAAGGAGTGCTGGCGGCGATCACGCTGGCCCTCCTCCTTGTGCTCAGTGTCATCGTCTGGATCCTCGCCTTCGCGTGGGTCCATCACGTAGGGCTGCTCACCCTGCCGAGCCTCATCCAGACGTTGGACCAGACGCTGTTCGGCATCTCCTACTACGCGATGATTGTGGCACTAGTTCTGCTCCTCGACATTGCTGCCGTCTACCGCTTCTTTCGCAGAAGGATGCTCGACAAGCAACGGTCGGCAGTGGGGGTAGAGACCTGCTTTGTGGCCGCGCTGCTCATGTTCGCCATACTGGGGTGGGTCATCAGCTTCTCCACCATCACCCTGGACAGCGATCCGAGCAGCCTGGCGCTGCTGTTCCTGTTGCAGCAGCTACACCTGCCGTTCTTCAGTACGATTGCGCTCATTCTGGCAATGGTGATCGTTGCGCTAGAGGTGGTCTACTACCTGTGGTGGTTCGGCAGACTGGCCAGAGGACGCGCCCGTATTGTCGAAGATATACGCGCTCACCAGCAGGAGACGTCCCAAGCGGTACGGCGCTACATCGCGGACACGATCGCACTGAACCTGCTAAAGCGGGCGCAATTGACGGACGGCAACGGTGGAGAGGGAGAATACTATCGCCGTATCGAGGAACTGAGCCTCAAACTGGACGAGATACGCAATCTTGCGAGCAACACGGCTGTATTAGCGACGCAGCGGCTGACGAACGGAACAGACGAAAAGGTCGGAGCAGGCATTACGGCGAAGAAAGTGCCGACACTGCGCATCCGCGAAGAGCTTCTGAACGTGAGAAGGCTCATGGTCAAGGACAAGGAATTGCGGGACAGCCTGACCAACAGACAGGAAGAACTCAAGGATTTAGCAGAGATTCTGCTCAGGGCCGTAGGTGAGGAGGCGCCCGCCAGCATTGATCGAGAGATGAGGGCCCGACCATTCGTTGTGCAGCAGTTCGGGGAGCAGTCGTACCAAGAGAGTAGGGAGCAGCACGAGGCGCAATTGCTAATGTCAACGGCGGTCGCTGTAGCGCTGCGCATGACCGTGGAAATGCCGAGGAGGGATGTGGTGGCTCCTCTTGAGAAACGCTGCTTTGACCTTGACTACCGCATCGCAGAAGAGTATGCAGACCTGAAGTCCTTACTGGAGATGATGGAGAGAAGGTTGACAGCTCACACGCGCATACAGCACATGAAAGGAGTGGCTATAGCTCTTACCGCGCCTGTCGAAGTTGAGGCGCTCGAACTGGCTGGGCGTAGCCTTGCCTTGTGGAGCCAAATGTTGTGGGAATACAGGGATAAGGAATTACATGCGATGCTGGCATCGAACGGGATCATTCATCACCTCAGGCAGGAAGACTATGATCCGCAGACGGTGAAGAGCCTGCTGGCTACACACACCGTCGTAACCGGTCGGTCCTCCCGGATCGGGCAGCTTGGTGAGCTGTATGTGCTGATGTTCCCTTCAATAGAGGGACGGCAGTTTTTCCAGGAAATGCGCATGGAACCCTATTTCCTCTATATCCCTGATACGGAACGCCTCTTGTTGCTCTACATCGGTCAATACGTCGCTGAACCCCACTTCATCAAAGAAGAGGAGGAGTCAGTTGTAACGCAACTCCGTGCGGGCTCAGTTGAGCCAGAGAGCAACAATAGCACAATGACGCATGAATAGTCAGCAACATTCGCTGTTAGCAACCCCGGTTTTACTCATGTACTACTCGAATCTGGAGTTCTGAAACGGTGAATGTACAAAAGAAGGGAGTTCGGTTCTGATATGAAGAAGTATCTTATAGCGAGCATATTAGGGAAAACCTCTACAGAAAGAACGGGAGGATTGCATCCATGGGCAGTAAGCATACCCAGACACCTCACCGCTCACGTGGGCGGCTTGGTTCTTACGATCTCCTATATACTCTAGGAGTTGGAGGATTTGGCAGGGTGTACCTGGGGGAGCATATTCATCTCCATTCCAGAGCAGCCGTGAAAGTGCTTCATTCTGCCTTCGTCAATGATCAAGCCGAGAAATTTAAACACGAAGCACAATTGGTTGCCCAGCTTGCTCCACATCCACACATTGTGCGCGTGCTCGACTACAACGTTCAACACGGTCACCCCTATATCGTAATGGATTATGTCTCCCATGGCAATTTGCGTCAACGCCATACCTTCGGCGCAAAAGTACCTCTATCTACAGTCGTCTCCTATGTAAAGCAGCTTGCCAATGGCCTCCA
>Ga0070717_10001075_pt1 | contig 18367 bp, 18 predicted proteins | sample LARL113metaG_FD_71366 | JGI IMG/M metagenome (GOLD analysis project Ga0070717, IMG submission 71366) | Corn, switchgrass and miscanthus rhizosphere microbial communities from Kellogg Biological Station, Michigan, USA - LAR L11-3 metaG | ecosystem: Host-associated > Plants > Roots > Rhizosphere ... | reverse complement strand
AGAGTGCGGGAACATGAGGCCCTGGAAAAAGCGATCAGTCTTAACGATCACTTGGCGCTGGCCTACGCCAATCTGGGGAGAATGAGCCTGGTGTCCGGCGAGTTCAAAGAGGCGCAGATGGCACTGCACAAGGCTTCAACGTTCGACCCGGCAGATCCGATGACGCTGATTCTGCTGGCGTACGCGGAATTCAAGGACCAGCGCTTTGACGAAGCCCTCGCGACCACCCGTAGGGCGCACACGATGGATAAGTTCCACGCCTTTGCGCATCGCGTGGCGGCTCGCGTATTGGAACAGCAGGGGCAGGGAGCGAGCGCGATCGCAGAACTGGAGTTGTTCCTCAAAGAGGCGCCGGCGGGTCCCGGTGCGGATAGCGCGCGCCAGGAATTGGAAACCGTAAAAGCTGCTCTTCGGTAATCTCAACGCCGTGCCGGGCGCTTTTGCCTTCGCACCTCGCCCGGCACGAGGCTCGGTGGATTAAATTCCTCCCGATACGATCTCCACAAAAATTGTGCATCCGCAACGGATGCGTGTACAATCTAACTAACTGGTTAATTAAGAGCATGGCCCGACTCTTCCATCCTCGTCCGGTTCCTTCTACCCGCATGGGTACGCGGGGACAGCCCGAGGAAAGCCGCGCCGCGATTTTGAAGGCTGCGGCGAAAGAATTCGCCGAACATGGCATTGCCGGCGCCCGTACAGACGCCATCGCTCGCGAGGCAGAGGTCAATAAGGCGCTGCTGTATTACTACTTCAAGGACAAAGAAACTCTTTACAGCGCCGTGCTCGACGAAGCGTTTTCCGGCCTGAAGAATACGGTTTTCCGTGTGCTCGACGGCGACCTGCCGCCGCGCGAAAAGATGCTGGCCTACGTGGGCGCCTATTTCGATTTCATCGCTTCGAACCAGATCTATCCGCGGCTGATGCAGCGCGAGATGATGCGGGCCCGCGAGGGCCAGTCGCAACATATCGACAAAGTGATCAAGACCTATATTCAGCCGATCTTCCACCGCGTAGGAGATCTCATGCGCAAGGGAATTGCGGACGGAGAATTCCGTCCCGTCAATCCCGCACACTTTGTACCCTCGATGGTCGCCATGATTGTTTTTTATTTCAGTAGCGCCCCCATGATGCAGAAGATCGTCGGGTTCAATCCCCTGACTGCGGAGCGGATCGCGGAGCGGCGCGCCGCGGTGTTAGATTTCATCTCCGCCGCGTTATTCCGCCCAGAACGCAACGCCATGCCAAGCAAGGAGCACGCCCATGAGCGCGCGTAACCGTTTCTTCATTCTTCTCGGAATCATCTTTGTGATTGCCGCGACCTACTATTTTCTTTCCACCGACCACTCGCGCGACCTGGTGCTCATCGGGACAGTCGATGCCAACCAGGTAATCGTGAGCGCGCAGGTCGAAGGCCGAATTCAGAAATTACTGGTCGATGAAGGCACGCCGGTGAAGGCGGGAGATTTGATCGCGGAGCTTGATCCGTCGGAATTGCAGGCGCAAGATGCGGCGGCGACGGCGACCATTGCCAGTCTTAAGCATAAAGTTGCCGAAATGCAGGACACCGCGCAATCAACCACCGGCTCTACTACGAGCGACGTGTCGAACGCGCGAGCCAAGCTGTCGACAGCCAAGGCGCAGCTGATGCAGGCCAAAGCGACGCTGGATCGCACCGAGAGCGACAGCCGTCGCGCCATCGAACTGGCCAAGGAGGGAGTCGCTTCCGATCAGGAGCGCGTGCAGGCTGAAACCAATCTACAAGCGGCGCAGGCGACGGTGCAGGCGCAACAGGAACTGGTTCGGGCTGCGCAAGCGGACTTGGACGCGGCCATCGCCCGCACTCATCAGGCGAGTGCCGCGAAGAGCACCGTCGCCTCCACCGAAGCGGACCTCAAGAATGCAGTCGCCATGAAGAATCAGGCCGCAGTTCGGTTGGGTTACACGAACGTGTATGCGCCGGTCGGCGGAACCGTTTCGGTGCGCGCAGCGCGGCAGGGAGAGGTCGTGAATATCGGCGGCCCCATCGTCACCATCGTCGATCTCAACGATACCTGGGCGCGAGTTGCGATTCCGGAAACTTATGCCGATCACATCGGATATGGCGATGTGCTGCGTGTGCGTTTGCCTGGCGGAACGGTGATGAGCGGCAAAGTGTTTTTCAAAGGCGTGGAGGGGGATTTCGCCACCCAACGTGATGTGAGCCGCCGCAAGCGCGACATCAAGACCATCGTGCTGAAGGTGCGCATGGACAATCCCAAGGGCGCTTTTGTGCCCGGCATGACGGCGGAAGTGCTGGTCTCGCCGGAACAACTGAAGGGCGGCACTCCCCAAGGCGCTGCGACAGCGGAGCAACGATGATGACCGAATTGAATCCGAAGGCGCACGATGCGACCGCCCCGCATGGAAATGGCCTGGGGCTGGAGAAGCCCGTCTATGATCCTTCGGCGCCGTCTGCCATTGAGGTTCAGCACATCGTCAAGAAGTACGGCGACTTTACCGCGGTCGACGACGTTTCCTTCAGCGTGACGGAGGGAGAAATCTTCGGCCTGCTCGGACCCAACGGGGCAGGGAAGTCGACGCTCATCCGCATGATGACCACGCTGATTCCGATTACATCCGGTCACGCGCTCATCGCTGGACATGACGTGGCCAACGAGCCAAACGCGGCGCGGCGCATGATTGGCGTGATTCCGCAGGCGCTGACCAGCGACCTCGACCTGACCGTCGAAGAGAACATGAATATTTATGCAAAGCTCTACGACGTGCCGGCGAAGGAGCGCCAGAAGTCGATCGACGAACTTCTGGAGTTGGTGGACCTTACGAAATGGCGCGATGCTCAAACGAAGACGCTGTCTGGGGGCATGCGGCGGCGGCTGGAAATTGCGCGCGGGCTGGTGCATCATCCGCGAATCTTTTTTCTGGACGAGCCGACCACCGGACTTGATCCGGTTTCCCGTGTCGCGGTGTGGGAGATGCTGGGAAACATCAAGGAAAACCGGAAGCTGACCATTCTGATCACGACTCACTATATGGACGAGGCTGACCGGCTGTGCGATCGCATCGCCATCGTTGATCACGGCAAACTGGTGGCCCTCGACACGCCCATGGCTCTGAAGGCGAGTGTGCCAGGATCGAACGTAATCGAAGTGCAGTTCGAAAATCCTCCCGCCGATTGGGAGCAGCGGCTACGCTCGCTCGATGACGTTACTTCGGTGCAACATGAGGGCGCAGGCATGTACCGCGTGCTTACAGGCAATGGATCACGAACGACTACCGAACTCGTCGAGATGGCGGTACACAGCGGTGTTCCGGTCAAGTCGCTCTCGGTGCAGAACACGACTCTGGACGACGTGTTCGTCCATTACACGGGAAGGCAGTTGCGCGACGAACTGCAGAAGGCCTACGCCTTCGTGATGCCGCAACGACCGGGGTTGCAGCCGTGACGAAGTGGGTAGCGCCGGCAACTTGCGGGCTGGCGCGGGGGCGACCCGCCCGCGCAGCGGCGGCGGGACGCCCCCACGACAGCCGCCGAGACGGCGGCGCTACGGAGATCTTATGAATCGGATGATGGCAATTGTCGAACGCGAAATGCGCAAATTTTTTCGCTCGCCGGCCCTGATGCTGGCGTCGATGATCTTTCCGCTGGTGCAGTTGATCATTCTGGGCAATGCCTTCGGCGGAAAAATTCACGATGCCCGGGTCGCCATCGTTGACCAGGACGGCGGTCCTCAAGCCCTGCGCGTGCGCGAAGCATTCGACTCCGTCCGCTCGAACATTCGCACCTTCGTTCCAATCTATTACGACAGCGATAAGCAGGCGATGGAGGATGTGCGCAACGGAAAGCTGGAGGGCGCGGTAATCATTCCGCCGCAGTTCTCGCGGCGCGTGTATGAAGAAAACCATCCGCGCATCGCGCTGGTCGTCGACAACAGCGACAACTTTATGAGCTCGGCGGTTGAGTCGGAACTCTCAGACCTGACCAGCTCGCTCAACCAGCCGACGGTGTCGCCCCGCATCCTGCAACAAACCGCCCTCGACATCGTGGAACTTTATCCCTACATCGAGTACATGAAATTCCTGCTGCCCGGATCGCTGGCCCTGGCGATGTTCGTCTCGGTCATGATTGGCGGTGGCATGCTCTACATCGACGACAAGGCGCGCGGCGTGCATGAAGGCTACCTGGTCACGCCCATCACGAAACTAGAACTCGTGCTGGGGCTGAACCTCGCGGGCGCGATCAAGGCGGTGATGACCGGCGTAATTATCGTAGCCATCGGCTCGATGCTGGCGGGTGTCGGCACAATCTTCAATCCGGTAACCGTCATCGGCTTGCTGATCATGATCGTGCTCACCTCGCTGGCTTTCAACACGATGATGTTTCTGCTGATGGTGCGCATTGAAGATCCGCTGGTGCCGCGGGCCATGTTCGGCATCCTTAACACGCTGCTGTTTTTTCCCAGCGGCTCGGTTTATCCCATCCAGGCATTTCCGCCGTGGCTGCGCGCGATCGCGAAGGTCGACCCATTCACGTATGCAGTGGACGGTTTCAAATGTTTGCTGTTGAAAGAAACCACGCTCTCCGCGGTTTGGGGAGATATGCTTTTTCTATCGATCTTCGCCGCACTCACGCTGGGAATCGCGATCCCCTTGTTCAAACGGACCCTGTAGCAGATTTAGTAATTGGGTCATGAGTAAATTTCCTGCGCCCGGTGTTTAAATTACTCAATTGCCAAATTCCCGAATTACCAAATTCTCGAAGTGTCCGTTATGCTAGAGAGGTATGACGCTTCTCGATGCGCAGGACTACGACCCGGAAAAAGCGCGAAAACGCAGGATGCGGATCATCTCGGCGAGCGCCATCCTGGTGATCGTCCTTGGTTTGGCCTGGTGGTTCCGCTTTTGGCCAGAAGAGCGCATCGTCGGGCATTTCTTCCAGGCACTGCAGAAACCGGATTACAAAACAGCCTACACCATCTGGATGCACGATCCGCAATGGCAACAGCATCCCGACCAGCATCCCAAGTATCCATTCAACGATTTTTATCGAGACTGGGGGCCGGGCGGTGAGTGGGGACTCATCAAAACCTACAAAGTCTACGGCGCGAGCTCCTGTCCCGGTGGCGGCAGTGGCGTGGTGGTTGATGTGATTGTGAACGACCGTGCGGAGCACGCGCAGGTGTGGGTGGAAAAATCGGACCACACGCTAAGTTATCCGCCGTGCGAACTGATTTTCCGTTAGGCGAGTGTGCGCCACCTATGCGTGCGCTTGCGTCAGGACTTCCACAGTCTTCGCCAGGCTCGCGTCATCGCTCACATTCAGGCAAGTCTTCGAGCGGTCGATCTGGCGCATCAGCCCGCACAACACTTTCCCCGGTCCAACTTCGATAAACGTCTGCACGCCTTGCGCGATCAGCAGGCGTATGCACGGATCCCACTTCACCGATCCCGTGACCTGCAGTAGGAGCGTATCGCGGGCGCGCAGGTCGTCCGTCACCAGGTCGGCTTCCACGTTGCAGGCGACGGGGTAGGCGGGCTTTTCCATCTTCAGAGCATTGAGATCGCCTTCCAGCCGATCCTGCGCCGGCTTCATCAGCGAACAATGGAAGGGCGCGCTGACCGGCAACAACTTGGCGCGTTTGGCGCCGCGTTCGTCCGCCATTTTCGTGGCGCGCTCCACTGCGGCCGTATGGCCCGAGATGACGATCTGTTCCGGGGAATTGATGTTGGCGGCTTCACAGACTTCTCCCTGTGCTGCGTCGTGGCACACCGCAGTGACTTTCGCGGGCTCCATGCCGAGAATGGCAGCCATGGCACCGACGCCAACCGGGACGGCCTCCTGCATATATTTACCGCGGTTGCGCACGGTGCGCACGGCTTCGGCAAAGCTGAAGGTTCCGGCGGCGACGTGCGCGGAATATTCACCGAGACTGTGTCCTGCGACGTAGCTCGGCTTGGGCATGCGCGTCTCCAAAACTCGCAGCGCCGCCACCGACGCAGTCAGAATCGCCGGCTGCGTGATCTCCGTTAAACGAAGCTGGTCTTCCGGTCCGTCGAAGCATACGGCGGAGAGCTTGTAGCCGAGCGCCTCGTCGGCTTCTTCGAAGGTGCGGCGGGCGACGGCATACTTCTCAGCCAGATCCTTGCCCATACCGACCGCCTGCGAGCCTTGGCCTGGGAACAACAATGCAATTGTGTTTTCAGTCATGAAGGAATTGAAGAATTGAGTAATGGGGGAATTTAGTAATTGTGTAATTTTCGAAAGCCGCCCCCGCGGTTTCTTAAATTACAAAATTACCAAATTACTCAATTACCCAATTTCAGCTGTCGCGGGCCGCACCGCGGCCAGTCCGCGCTCGATCGATCCGTTAATCCCGCGTTCGGAAAATTCCGCCGCCACGCGTACCGCGTTCTTGATCGCATTGGCGTTCGACGAACCGTGCGTAATGATGCACGCGCCCTTTACGCCCAGCAACGGCGCGCCGCCGTATTCGGTGTGGTCAAGCCGCTTCTTGAAATCGGTGAAGGCGCTGCGCGAGAGCAATGCGCCCACTTGCCGCGTGATGGTCGCCTTCAGCGATTCCTTCAAAGCCGTGCGCACCAGGTTGGCCACGCCCTCGGAAATCTTCAGCGCGACGTTGCCCACAAATCCGTCGGCCACGATAACGTCGACCAGACCGTTGTAAAGATCGCGGCCTTCCACATTTCCCACAAAGTTCAGCGGAAGCTGTTTGAGCAACTGGAAACTTTGCCGCGTCAGTTCGTTTCCCTTGCTCTCCTCTTCACCGATGGAAAGCAATCCCACTCGCGGCCCCGACGTTCCAGCTTTTTTCCCAAATATGGCACGAAAATAGATGTCGCCCATGACCGCAAACTGTTCCAGGTTCTGTGGCGTGCAATCCACGTTCGCGCCGACATCAAGCAACATGGCCGCACTCCCTGGGGCGGTGGGGAAAACCGCCGCCAGCGCGGGACGATCGACCCCTGGAACCGCGCCCAGCACGACTTTTGCTGTGGCCATGGCAGCGCCCGTGTTGCCGGCCGTCACAAAGCCTGCCGCGTTGCCCTCGCGCACCATACGCAAGCCGACGCGCATGGAAGAATCGCGCTTGGCGCGAATCGCCTCCACCTTATCTTCCATGGTGATGAATTCGCTGGCGTGGACGACTTCGATAGGCAGATGCGCGGCCGCCCGGTGGCGATCCAGTTCGGCCTTGATCACAGTTTCGGGGCCGACCAGCAGCACCCGCAACCCGTATTGGCGCGCCGCTTGTATAGCGCCTTCAATCTCAGGCTTGGGAGCGCGGTCCGAACCCATCGCATCCAGCGCGATCACGCTAGGCATGGTAATTTTGAGCTAACTGGCTTCTTTAATCTCCAGAACTTCGCGTCCCTTATAGTAACCGCACTTGGGGCAGGCTCGGTGCGGCATTTTTTTCTCGTGACAGTTGGGGCACTCGGAAAGGCTGTGGCCTTTGAGTGCGTCGTGGGCGCGCCGGGTTGAGGTGCGCTTCTGGGAGTGTCGCCGTTTTGGATTAGGCATGGGTAAAATTCCTCTCGCTCAAAAAGCTGTCAGCTCTTAGCCATCAGCTTTCAGCCCTTCAAATTTGAATGCTAACGCGAACTACCGGTTGCGGGTATGAAATCTGCTCGAACGCACCAATCTATGGACGGAGCGTCCGTGGCTAATAGCTGACGGCTGGTAGCTACAGCTTTCTAGTGCTCCAGCTTGCTGCGAATCTCGCGCAGGGCCGTCCACCGCGGATCTTCGATCGCCGCGGAGCAGGAACACGGTCCTTCATTCAGGTTCTTGCCGCAGTGCACGCACAAGCCCTTGCAATCTTCGCGGCACGTGACTTTCAAAGGCAACGCCAGCAGCACCTGCTCGCGCAAAACGTCCTCGAGCAGAATTCCGTCGCCTTGATAATAGCCGATTTCGGCCTCCGCGTCGGTCACCGAGAGTTCGTCGCGGCCCGCGTCGGCGCCGAGCGGACGGTAGAGCAACTCGAACTCGCGCGTTATATCTTGAGCGACCGGCTCAACGCAGCGTGCGCATTCCAGTTCGAGTCCCGTCGTCAGCCGCCCGCGCAGGCGGATGTCTTTAATAATCTGATGCTTGCCGTGATGCTCTTCGACGACTTCGGCGTGGCCTGAAGCTTTCAGTGGGGTGCGCTGGCGGGCTTCGCCTCCCAAGTCGATGACCCCGGGCTGGAACTCCGCCTCAAAATCCAGAGGCTGGCGTTCCAATTCATGAATGTCGAGGAACATCGCGAATCTCCGCGGCAATGTGCCGGTCTACAGGCCCGCGGAAGCACGCCAAGAGGCGTAAGTACCGCAAGGAGCAAGACTTAGGATAACGGGGAAGGTGCGGAGGTGTCAAGAAAAGCAGGCCGCCAAATGCCTTGGGAAATGCTATGCTTATCCTAGGAGCTCCCTATGGCAACCTTGTATGTCGAGAACGTTCCGGAGGATCTTTACAAGGCTTTGCGCAAGCGCGCCCACGCCAACCGCAAGTCGATGGCGGCGGAAGTGATTTCGCTTTTACAGCAGTTCGTTCCAACCGAGGCGGAATTGAAACGCCGCCGGGAATTTTACGATCGCTTGGCTGAACTCCGGGCCAAACCTCCTTTAACTCCCGGCCCATTTCCTTCGGCTGAAGAAATGATTCGCGAGGACCGCGAGCGTTGAACCAATTGGTCCTTGACGCCAGCGTTGCCATAAAGTGGGCGATGCCGTCGGCGCGAGAGCCGCTCACCGACGAGTCGGTGCAATTGCTGAAGCGTTATATCGACGCCGAAGTCGAGTTTATCGTGCCCGATGTTTTCTGGGCCGAAATTGCCAACGTTTTGGGGAAAGGTGCGCGGCAGCGCAGATGGCGCCGGGACGAGGCAGAAGCAGTGGCGGCCGACATGAGGGCCCGCGATTTTGCGACGGTATCGTCTCTTACTTTGTTGCCAGAGGCTCTAAGAATCGCTTTCGCGTACGATCGTTCCATTTACGACTCGCTGTATGTGGCGTTGGCTGTCCGATCCAGGACGCAACTGATCACCGCCGACGAGCGACTGGCTAACGCTCTCGCGGCGCACTTGCCGGTTAAGTGGCTGGGCGCGTATTGAGCGGATCGGTTGTGACTCCATCCTGACGTGCGAGTTCTGTGGAAATTGCTCATGCCATAATCGGTTCTACGGCTCGATTTCCGTTGTGCAAGCCGAATGAGGGCGAGCATGCGAGTGTTGGTCACAGGAAGCGCGGGTCACCTCGGCGAGGCCCTGGTCCGCACTTTAAGGGATCTGAACTATGAGGTCGTCGGCCTGGACATTCTTGAATCCCCGTTCACGACTCACCTCGGCTCCATCACCGACCGGGCTTGCGTGCGGCGTTGTATGAAAGATGTGCAGACGGTCCTTCATGCGGCCACGCTGCACAAACCGCACGTCGGTACTCACAGCCGCCTGGAATTTGTCGACGTCAACGTGACCGGAACGTTAAATCTGCTGGAAGAATCCGTGACGTCAGGCGTCGAGTCGTTCGTCTACACCAGTACAACCAGCGTATTTGGAGACGCGCTCATTCCGCCACCAGGCGCGCCCGCCGCCTGGATCACCGAGGAAGTCGCACCTGTTCCCAAAAACATTTATGGCGTAACCAAAGCGGCTGCCGAAGATCTTTGCCAGTTGTTCCACCGCAACCAGCGACTGCCGTGCGTCGTGCTGCGAACCTCGCGCTTTTTTCCCGAAGAGGACGACAATCCCAAAGTGCGCGCCGCCTACGCCGACGCTAACGCGAAAGCGAACGAATTTCTCCACCGTCGCGTCGAAATCGAAGACGTGGTGAGCGCGCATCTGCTGGCTGCCGAGCGCGCGCGGGCAATCGGATTTCGCAAATACATCATCAGCGCAACCACGCCTTTCCTGCCGAACGACTTGGCAGAGCTGCGAACTGACGCACCGCGCGTGATTCGGCAGCGCGTTCTCGACTACGAAGCCGAGTACCATCGCAGAGGCTGGAAAATGTTTCCATCTATCGACCGAGTGTATGTGAACGAGCGCGCTCGAAGGGAACTCGGTTGGAAGCCGCGCTACGACTTCCGCCACGTCATCGATCGTCTCAGAGCGGGCGATGACCTGAGAAGCCCTCTCGCGCAGATCATTGGCTCGAAGGGATATCACGCCAAAACGTTTTCCGACGGACCCTGTCCGGTCGCGTAGTCGAGCCCGCGACACCTAATCTCCAAGTTGCAGCACTTCGACTGCTCGGGCCGGAGCTTCCTCAAAAATCAGTTCTCTTTCGACATCTATGGCGTTTTGCCGGATGTGGTGAGGCACGTACCAGCCCACGGCAGCTAAGGGGACAAAGACAATCATTCGCACGGGTTCGACGAAGGCCCAAGACTCCAACTGCGGAGTTACCACCGCAAACAGGAAAAATCCGAAGACACATCCCAGCAGCGTCACGATCGAATGTTGCTGGAAGACCGGAAACGAACAGGTGAACGGAAGTTTGCGAAAGCGAATCAACACAGCATCCGTGAGGAGCAGCGACCAAGTCAAAACGATGAGTGTGTGCAGGCAGGCAACCATCCAGCCTCCGAAGTATGCATAGATCGGAAGAAAAACCAGCAGAACCCACGGTATAACCGTCACCAGCATCACCTTTCGCGCCAGGGGTTCGCACTCGTGTTTCTCTGCGTTGAGCATGAGCCGGAAAATCCAATTTGATCTCAACTCGACGGGAATCTCGAAGACCACGCGCAGACCGAGAATAATAACGAACGCAAGCACGAGCGGAATCGACAGTCCTTCGGCAGACACCATGGCCTTTCCTGCCGGCTCTCCATTTTCGAAGGCGCTCAGCAGAGCCTGGGAGGCGAGGACCAAGCCCAGGCCTCCGATTCCCGCCAGTACCAGACAATGAGATTCACTGCGGAACAACGTCTTCGACACAAAGCGAAAACATCCCTTTTGGAATGGAGTTTGAAGCATCCAGCGGTCGAACCACAAGCCCAGCCGCGATTTTTTCGCCGCACGTTGGCTGGAGCCTCCCTCGATCATTTCTGCAATGCGAATGAAATGCCGCTGGTATCCCACGGTGTAGACGCAAAATGAAACTACGATTACCGTGGCGAATCCCGGCAGAGCTAAACGACCCAGGGCAACGAGCGCCGGATCCGCGTGACCCCGCAACGACTGACAGAATCCTAGAACCCAGCACGACGGCAGCAGACGCGTCCATGCTGGCGGAGATCCAGGCAGCCTGCGCAAGAAGTCCGGCAAGGCGAAGCTGGTGCACAACAGAGTCACGAGATAAAAAACGATGAGTGCCCGCACATATGGCGAGATCTTTTTAAATGCGCTCGGCGGCAACACCGCCATCCCGAGGCCCAATGCCGAAAACACCGCGAAGAATGAGAAGATGCTCGCCAGCACAACTCCGAGCGCATGCACGGCGGCGAATCGCAGGAAGAAGAAAAATGCGCTTTGCGTAGCTCCGACCACCAACGGGAACAACAGGGACGACGCCACATTGACGTCGATTGCAATCAAGCCCACCAGAAATAGCATCGCGACGAGATTGGCGAAAAAAATGGTCCTCGTCGAGATGGGCAGCGGAACCAGAGTCATATAATCGCGGCGGTCGGGGAGGATGGCATCCCATCGCCACACGGCCACGGCGCCGGTCACCGCCATCGAAAGGGTTATAAAAAAATACTCGTCGGGAACCGCGCTCGCGAAAGGATCAATGTTCGTGGCTCCCCGCATCCACTGCAGTAGCGTGCCGTACTTCTCGAACAAGAGGATCGACACAAATCCCCCGGGAAGCGCCAGCAGCGTGAGCACTAGTCCGACGCCGAGATCGAGCCCTTCCGCATCCAAGTCGCCACCGCCGCGAAAAATGCGAGTCACGAAGAGCCCAACCATCCGCCAGAACGGACGTTGGCTGTGCTCCTCCCACCGGCGGAAGATCTCGTCCACCACCCCTGCGATCATGCGGCCTTCGTGTTCATTATGCTGACAATGTCACGTGCTACGCTCATCGTGTCCACATCGTCCACGAGATGCAGGAAAGTATTCTCCAGTGACTGGCCGAGAATCTGGCCGATATTGGCCACCGAGTCTTGCGCGATCACGACGCCTTTGCGCAGGATCAACACGTCGGTGCAAACCTTTTCCACGACCTCCAGCACGTGTGAGCAATAGAACACCAGTTTGCCCTGCTGGCCGAGCGCTTGCACCAGATTCTTGAAGATCAATGCGGAAGTCACGTCCAGCCCGGAGAGTGGTTCATCAAAAATAAAGATCTCAGGATTGTCCATGATCGCAGCGATGAGCAGAATGCGCTGTCGCATTCCCTTGGAGTAGGAACCAATGCTGGCGTGCCGGTGTGGATGCAGAGAAAATAATTCGAGCAGAGAATTGATTTTCCTCTGCATGTTCCAATAGGCCATTCCGCGCAGAGTTCCAATCAGCTCCAGATATTCCCAGCCGGTCAAATAGGGATACAGGTTCGGCTCCTCGGGAACGTAGCCCAGGCTCTTTCGGTAATCGGCGAGGTTGTCTTGAATGTTGTGTCCGTCGAACTGCACCACACCGTGTGTCGGTTGCAACAAGCCGGTAAGCATCTTTACGGTTGTGCTCTTGCCCGATCCGTTTGGACCGAGGCATCCCAATACCTCTCCAGGCCGCAGCGCGAACGACAAATCCTGTACCGCGGGCAACGAGGCGTAGCGCTTCGTCAAGTGCACGGCTTCGAGCATGGATTACCTCGCGAGACGAAGACTTCAGGCAGCGTAAGACAAGAGATTCTTTCTTAGACACCGTTGGAGGACGACAAGTTCCGTCAGAAAATGCATTTTGCGCACATCGATTCAGTTTCCATTGTGAACGTGGGGACATATGATTTGGCCGTGCGCTCACTATTCTTGGTACAGTGTTTTTTTGTCGTCGTCATGCTGACAGTCGCCAGTCCTCGGGTGATCATCGCCGCGACGACCGATGCCGAGCCTGAGGCAAATCGGCGCGATTTGCAAGCGACCGTAGCGAACCTGGTCGGCGAAGTTCGCGCCCGAGCAACGACTTTGGAAGGTAGTTCCGGAATGCGCTACAGTTTCCAGTCATTCACTTCGGCCCACAAGCTTGCGCCCGGCAGCATCAGCTATTCCGACTTCGTGATCGTTCGGTTGCTCTATGAAGCTACGCGCGATGCAGGCTTCTGGAACATGCATTGGACGATTACCAATATGCCGCCGAATTCCGATCGGGTCTGGAGCCAGTGGAAAGCCGTGAAAGTCGTTTCGCCGCTAACACCGACGGCCTTTGCAGAGTGTGATGAACTCTCTGCTTTATACGCATTCCTGGTGGAGGGCGCCGGAGTGCGAAGCATTGGATTATTATGGCCGTTTCCAAACCACACAGTCGCGGTGTGGGTGCTGCATCCGGCGAATGCTGCCGAAGTCCGAGTGGTCGTTCCTACCTCGCAGATATTTCTCGAAGTCAACGACTCTTTCGCCACGAAGAAATTCAATCCCTGGCACCAGAAAACGATCTACGAGTACAAGCGGCGCGATGTCGCTGACAGCTTCGAATTACCCAGGCCGCTCTTTGATTTTTTTCTTCAACAGGTGAACAAATACGCAGGCGCTTCCGATTCCACGTTGCAAGAAATCAGGTATCTGCGCGAAGGCGTCTTTCTAAAGTATTGGACCGCGGAAGTGGCCGCTCGCGATGCGCTCAGTAGAAAGAGCGGTCTGCACGGCGGGCCCGCAGAGGACTCGGCGGCCTTTCAAAGTTTCGCTGACGACATGAGGTCGCAAAATCCGCAGTGACAAATAGTCAGCAGCGCAAAATTTCGCAAAATTGTTGTCCCGTCGGCATCTTCAATCCAAGCGCTCGCACCGTGACTTCATCCAGCGTGGCTTTTGTTTCGCGGTTCGTGACTACGCCGAAGCTACCGGAATAATCCCACATTGCCCAGCCGATGTTGTGGCGCTCGAGCGAGGTGCGCACATCTTTGATCCACGCCGCTCGGTCTTGAGGATCCGTGAAGTTGCGGAACACGCCGAATTCATTACAGATCAGCGGCACGCCGCGTTGCTTCCCCCAGTCGGCAGCCTGATTGATTTCGGCTTCGATGTGCGACGCCTCCCAGTGATCCTGTCCGTAACGGATCACCTGCAAACGCTCGCGCGCTTCAGGCACAAGTTCGGCAACCTGCGCGGCGTTCTCCGGCGACGATGGATAGTGCAGTCCTTTCAGCCAATGCCAGTAATATGCTCCCCAAGTCGCGCCTTGATGCGTGAAAATGTGGGGCTCGTAGAAATGGAAGACGTAGATCACATTGGGATCGGGCAGCGGCTCGAGAAAAAGCAAGTCGTCATCGTTATCCCAGTTTGCGCCCGTGGCAATTATCGTATTCGCAGGCGCGGCTCGCCGGACGGCCGCGGCCAGCTTGGCTTCCACTCCATACCAGCGGTAGGGGTCGCGCATTTCCGGTTCATTCAGAATTTCGAAGAACACGCGGTCCTTGTCCCATGATGCGTAGTGCTGCGCTACTGTGCTCCAGAAATCTGCGAAGCGTTCGACGAAATCGTCTTCTTTGGCCAAGCGCGCTTTGAAGTCAGAGTCAGGATGCATGTCGAGCTCGACGGCGAGACCTGCATCGAGAATCATCTTGACCGCCGCGTCGAGATAACCGAAATATTCGGCGGTGCCGTTGGGATGGCGCGCCGCATCCATCATCGGCTGCGGGTTGACGCTGAGGCGCACGTGGTCGAAGCCGGTGGATTTGATCAGCGCAATGTCGGACGCCGTGGTCCAAGTTTCAAAGTGTTCTTTGGTGTATCCCTTGGGATCGTAGACTTGGGCGAACCATTCGCTCAGATTGATGCCGTGCCGAATGTGGGCGAGACGCGCGGCGGGAACCGAGGGCAGCGTTTGCGTTGCGGGCTTTACCTGCGCTAGCGAAAGAGAAGCCAGAAATAAAAAGACGGCGGCACACTTACGCATCATAAGTTATTCCCTTGGACTGTCACGAAGCGAAAGACCTCTGCACGTGTGCTGTCAACCGCACAGGCCCTTCGCTTCGCTCAGGATGACAGGACCCATTTGTGTCAGAACATTTGCCAGACGTCATCGCGAGCTGAGAATTGGCAACGCGCGAATTCTCTTTTTCGTTGCGGCGTAGATTGCGTTGCACAATGCCGGAGCCATCGGCGGCACCGACGGTTCGCCGATTCCCGTCGGAGCTTCCGCGCTCGGAACGGCATAGACCTCGACTGCCGGCGTTTCTTCCATTCGCAACGGGGCGTAGTCGTCAAAGTTGCCCTGCACCACGCGGCCTTTTTCAATCGTGATCTTCGCGCGCAGGGCATTGCCCAGTGCGTAGACGACTCCGCCTTGAATCTGCTGCTCGAGAATGTTCGGGTTTACGACTAGTCCGCAATCGACCGCCGCGACTACGCGATGCACGCGAGGCTGGTCGTTCTCCATGGTGATCTCGACGATCTCGGCCATGTACGAGGCGAAGCAACCGAAGCAGGCGACGCCGCGATAGTGGCCCGCGGGAAGCGGCTTGTCCCATGCTGCCTTTTCGGCGGCCAGTTGCAGCACGCCGCGCATGCGGGCCGTGTGCCAGGTCGTTGTGAAGTAAGGAAGGTCCTGATCGTTCGCCAGCAGATGTAGCCGATAATGCAGCGGATCTTTGCCGGCGGCGACCGCGAGTTCGTCGATGAAACTCTCCAGCGCAAACGCCGCCTGCAGCGCGTAGACCGACCGCATCCAGCCCAGCGGCACCGGCGTCCTGGGAGACACATATTCGATTAAATAGTTGGCCAATCCATACACCGGTCCGGCTTCGTCCGGCAGATCGGGGTCCACTCCGTTCGGAACCGCTTGTCCTTTTTGCCCAGCGATCGATGGCGAGATGATGCGATGCGTCAGGGCGACTGGGAATCCCGAGCCATCGAGTGTGGCGCTGAGACGATGCAGGCTGGCTGGACGGTAAGTGGAAAAGCGCATGTCATCCTCGCGCGTCCAGATTACTTGTACTGGCGCGTTAATCGCCTTTGAGACCAGCGCGGCTTCGAGGGCATAGTCGTGTTCGAGACGCCGGCCGAATCCTCCGCCCATGAGCGTTACGTTTACCTTCACCTGATCGGGATCGAGTCCGACGGCTGTCGCCACGGAGTCGCGGCAATCCTGCGGAACCTGCGTCGGCGCCCAAAGTTCGCACTTCGTGCCCTGAAAATGCGCGGTGCAATTGCCCGGCTCCATGGGAGCGTGTGCCATGAAAGGTAATTCGTATTCTGCGGAGAAATGACGTCCGTTAATTTTCGCGGGATCTCCGGCCAGATAGAGATTCACGCCTTTCGCCGACGCGGCCTGCTTCAGCGATGCCATGACTGCGGCAGTGTTCAGACCTTTGTTCGGTCCGTCATCCCATGTGACGTTGAGGAGGCGACGACCTTCCATCGCTGCCCAGACACTGTCGCTGACCACGGCGATGGCCGACTCGCCAATCTTGCCCACATAGTTCACGCCGGAGATCTTCGACTCCTTGTCGTCGAAGCTTGACACTTTTCCGCCAATGGTGGGACAACGCGCGAGCACGGCAAACTTCCTTCCCGGTAGGCGGAAGTCGATTCCGAAAACCGCTTCGCCCGTTACCTTGGCAGGTGAGTCGAGGCGCGGCAAGCGGTGCCCAACGATTTTGTAATCTTTGCTCTGCTTGAGCGTCACGTCGGTCGGAATCGGTAGCGTGGCGGCTTTGCTGGCGAGTTCGCCGTAACTCAAACTGCGATTGGTGGCGGCGTGCTTGATGCGGCCATTCTCCGCAGTGCACGCGGATCGCGGAACGTTCCATGTTAAGGCTGCGGCGGAGATCAGCATCTCGCGCGCTGCGCCGCCGGCCCTGCGCATAGGATCCCAGGTCGTGCGAATGCTGGCGCTTCCTCCCGTGGTCTGGTCGCCGAAGAGTGTGCTGGCTCCTGCCTGCTCTACTACGATTTGCTGCCAGTCGGCTTCGAGTTCCTCGGCCAGGATCATGGGCAGCACGGTGCGCACGCCTTGTCCCATCTCCGAGCGTGCCACCACGATCGTAATCTTGTTGTCGGGCGTGATGCGCAGGTAGGCGTTGGGTGAGAATGACTCCTGATGCGAACCGAATCTGTGCGGGAGGTAAAAGCCAATTACCAAGCCAGCGCCCGCGGCGACTCCAGCGGTTACGAATTCGCGACGGGAAAGTGGGCTCATTGCGAGCCTCCGCTTCCATGCTCCTCGCCGTTGTCGATCTTCGCGATTTCCCGTCGTGCGTGTTTGGCTGCGTCCGCGGCCCAGTGGATCGCCTTGCGAATCCTTTCATAGGTTCCGCAGCGGCACAGGTTGCCGTTCATCGCGGCGGTGATCTGCTCGTCGGTGGGATGAGGCGTTTTCGCAAGCAGGGCCGCGGCGGACATGATTTGCCCGGTCTGGCAATAGCCACACTGCGGAACTTCTTCCCCGATCCACGCGGCTTGCAGAATATGCAACTGTCCAGCCGCGAAACCATCGCTGGCAGCCAGGCCTTCGATGGTAGTCACGCTTTTGCCCGCGACTTGCGAAACAGGAGTCGAGCAGGAACGAATCGGATTGCCATCGACGTGCACGGTGCAAGCGCCGCACAAGCCCGCGCCGCAGCCAAATTTTGTCCCGGTGAGTTCGAGAGTGTCACGCAGAACCCACAGTAGAGGCGTCTCCGAGGCGACGCTGACTTTCTTTTCACTGCCGTTAACGCGGAGTGTGATGTCGGCCACGGAGTCTTATGTGTGCGGTTTGGAACCGCACTTCATAGTAACCAACCATCAGAAAAATGGGAAATGGCAGACGAACTGAACCATGAAGGACACGAAGGTACACGAGGGCATTCGTGAAACTTCGCGTCCTTCGTGGTGATGGCTTTGTGAACGAGATCTATTCTTGGAGATTCACCGGATTTCTAACGGCTGGGGCTCAGTGTGATCTCACGCGCGATCTCGATTCCGATCTCCTCAACAAGCTTTCGGAAGGCGGGGATCTCGTAGAGTCGTAGCGCAAGTTCGTCTTGCGGGAAGTTTCCGGCGTGCACGCTGGAAGCTTGGTCGCGCACAGCGGTGTGCACTTTGGTGGCGGTGATCGTGTCGAAACTCTCAGAGACAATTACGCTATTGTCTCCCCAATGCTCCACAAGCACCGGTCCTTCCTCGGTCATGATTTGTGCGCGCGACACGGGGCAGTTGGTCCCGCTGCAAGCCGCCGCGGACTGCTGGGTTGCGGTCTGATAACGCTGGGCGACTGCCGAGGTGTAGAAGCGCGCGAAACGTTCGGCGGCCTGGGGCGTTGTCCAGCGGGAGACATAG
>Ga0070717_10001074_pt1 | contig 18370 bp, 12 predicted proteins | sample LARL113metaG_FD_71366 | JGI IMG/M metagenome (GOLD analysis project Ga0070717, IMG submission 71366) | Corn, switchgrass and miscanthus rhizosphere microbial communities from Kellogg Biological Station, Michigan, USA - LAR L11-3 metaG | ecosystem: Host-associated > Plants > Roots > Rhizosphere ... | reverse complement strand
GCGCGGGAGTTCGAGGCCGGACGAACGATAGTGACGGTTAAAACGGATGGCCGCCAGCAGGAGGCGTTTGATATTCTGCGCCGCGACAAAGCGCGTGAAGTTCAAGCGCACTAGGTCAAACCTTGATAACAGCACAAGTTCATATGCAGTCATTTCCAAAAAAATACTGCTCAACAGCGCCATGTATAAGCGCCGATTGCTGAACCCCAGCCCATTCAAAATCATTGCCACTGTGGCCGTTCCTACACTCACCTGGCGGTTCGTTTCGCCCGCCAATCGATCCAGGTAGGCGGCAAGCCCTCTCTCCTCACACACGCCCGCTCCCACTCCCAGGTGGTCTACCCGTTCGTTTACGTAGCTCTCGGGGATCTGCATCCCTTTCTCCGCTCCTTTGTATACAATTTGTACCCCCCGCATCCTAGCAGGATTCCCCATTGCCGTCGAGTCCCCTGCGAAATGTGGGTAGTATGTCACATTTTCCCCGCGATGGTGTTATTATCAGTGATTGCATCATCAACAGCAGAGGAGTGGGCATGTCGCTAGAACCAAACGAAGTGGATCACTTCCCGCCCGACACCGGTCAGACCATGCTCTATGAGCGCTATGGACAGGCTATCTTCGGCTACCTGCGCCTGCACGCGCACTCACTGGAAGACGCGGAAGACCTGCTCTTAGAGGTCTTCCTGGCCGCCCTCGAACGCGACAACCTCTCCGCGCTACCTCCTGGAGGGCAGCTGGCCTGGCTGAGACGTGTAGCGCATAACAAACTCCTCAACCTCTATCGCCAGGCCAGCAGGCACCCGCGCGTCGCGTTGGACTCTGTGGGAGACACCATGCTCGAAGCAGATGGCCCGGAGCAGCAGGCGCTCCGACAAGAAGAGCGCAGTCAATTGCGGGCCGCGCTCCAAAAGCTCCCACCAGTGCAGCAGCATATCTTACAGCTGCGCTACGGCGATGGGCTGCGCTGCGCCGAAATTGCCCTGCTCCTCGACAAACGCGAGGAGGCCGTGCGCAAGCTCCTCTCGCGCAGCATCCTGGCCCTGCGCCAGGTCTATCAGCTCAACCGACAAACCGAAGGAGAAAGCTCATGCTGAACCATCACGATCGACTTCCCGAAGAACAGAGCAACCCCGGCTTGATCCAGGAGCTGCGAGCAACCTACCGTCTCAGGCCGGAAGAGCAGCAGGCGCTGGCTCGCGTTCATGAACGCCTCGCGCACAGTTCACAGCCACTCCCGCCGCTTGACGCCGTGCGGATCGATGACCTTGCGCGCGCTCGGCAGCGCGTCACTCCTGCTGGGCCGCCTACGCCGATCTCCCAGTTCAGGCGGCGGTGGCTCACGCGCCTCGGTGCCTACGCGGCAGCCATGCTTGTCGTAGTCCTCGTCGGCTCGTTAGCGCTCACCTTTTCCCTCATCCATCACACCAGCGTCGGTTCGCCTCCCAGTCACGACATGCACCTGGTGTTGGAGCCGGTCAAGGGCAGTCATCCATCGCGGGCCGATATGCAGGCTGCGAGCGAGATCCTTTCACAGCGTTTCAGCAGCTTCGGGTTAAGCCTGGTCAGCACAAACGTGCTAACAACCAACGGCCACCTCGCCATCTGGGTGGAACTGCCGCATTTCGGCGGCGACGAACAGCAGACCATCGCGACCCTGGTGCAGACCGGCCACCTGGAATTCTGGGGTACCGGACCAGGTCCGGTACCCCTCAACACGACATTCGACCCGGCCCGCTATGCGCAGTATAACCCCGGCGGCAGGCCGCGCTTCACCGGCAGAGACCTCGATCCAAACGCTCTCTCTGTGAGCCAGGACCAGGCTGGCCGCCCGCAGATCGACTTCGAGATGCAGGGCAGCTCCATCGACGCATTCGGCAGCTTCACCGCTCACACTATTGGCGAATATCTGACCATCACGTTTGACCGCAAGGTGATCGAATCGGCGGTCATCGAGAGCGCCATCACCGGCCCCGCCGTAATCACCGGCGACTTCACGCAGCAGCAAGCCAACGCTGTCGTTGCAGACCTCAAAGCCGGATCTCTGCCGGTTGCACTGACGGTGGTGACAGGATGAGAAGAAGCTCATCTCGTCACCTAATACCCTCCATTTCGCAGGGGGACTCGACGGGAATGAGGAATCCTGCGAGGATGCGGGGCGCAAATTGCACATGCGGCTCTCGTCTTTCAGTGTGTTGAGGGCATTGAACTCTTGCATATTCGCTCGGCATCGGGCACGCAGTCGTTCGTTTTACGCTTGCAGCCCATGCATCGCCTCGTTCTGGCTTTGCTTGGGCTATCCTTTGAAAAAATCTACAAAATCTCCTCCTGACCCACATTCCGCACTTAGATTGTCAGTTTTTGTGAAAATTGGTCGTTTGTCCTCAAAAAAGCGCACGACTCCTGGATGTGGATTGCTCTGAGCCGCCAAACGCGACAGGTGGTGGCCTATGCGATTGGGGATCGGAGCCGGCAAGACGTGTTAGCGGGTGCGGGAAGCCATTGCAGAGGGGGATCGCCAGGGGCATTGCTTCACCGATTTCTGGGCGGCCTACGCGGCGGTGATCCCGGAGGAGCAACACACAGCCGTAGGCAAAGAGACCGGAGAAACGGCTCACGTGGAGCGGTGGAACTACACCCTACGGGAGCGTCTGGCCCGTTTCGTACGCATGACATGGTCCTTTTCCAAGTCGCTGATCATGCATGAGTCCTGCTTGCTCTTCTTCCTCCATCGCTACAATACCGAGCGAGCCATCCTGCTCAAGTGAGCCACTACCCTCCCCTCTACATACTCCGTCCTACCATTCCCCAGGAAGAGTTTGATCGACAAATGCAGGGCTTATTAGAAGTTGTCGCAGGCAAAACCCATTTACCGCTCTACGATATCAGCGAACCAAAAGCGCCGTGGTGGATGTAGCTGAGGAGGAACCGGAAAACAATAGATACTTATCGCATCCTCTTTATGATTACCACTAATAGAGATCTTGTATATGCTCAGCTAGTGGTAATTTACATTGCTCACACCTTGATCTAATGCATTCATTGTTGTAGGTGCATGCATCTCGTAGCCAGAGTCTGTGCATGTTTCCGAAAAGTAGGCTATTGCCCCTGGTGGAAGTCCCCCGGACTTCCTTGCCCGCAAAGGGCCAGTCTCCGAGGAAGACAGCACGCCCACTACATTTGACGCTCAGGACTGTCCAACATGTAGTGGCACCCCTTGCGGGCAATACCGCTTATCTCCTCTGAATGATTACTTGGAAGGTCAAAAGGGGCTAGATTGTGTACCTCCCATTCCATTTCTGGCATATTGCGAAAGAACTTACTTGTAGACCGCCAGCATAAATCCATCGAGAGGATGTAAGAGTGGGAATATCATTAACCACCGACCAGATACTAGCGCTGGCCCCTGATGCGAGTTCCGCCGCAGCGGGTAAAAAACTCGCAAACGCGAAACCCTGGGGGAATCTGGGCCAGAATAGCGAGGCGCTCTGGGGGGAGTGCCAGGGCAGCGCACTCTACCAGGTAAAGATTGATCTCTCCAGCATGACCATCCAGTGTAGCTGCCCCAGTCGCAAATTCCCCTGCAAGCACGGTCTTGGCCTCTTACTGCTGGCCGTGGCCACTCCTTCAGCCGCGCCCATATCTGAGCCGCCGGAATGGGTCACTGCCTGGCTGGCTAAGCGCCAGGCTGCCAGCAAACGGCGCGAGACAAATGAGACGTCAGCGACTACCAAAACCAATTCTGGGCCTTCAACGTCGTGGGCAAAGCGCGCGGAGAAACGGCGCGAGCTGGTGGCGCAGGGCCTGGAACGTCTTGACCTCTGGTTAAGCGACCTGGTGCGCAACGGCCTGGCAAGCGTGGAGTCACAGCCTGCCACGTTCTGGGAGCAGCAGGCGGCGCAGATGATTGATGCCCAGGCCCCGGGCATCGCCGCGTGGCTGCGCTCTATGGCAGGCATACCAATTTCCTCGTCCCGCTGGCCGGAGAAGCTGCTTGGGCAGCTTGGGCGGCTGGCTCTGCTCACCGAGGCTTATCGCCAGGGAGAACACTTAGAGGCTGCCCTGCAAGAGGACGTGCGCCAGTTGATCGGCTGGACGCTTGACCAGGATGAAGTCGCCGCCCGTGGCGAGCGCATCACAGATGATTGGTTGATCCTGGGCCAGGTGACCGACGAGGAGGAAGACGGTTCACGGGGACCAAAAGCGGGAAAGCAGCGTGTCCGCATGCAGCGGACCTGGCTACTGGGAACGCAAACGGGCCGCGCTGCCCTGGTACTCCAGTTCTCTGCCGCAGGAGCGCCGTTCCCAGAGGTGTACCCCCTGGGCGCCTGCCAGGTCGCAGATGTCCTTTTCTGGCCGGGTGCCTGCCCGCAGCGAGGGCGCATTGAGAAGCGACATGGAGCGTGGCGAGCAATACAGGAGCCACTGCCCGGCGCAGCTACCGTGGATGCATTCTTTGCCGGTGTTGCGGCAGCGCTGGCCCGCCAGCCTTGGCTGGAACGCTTCCTCTGCGCGCTTCAGCAGGTCGTGCCGGTGTGCAGTAATGACCGCTGGTATATACGCGATACCAGCGGAACCGCCCTCCCGCTTACTAGAGGCAACCACTGGAAATTGCTGGCACTCTCCGGTGGCACTGCAGTCGACTGCGCAGGCGAGTGGGATGGTGAGACGCTGCTGCCGCTTGGGGTGCTGGTAGACGGCACCTATCATTTGCTCTAAAGGATTGTATATATGGACGCACTTGTAACAACGGCCTTCGTCGGCACTGCGCGGCAGGTCAGCAACGCTACGACCACAGGCACGCCGGTAGATACGCTCCTGGCAAAACACCAGGGGAACGAGATGGAACGCGGGCTGCTGCTCGCTGCTGGCGCGTGGGCGGTCTATCGACAGGCCGGGCAGGTGACCGAACACTTGCCGACCGTGCGGGAGCCTGCGGCGCCCGAAACGCTGTGCACCTGCTCGCTCCAGGTAGCCAAACTTCTGGAAAGCATGTTCGCCGGAGAACACAAAGAACTGCTGCTTGAAGCCCTGGAGCGTATGCGGCAGGCAAGCCTACGTCTCCCACCCTCATTGTTGCCGGCGGCGCTTGATGTGCAATCAACCGAGATACGTGCCGGGCTCATCGCGGTGTTGGGCGAGCGAGGCCGCTGGCTCAGCCGCTTCAATCCCGCCTGGTCCTGGGTGGTAGATACCCTGCCAGCAGGTGAAGATACATTGCCCGCTGACGCCGAAACCACCTGGCAGGAGGGCACCACCGGGCAGCGCCGCGAGCTCCTGCGCCGCCTGCGCAATGTCAACCCAGCGCAGGCGCGCGAATGGCTGGCGGCAGTGTGGAAGCAGGAAAAAGCCGATGTCCGCGCTGAATTGCTGAAAACATTCGATGTAGGCCTTGCCGCTGAGGACGAGGAGTTCCTGGAAAAGGCTCTGGATGACCGAGCCGCGAGTGTGCGGGCGGTTGCTCCACCCTTGCTGGCGCGTATTCCTGTCTCGGCCTTCACGGAACGCATGCGCAGCCGCGCCGATGCTCTGCTTATCCCGGCAGCAAAAAAGCTCAAGGTTACCCTGGCGGAGACGCTCGCTAAAGACTGGCAGCGCGACGGCATCGAGGCCAAACCGCCTCAAGGCGTGGGAGAGCAAGCGTGGTGGATGATGCAGGTGTTGGCTTATGTGCACCCTGCTCACTGGGAGGAACGTTCTGGCCTCTCGCCTGAACAATTGATTGCCGCCTGCCCTAAAGATTGGAAAGAAGCCATGCTTGAAGGCTGGTCAAGAGCAGCACTTTTGCATCAAAGTGCCAGTTGGATGATGTCCCTCTGGCAGTGGTGGTGTAGTCCAAAGGCCAGCGCGTCTTCATCTAGCCTTTCTCTCGCGGAGATACGCGAAGTTTTTGGCAAATATATACCGCAAGCGTTGCTGGAGGCGCGAGTGCTGGAACTGGAATCTGGTAGTGAGGCCTGGTCTGAAGCGCTGGCTGAGCTTCCCATGCCCTGGAGCCTGGATTTTGGTGGGAAGTACCTCCAGCAGTTGCGACGGCACCTGCATTCGCTGGACTTCACACGCCGTAACTACAATTCTTACTACGATAATTGGTATCACACCTTGAATCGCGCGGCTCTAGCGCTGCCTCCAGCGTATTTTGCCGCCACTTTGGAGCCTCCGTTGCTCATCAAACAGAACGAAGAAAATAATACCAACTGGCAAGTGGAATACTGGCAAGAAGCACTGAATACATTTACTGAGGCGCTGCGTATACGTCAGCGCCTCATAGAGGAGATTGCATAATGAGCGCATCCAAATCTGCCCGAACCAATCACACGTCAGAGGCCAACGGCGCAGACGCCAGCCTCAATGCTGTATTGCGCCAGCACGCGGAACAGCAGTATGCGGAGGAACTGGCCGAACTGGCTAAGATAGACGATCGCCAGCGACCCCCGAACTGGGGGCTCTCGCCGTGGGCGGTGCGCACCTACCTGCTCGGTGGCAGGCTGCCCAACAGCTTCGAGGTTAGCCCCAAGTATATCGGCAATGCCCGGCTGATCGAGATTGCCGTAGCAACGCTGGCAACCGACCGCGCCCTGTTGCTCTACGGCATACCCGGCACCGCAAAGTCCTGGACCAGTGAACATCTCTCGGCGGCCATCGCGGGCGACTCGACGCTGCTCATCCAGGGGACGGCAGGCACCGACGAAAGCGCCATTCGCTACGGGTGGAACTATGCCCGTCTGCTGGTTGAGGGCCCGTCGCCTGCTGCCCTGGTGGTCAGTCCGATGATGTGTGCCATGCGGGATGGCAAACTGGCCCGTATCGAGGAGTTGACGCGCATTCCCTCCGAGGTGCAGGATGCCCTCATCACTATCCTTTCCGAGAAAACACTCCCCGTCCCCGAACTCAATATGGAGGTGCAGGCGCGCAGGGGCTTTAACGTCATCGCCACCGCCAATAACCGCGACAAGGGCGTGAACGAACTCTCCAGCGCCTTGATGCGGCGCTTCAATACGGTCGTATTGCCGCTGCCAGATAAGCTGGAAGAGGAGGTCGAGATCGTTGACCGGCGCGTCGCCAGCCTGGGTCAGGCGCTTGAGTTGCCCGCCGAGAAACCCGCTCTGGAGGAGATTCGGCGTGTGGTAACGGTGTTCCGCGAACTGCGCAGCGGCGTAACCCTCGACGGCAAGACGAAGCTGAAGACGCCTAGCGGCACGCTCTCTACCGCTGAGGCGATCTCGGTCATCAATAACGGGCTCGCCATGGCCGCCTACTATGGCGATGGCCAGTTGCGTGCTGGTGACCTGGCTGCCGGCCTGACGGGCGCGATTATCAGGGACCCGGTGCAGGACCGCTTGGTGTGGCTTGAGTACCTGCAGACGATCGTCAAAGAGCGCGCTGGCTGGAAGGACCTCTACCGGGCCTGTCACGAGGTATTGTAATCATGAGTGTCTCCATCTTCGGCGTACGCCATCACGGCCCGGGCTGTGCGCGCAGCTTACGTGCGGCGCTGAAAAAACTGCAGCCCGATATCGTGCTCGTTGAGGGGCCGCCGGACGCGCAGGAGGCTCTCCCATTGCTCGCTTCCGGACAGATGAAGCCTCCCGTGGCGCTCCTCATCTACGTGCCGGACAGGCCGCAACATGCCGTCTACTATCCTTTTACGCACTTCTCGCCGGAGTGGCAGGCCCTGCGCTATGCCCTGGAGCGCGGCATCCCGGCCCGCTTCATGGACCTGCCACAGGCCGTTCAACTGGCGAAGATGCCCGACCCTGGCGGATCAGCGGACGAACACAGCGATGTCCCTGTCCAGTGCGCATGTGCCCGATTTACCGGGCCTAAGGAGGCGAGGGATACATATCGTAGCATCCTCCCCATCCGTTTCGCCAGCAATACTGGTAATGTAGGGGCTCCCGCAAGGGATACCGGTCCTGGGCGAAAAGAAACTCCCTCAAGCGAAGCTCCCGGCGAAACAAAGATGCAGGATGACCCGTTCGCGCTGCTGGCCAGGGCTGCCGGCTACGACGACCACGAACTCTGGTGGGAGCGGCAGATCGAACTGCGGCGCGATGTAACCGACGTCTTCGAGGGCATCCTGGAAGCGATGACGGCCCTACGTACCGACAGGACACCGAAGGATGAGAACGAGGCCCAACGCGAGGCGCATATGCGCCAGTCGATTCGCACAGCCCAGGCGGGGGGCTTTCAGCGTATAGCCGTCGTCTGTGGCGCGTGGCACGCTCCCGCGCTTTTCGACCTGGACAAGGCCGGCGAGGATGCAACCCTGCTCAACGGGCTCAAGCGCGTCAAGGTCGCGGCAACCTGGATTCCCTGGACAAACTCGCGCCTTTCTTATCGCAGTGGCTACGGCGCTGGCGTTGCCTCGCCGGGCTGGTACGAGCACCTCTGGACGGCTCCCGATCGCGTGACGATCCGCTGGATCACCCATGTTGCGCACCTGCTGCGCAAAGAGGGCCTGGATGCCTCCTCCGCCAGCGTCATCGAAGCGGTGCGACTGAGCGAAGCGCTCGCCGCCATGCGTGACCTGCCCATGCCCGGCCTCGCTGAGCTGCACGAGGCCATCCAGACGGTGTTGTGCAACGGCGACGCGGAGCCCATGCGGCTGATTCGTGATCGCCTGGAAATCGGTGAGAAGCTGGGCGAGGTGCCCCCGGAGACGCCCGCTGTGCCGCTGCAGCGCGACCTCGAAGCGAAGCAGCGCCGCCTGCGCCTTAAACCTTCGCCTGAGCTAGTAAACCTGGATCTCGACCTACGCAATGATACCGATCGCGCTCGCAGCCAGTTGCTGCACCAACTGCGCCTCCTGGGCATCGAATGGGGTAAGCCGCAGCGCGTCTACGGGAAGAGCGGCACCTTCCATGAACTCTGGCAGTTGCAATGGCAGGTCGAGTTCATTGTCAGGCTGATCGAGGCCAACGTCTGGGGCAACACCGTCACGACCGCTGCCAGCGCCTGCGTTTGCGTCCAGGCGGACAAGGCCAGCGCTTTACCCGAACTCACCGAACTGCTGGATAAAACGATTCTCGCCGAGTTGCCCACCGCTGTAGAGCACCTCCTGTCCCGTGTGCAGGCCAGCGCAGCGGTCTCCGCTGATGTGCGCCACCTGATGGATGCCCTGCCGCCATTGGCCCGCGTGGCCCGTTACGGCAATGTGCGCGGGACGAAGTTGGAGCGCATCATGCCAGTGATCAACGGCCTCTTCGAGCGTGTTATCGTTGGCCTGCCGCTCGCATGCGCCTCGCTCGACGACGATGCTGCCCAGGCGATGGCCGGCAGTATCGACCATGCGCAAGAGAGTGTCAGTATGCTCAACCGCGAGGATCAGCAGCAGGAATGGCAGGGTGTGCTGCAGCGCTTGATTGAACGCGAAAGCATCCACGGCCTGGTGCGCGGGCGCTGCTGCCGCCTGCTGCTGGAGCAGAAGGTACTGGACGATGTAGAGTTGCAGCGTCTGGCGCGGCTGGCGCTCTCTCCCGTCACGCCTGCGCCGCAGGCCGCCGCCTGGGTAGAGGGCGTGCTGCGAGGCAGCGGGGCGCTGTTGCTGCACCTGGACGGGCTCTGGCTGGCGCTGGACAACTGGCTCAGTGAGCTCTCCTCTGGGGATTTCACGACGCTACTGCCGCTGCTGCGGCGAGCCTTTTCTGGTTTCCAGTCACCTGAGCGGCGCAGGATGGGCGAGAAGGTGAAGCATTTGCGCGCTGCACCGGTTGCAGGAACGGGCGTGGCAGGATATAGTGCAGCAACAGGTGACAGTATAGCTATCAACCGCAAACGCGCGGATATGGTGTTACCAGTACTGGCACGGATTCTGGGGGTACAGTTCGATGGCAATTGACGAGAAGGAACGCCTGCGCCGCTGGCGGCTGGTCCTGGGCGGCGCAGCAGAGGGTGATGAAGGCGCTCAGGCAGAAGCGGGAGAGGGTATCGGTATCTCGCTCAGCGGCAATGACCTGGGCATGGATGGTGTGCTGGAAGCCTTATATGACGCTGATAAAAGTAACGTGGGCATGGGTGGTTCTATGCCCAGGGTGAATCGCTGGCTGGGTGATATCCGCACCTACTTCCCTTCCTCAGTGGTGCGGGTGATGCAGAAGGATGCCTTTGAACGGCTGAACCTCAAGCGTATGCTGCTCGAGCCGGAGATGCTGGAGCAGGTGGACCCCGATATCCATCTCATTACTACGCTGCTCTCGCTCAGCAAAGTGATTCCTGAAAAGACGAAGGATACGGCCCGCAGGGTGGTACGCCAGGTTGTTGAAGAACTGGAACAGAAGCTTGCCTACCAGACAGTGCAGGCCATCAGGGGCAGCCTCAACCGCGCCATGCGCAACTATCGTCCCCGTCCCAATGAGATCGACTGGGATCGCACCATCCGCGCCAACCTGAAAAACTACCTGCCGGAGCGGAAGACGGTGATCGCCGAGCGACTCGTAGGATATGGGTACAAGCATAAACGTTCCTCGCTGCGCGATATCGTGCTGTGCGTCGACCAGAGCGGCTCAATGGCAACGTCCGTCGTGTATTCGGGCATCTTCGGCGCCGTGCTGGCCTCGATCCGGGCCATTACAACGCGCATGGTGGTGTACGATACGTCGGTTGTGGACCTGACCGAGGACTTGAAGGACCCGGTAGACCTGCTCTTTGGCACACAGCTTGGCGGCGGCAACGATACTCCTCGCGCTCTCGCCTACTGCCAGCATATCATCACACGCCCCCACGAGACAATACTGGTGCTGATCTCTGACCTCTACGAGGGTTCGTTATCGGAGCAGATGCTGCGGCGGGCGGCGGAACTTATCGCCAGCGGGGTACAGATGATCTGCTTGCTAGCACTTGATGATAGGGGAACGCCAAGTTTCGACCATGAGAATGCGGCGAGGATGGCGCAATTGGGTATTCCCGTCTTTTCCTGCACGCCGGACCTGTTCCCCGATATGATGGCGGCGGCCATTCAACAGCAGGATTTGAATCAGTGGGCCGCTAGAAATGATATCGTGACAGCGCGGGCTGAGTAGGGGTCATATTCTTTGTGGATAACTGCTGTGAAAGTTCGTACAGCCATGTCTGCACCTCCTGCTTGTCTGCCTTTGTTTCCATGGTTCCTTCAGAAAAACCTGACATAAGGTGACAGGTATGATGCTCTAGACTGAGGACAGGGATGATCTTTGGTCGCGATCTCTTTCTTGGGGAAAACCATGGGAGCATTCCACTGATACGAACATAAAGATCCGTGCGTGTTCGAAGCAAGAGAACTGACCTCAGCTATGAGACGAGGATGAAGAAGAGGAGCTGTTGCTGCGCGCTTGACTGCATGCTGACAAATGGCCAACTACGTGATAAAGGGATAGCAACCGGATGCCTTTCTCGTATGGAGCAGGCGCATCCCATTCAGCTTCTTCAGAAAAATGCCCAATGACTGGACGCGAACTTGCTGAGAAGCTCTATGAGTATAGAAGCGAAGTTCCTTTCAGGAAAAACATCTCTGGCTTTATTTGTCTGCCGGTCACGCTGTATGCTTGGAGGTAATCGGACGCCCGTCGGTTCCATAATTTTATAGTGTAATTTACTATCAATAGTAAATTACACTATTTTTATGTAATCGTGGCCTGACCTAACCAAGAAAAGGTGAGGGAGTAAGGAGCGCTTTTCTTTTACTGCTTGCCCTCTTACATACATCTTCCATAAGCCTAGGAAGTGCTTTGAGGCCTTGAGTACTAGGAAAGACATACTCCTAATTTTTCTTCGCAAAATGAAGCACCCGTCCAGGTGGAGGGTAGAGTTGGCCTAATATGTCTGCCTGTCACGCTGGCCATCTGATTGATTCATTTCTTCACTCAGTTAGAGTATTCAATTAATATTGGTAGTGATCTATGAGGCAATTGTTCACGAATATTAAATTGTTTGCAAAGAAAGGTTGAAACTGCTCAGTCCATGGATGAGTGACGGTATTCAAAGCCAAAACGTGTGCACGAAGAGTTAAAACAGCTTAAGAACTCCTATTTTGCGAACAGATGAGCGAGGTAGCCAGCACAACCATAAGAGTGGCGCCATGGTATGATCTGCCACGTTGATCAAGCTGCTCCCTTTTTAGTCATGAGCATTGAGCAAGAAGTTACAGGTCCGGATAGTTTGTTCAACGACTCCTTGAGCAGCAGCCATAGCCTCTTGCATAAGATCGAGTAAATCCTGACCCTTCTTGCGAAGGTCTGGCTCAGGTCCAATTCGCACTCCCCAGCCGGCTATCGCTTTGAGGAAAGCCGTCCGTACCTCGGTATTGATATTCAGCTTGGCAATTCCCATGTGTATTGCATGTTGGATGTCTTCTCGTGATAGGCCACTGGCACCGTGCAGAACCAGCGGCACATCCACCTGAGCAGCTATTTGCGCCAGCCTCTCAAAGTCGAGTGGCGGGGAGACGGGTACATACCCGTGCACATTGCCAATTGATACAGCTAACATAGCTGCCCCGGTCGTGATAATAAATTCATGGGCCTGGGTCGGATCAGTAAGGGAAGACTCTATCTCTTCGACTGTTAATCCGTCTTCTGTTCCGGCCAAATACCCAAGCTCGGACTCAATTGTCCCGCCATAGCGTGCGGCAAGCTCCACGGCTCTTTTGGTGAAAGCAATGTTCTCGGCAAATGGCAGACACGATCCATCGGCCAGAGCTGATGAAAAACCCCAGGCAAAACATGCCTCAATCAGGCCTATATCTGGACAATGATCCAGGTGAACAGCCACCGGGACACGCGCAACTCGCGCTGCCGCCAGTGTTGCCACTGCCAGAGGTTCACCGCCCGCCCTGATTGCCTGTACGCCAGGTTGCAGGATGATAGGTTGGCCGAGTTTTTCGGCAGCCACTACGATAGCCTGCGTTAATTCCAGATTGTAGGTATTGAAAGCTCCTATTGCTACCCCCCTACGACGAGCTTCCTGTACAAGTTCGATGGTGTTCACCAGCATACTACTACGTTCTCCCGCTTTGGTTTGCAATTCACGGCTGCAACACGAAAGGGTATGTCCGGGGTATCCGCAAGGGGTCGCTTCATCATTTCCCGCATGTGCGGCCGCTACAGATTGTTCTACTCGCCACTTAGCAGCTTCACGGCCTGCATCAGGCTCTCGGGGCCACCCACATTTCCAGGGAACACGATATATGGCACGCCTTCGAACCTTGACTGCGGTCCGCTCTCTAACCTCCAGACTGGAACACCTGGAAAAAGTTGCCCTAACACACGTGCTCGTGCTGCCCCCAGGCCCTTTTGCGCCACATCATGGCTCGTAATACCGCCTTTAGCAATGATAAATCGCGGTCGGCTCGTCACCTGGTGGAGGGCAGCGATCAGGGCATGCGATACCTTGTTCCCAATCTCGAGATTTTCAGCTCGGTTTGCGCTCGTCACCAGCTTGCGGCTGGTATAGAGTACTCCAACACGTCTAGCCTTTATTGCCGCTTCGAGTTGCTGACCTACTTCACGACTGATTGTTTCCGACTCAGCAGCGTTGCGTATCACCCGCTCAACAGGAAGCTCGATGCCTATCACCTTGGATAAGGTCAATAAGTTCTCAAGCTGCGTACTACTATCTGGCACATACGATCCAACTACGACTACCCCTCCACCTTCTACTGCTTGAGTGCCACGCATAATCTCTTTGGTTTCCAATGGAGGCTTACTCTCGACTGCACCTCTCAATCTGACGAAACTCGCCGCTGTTCGGTACACGAAACGCTTACCTGCCGCCTCTGCCTGTAGCAGACCCAGCACGACTACTGCCAGATCGCCATAGCCAGCTGCGTTGATAATTACCGGAATACTTCCCTCGACCGTTTGCAATTTGGACGCTACTGCTTCTGGCCCACCCTGACGAATAATCTCCAGTCCTATGCTCATCACTTGATCAGCCTTCCAGCAGCCACCACTCTTTGCCTCTATCCAGGCAGGCAGGTATGCCGTTCTGTAACCGAAAACGCTATCCCTGGCAAATGATGTCTCACTTGCAGGCTGAAGAGTATCAGAGTTGGCAGTGGGGGTAGCGACATAATGAGTATCGTTAATAGTATAGCGGCCACCTTCGAAAAAGGCTGGCACAACAAGATGCCCATCAAAACTATCCCCACCAGAGGAGGTTAAACCACTTTCAAGCGCTTGTATTTCCGCTGGATAGTGGCCTCTTAGAGTGGAGTCGCTCCGGCTAGCGACAACAAAATCAATCTTCGCCTCCTCTGAAGCCGCTGCAAGTTGTTGGGCAGTTTCGTGATTTAACTGAACCGCATCGCTTTCGGGCATGCTACGCGAGTTTGTAAGCAAATAGAACAGCCGAGGTTCGTTTTGCAGGGCTTCGGCGAGTGTTTGCCTATGCCAGGTGGTAAATAACTCGATGTCATGCACGGTTTGCGTGCCGGTTGGGTCGTCGTCGATCACTACCAGTTTGCGCTTGCTTCCGGCTACCTCTTGCTGTATTTCAACAAACAAGCTGGCCTCGTTTGGCTCGGGTGGCAAGCTGGCCAATAACCCGGTTAAAGTAACCATCTGTACTACGCTTTCTTTCGAGCGACCACGAGGCCGCCCCTACCCTCTTCCAAATAGCCTGGTAGCAAGCATCAGTGCATATGCATGCCGCCATTAATGTCCAGCGTGACACCGGTTAAATAGACACTTTCATCTGAAGCGAGGAAGAGGATACAATTGGTTACATCCTCAACGGTCGCAAGGCGACCTACCAGCGTGCCCTTTGCAAGCTCGACCTTGCGTTCTGGTGTGAGTAAATCTCCAGCGATATCAGTATCAACCATGGAGGGTGCAACACAGTTGACGCGAATGCCGCGTGGTGTCAACTCACGAGCAAGAGCTTTGGTCAGGCCCATAATTCCGGCTTTGGCCGCGCTGTAGGCGGATGTGCCAAAAACGCCACCGCCTCTTTGCCCTGATACTGACGAGAGAGAGACAATTGTGCCGCCGCCTCGCTCCAGCATAGCAGGCACAGCGGCTTGCGTCGTCAAAAAAGTACCTTTGAGATTGACATCGAGCACCAGATCATACTCTTCTTCTGAGATATCGAGAAACAAAGTAGGGCGGGTTAAGCCAGCGACATTCACAAGAATATCTAGCCCCCCAAGTGCCTCCGTCGTTCTTTTGACTACTCGCATCATCTGATCCTTATTTCGTACATCTGCCACTTCACCAATAGCCTGGCTTATCTCTGTTAACTCCGACACTACACGTTTCACATTATCCGCTACTATATCAGTAATAGTAACTTTTGCGCCTTCTCTTGCTAGAGCCAAGGCTGTCGCGCGCCCGATACCACGCGGCGAACCCGCACCTGTTACTAGAGCGACCTTTCCTTCAAATCTATTCCTGTTCACTTGTTTACCCTCCTTTCTCAGCCATCACACGTGCTTCTGCCGGATTGGCAGTCTCAATCTGTACAGAGAGCTTGCATCGATGTAACCTTCCAATATATTACGATAAAACAGCTTTACAAATGCAGGTCACTCACTGCCAGCATACCGCTGCGGTCCCCTGGCAGCCAGGCAAAGCTAGCTTCTGAATTGGTTGTTGGGTTGTATTCTAGACCAACATAACCCTGATAGCCTAGTGCATCAAGCGCCGCGAGTACGTTGAGATAGTGAATCTCTCCTGTGCCAGGCTCATGACGCCCTGGAGAGTCTGCCACCTGGATATGCTCAATCTGTCCGATGTGTTCGTGCAGTGTAGCAATCAAATTTCCCTCCATACGCTGCATGTGGTAGATATCGTACTGGTACTTGAGATTCGGGCGGTTCACGTCAGTAAGGAGCTGTAATGTTTCGTGTGTGTTTGTGAGGAGGTAGCGCGGAGTATCAAAGATGTTGAGAGCTTCGACCACCACATTAAGATGAGCAGCTATGGCCTGATCAGCAGCCCAGGTCAGATTCTGCCGTACGCGATCCACCTGTGCTTCACGGCTCTCCCCAGGAATTACATTTCCGACGAGCGCATTTAGCCGAGAACATCCAACCTGCTGCGCAAATTCAAGAGCAATCGGCACATGGGTACGAAATTGTTCTTGCCGGCTGGCATCATTGAGAAAGCCCCGTTCTCCACCTGCCAGGTCTCCTGCGTCAAAGTTTATTAAAGCAACAGCAAGCCCTGAAGCACGGACCCGTTTTACAATAGCAGAAAGATTTTCATCTCCAGGCCACCAGAACTCTACAGCGCCAAAACCAAGACTAGCCGCGCGTTCAAACCGTTCTAGAAACGGAACTTCCCTCAAGAGAATCGAGATATTAAGATCGAAACGTAGCATGTCATTTCTCTTCTATACCTGTACTGATCCTCAGTCAGACTTGATAGCGTTGGCGAACCTTGTTCCTCTGCTTTCCGAGAGAGGGAAAACATGGCAAATTTATGCTTGATAAAGGAGTTCGCCAACACTATCACATTAGAGTGCACCTGCTTGTTATTCAGAACTATAACGCGTGCATGACTCCACTCCTCCCACAATCATTCCGCTGGAGGCCATCGTTTGCCCATTTTTGTAGGGGTATGCCTCTTTGTTGCGCACCCCGTAGGTGTCTTATCATCCTGCGTGTCGAAGGCAGCTCACGCATGCATGCGGGTAGAGAAGGCAAGACTGCTCTCAGGCCACGTGCCAGGTGATCGAAGTTACGTTGCTGGTGCTCGTTCCATTGTAGCCCGAACATCTCTCGAACAGGCTGCGGTAAAAGAGCGCTGGTGACAAAGAGATTGAAGTGCGCCAGCAGGCGGAACAAGAACGACGGGGATGGAAAGGGTACTTTCTGCACAAGTTGTCTCGCCTGTGAAGTCACTGCCAGGCGGTTCGAGTGGAGCATCTCATCGATATACTGCTCCAGGTCCACCAGAGTCCTGGGCATCACATGAAGCGGAAGACCAAGCAAACAGGCGCGCGCCTTTGTTTCTTGATAATACTGTTCCTTTTCTCCATCACTGAGTGGTCCAATGAAGAGTAGGTAGGTACGTAGCGCAGTCACAACGAGTGTGGCGTGTACCCAAAGCAGCAGTTGTGGATCCTGCGCCCTGTAAGGAGTTCCTTTGGTATAGGCTCCGGCATCGGTGGCAAGGGTCCCATGGACTTGCGCATGGAGGCGGTTAATGGTACGGGCAGCATGGCGCGCAACAACGTCAGAGCCAAGAGCTTTGCGTTGGGTAAGTCGAATAGTATGCACTGCTCTGTGGAACGGATGAGACATGACAAGACTGTGCTCATATATTGCTGCCGCGATCAATGGATGCGCCAGCTGCATTAGGAGCGCACACGGTCCACTCAGTAGAAGAATAACTTCTTTGTGGATCTTGCAGGTGACACTTTCTGGGTCATTATAGGTGTATTGGCATGGTTCCTGTTTCATTTCCTGTGCCTTCCTTTTGTTTTGTTCTGGCGCTTGCGTTCACTGCTGAGTGTGAACTTCCTTCGCAGTCTCGCTGATAAAAAGCTCAAGCGGAGATGAGAAGCTTTTCTTCCAAGCATCGAGAGTGTATTTTACTGGAGAAGCATCTTCTAATCGTTACGAGAAGCGTTACGGTGAAGAGTAAAGGTTTGCGTTGATAACGTCACTGCATAACAACCAGCAGCTTTTATTGAAGATGAGCGGGTACATACATTTCGATGCTCCTCTCCTTCTGGGGAATCGGCAAGGAGTGAGAGACGTGGCAAAACGTTCTCGAAGGTCTCGCTTGCGAACGGATATCACATGTAGCCCGCACAGCTATCCTTTTTCATTTGATGTGAGGAACAATCATACAGTACTCTCCCAACCTCCGAAACGGTCTGGATGAAATGCCGTTAAATCCAGATCGAATGGTATTGAGTGCTGCTGGATCAGTTCTGCCAAAATATGGCCTGTAAGTGGCCCCAGTAAAATCCCATCGCGGAAATGTCCCCCTGCAATCCATAATCCTTGCACGCTTTGGCTTGGCCCAATGAGAGGCAACCCATCTGCTGAAGCCGGACGCAGCCCTGCCCAGGTGCGTACAAACCGAGCACTGTTCAGACCTGGGGTAAGCTTTGCTACAGCAGCGAGCAGGATGGCTATCCCTCCAGCCGTCACTCCTTTGTCAAATCCTACCTGTTCTACGGTCGATCCGACATAGATTGTTCCGTCTGATTTGGGGACAATCCCACCCACACCATAGGCATAGATAGTATGACGCAAATGGAAACCGGGCTGGGCTTGCAGCGCCATCATCTGTCCTTTCGCCGGAAAAATCGGGGGGATCGATGTCTTTGTATGCCATTGTGAAGTCCATGCCCCTGCCGCCAGAACAACGATCTCTCCATGCATAGGGCCTTGCGTGGTTTCTACCCCGACAACTCGCTGTCCCTGACAACTAAGCCGTCCGAC
>Ga0070717_10001073_pt1 | contig 18372 bp, 14 predicted proteins | sample LARL113metaG_FD_71366 | JGI IMG/M metagenome (GOLD analysis project Ga0070717, IMG submission 71366) | Corn, switchgrass and miscanthus rhizosphere microbial communities from Kellogg Biological Station, Michigan, USA - LAR L11-3 metaG | ecosystem: Host-associated > Plants > Roots > Rhizosphere ... | reverse complement strand
ACGTTCGAGGACCTGAAAGACGAGCTGGTCAAGCGGATCCGCGTCTACACCCCCGAATGGACCAATTACAACGAGACCGACCCAGGCATCACGCTGCTCGAGCTGTTCGCCTTTCTGGGCGAGTCGCTGCTGTATCGCTTCAACCAGATTCCGGACGCCACGAAGGTCGCGTTCCTCCGGTTGCTCGACGCCCAGCCCCGCCCGCCGCAGATCGCCCGCACCCTTCTTGCGCTGCAGACCGAACGGCCGGAGGGGATGCAGGTGCTGCGCGGCCAGGAGGCCAGGGGCGGGGCGGTGACGTTCGAGACGGACGACGAGGTCTATGCCTGGCCGCTGGAAACCCACGCGGTGGGCAAGGTCGCCGCGCCGGAACCGCCCGCTGACCCTGCCGCGCAGGCGGCGGAAAAGCACCGCCGCGACGACGCCGTCGCCCGGCTCCCCGACGCGCAGCGACAGCAGGCGGCGTCACAGGGCACGGCCTTCTACGAGGTGAAGGCGGTTCCCGCCGATCCGCAGGCCGCGGCGGACCCGCTCGACGTCAGCACCACGCTCGACCGGTCGCTGTGGGTCGCCCTGCTGGCCAAGACCCCCGCGGCGGCCCTCGACACGCCGAGCTGGTCCGTGCTGCAAAACCGCACCATTTTCCTTGGCGCCGCCCTCGACGAGACGGTGGAGCCCGGCTTCAACCTCGCGGCGCTCGACCCGGCCGACACCGCGCTCTTGAGGGCCTCGGAACTGACCGCCGACCCGCCCGGGATCTTGTGGGAACTGTGGCGGCCGCCGGCCGCCTCGGCCACGTCGCAGGATCCCGCTTTCACGGCCCTGGCCATGATCGGCGACACCTCACGCGGCCTGACCACCGCCGGAGCGGTCAAACTGGTCCTGCCTCGCGACTTCACCGCCCTCGTGCCGCCGTGGGCAACCATCGGCGGATCGCTCGATCCTCCGCCCCTGGATGACGACAAGGACGCGGCACGTGTCATCGCCTGGCTGCGCGCCAGCCGCCCCGTCACCGAGCACGACGCCATCCACCGCGTTCGCTGGGTCGGGATCAACGCCGTCGGCGCCAGCCAGGCCCGCGCGGCAGCGACCGAGCTGCTCGGCATGGGAACCGGCGAGCCCGGGCAGGTCTATCGTCTGGCGAACCGGCCGGTGGTTCCCGGCACCGTTCGCCTTGAGGTGGAAGAGCCCGGCGGCTGGACCCCGTGGACCGAGGTCGGTACCCTGGCCAGCAGCGGATCGCTGGACAGGCACTTCAGCGTGGACCTGACAGCCGGCGAGGTGCACTTCGGGACCCGCTCGATGGTTCCGCAGATCGGATGGCGGATCCGGGTCGTCTCCTACCGTTACGGCGGAGGACCAGCCGGCAATCTCCCGGCCGGGTCCATCACCTCGTTCAGCGGCGTGCCAGGGGTCAAGGTCACCAACGTGCTCCCAGCCGTGGGAGGCGCCGAAGCCGCCTCGCTGGCTCAGGCGCTGGACGAGATTCCCGCCGAGGTCCAGCGGCGAGACCGCCTCGTCACCGCCGAGGATCTGCAGGCGCTAGCCCTGGAGGTGCCGGGCGTCAGGCGTGCCGACCCGCTGCCGCTGCTGCATCCGGACACCCCGGCAACCCCGGCCGCCGGGGTCATGAGCGTCGTCGTGTTCCCGGACGAGGACCTCAGCCACCCGGACGCGCCCTTGCCGGACACGGGCCTGCTTCGCCGGGTGGCCGCGTACCTGAACCCCCGCCGCCTGGTGACCAGCGAGCTGTACGTTATCCCGCCGACCTATCGCAAGGTGGCCGTCGCCGTCGGGGTCCACGTCCAGGACGGTTACCAGGCGGACGCTGTGCGGCGCTGGGTGGAGCAGATCCTGCGCCAGTACCTCGCGCCGCTGCCGCCGTACGGCCCGGCCGGTTCGGGATGGCCGCTGGGCCGCGCGGTGCGGCGCGCCGAGCTGGAGGCGATCGCCGTCCAGGTGGAGGGCGTGGAGTACGTCGAGCAGGAACTGCAGCTCGCCCAGCCTGACGCCATGGGGCAGTGGGCGGCCAGTTCGCTGATCGAGCTGGAGAAGTGGGAGGCGCCGGAGCTGGCGGCCGTGACCGTCGTGGCCGGGCCGCCGCTGAAGCCGGGCGAGGGTTACGACCCGGCGCCCGACCCGAGTCAGCCGGTCCTCGTTCCGCTGCCGCCGGAGGTGTGCTGATGGAGGGCGACCGCCAGTTCAGCCTGATCGCCGACCCGGACCAGTGGGCCCGGTGCGCGCACTCGGCGACCGCCCTGCTTGACGGCGGCGGGGTGGAACTTACCTGGGACGACGACCCCGGGCCCGCGCTGCCTGGTGGTACGCGGTGTGAGGACCCGGGCCATCCCGCGGCTGCCCAGGCTCAGGACCCGTGCGCCCTCGACGAGGGGCCGGGTGGGCTCGCCTTCGACCGGTGGTGCCGTGCCTACCGCGCGCGCCCGATCGCGGGACGGGTCGAGCTGCTCAGCAGCACAGGCCAGTCGGCCCTGGCGCCCGAAGCGGCGGCACGCCGGCCGGGTGCCTTGCTGGCTCCGCGCGGGCTCGCCGTGGACTGCGCACAGCGTCTCTATGTCGCGGAGTCCGGCGGCGGCGCCGTCCACGTCATAGACCTGTGGGCGCAGCGCCTGCTCCGGCGGATCCCGGTCCGCTCCGCCCGGCACCGCTCGCGGCGGCCCGTCGACCTGGCCGCGCTCTGCTGTGGCGCGGTCGTCCTGCTCCGCAGGCCGTCGGCGCTTGCCGTCGTGGAAGGCCGGCGCGGGCCCCGTCCCGGGCCGCGGCTTCGCCGTCCCCCCGGCGGGCCGCCGTGGCAGCCACTGCGGATCGCAGCGTGCGCCGACCTTCTCCTGGTGCTGTGGACCGCGCCGGACGGCAGCGCCGTGATCGCGACACCCGCCGGCGACACGGTCCTCGCGGTGCCTGGCGCGACGGACCTGGAGCTTATCCCCGACGGCGTGCTCGTGGTCGCCCGTCAACCGGGGCGCGGCTTCCTGCGGTACCGGCGGTCCGGGAGCGCGTGGACGGAAATCGAGCCGCTCAGTGCTCCCGGTTACGACGGGGGCGCGGTGACGGTGGCCCCCGACGGGCGGATCGCCTACACCACCGCGGCAGGCCTGCGCTGGACGGCCGGCCCGGCCGGGCGCCATGCGGCGACTGGCCGCGTGACCACCTACCGGCTCGACGCCGGGGCCTACCGGACCCGGTGGGGGCGGCTCTTCCTCGACGCCTGCATCCCCCCGGGTACTGACGTCAGCGTCCGGTTCCTCACCTCGGACGACGACGAGGTCCCCGACCGCCTGCCCTGGACCCAGGCCTCGCGCGGGGCCCGCCAGGTCAGGTTCCCCGAACTCACCCCGCCGTTGCCGTCACAGGTCCTGCTCAAGACGCTCCAGGCGGCCGAACCGCTCTTCCGCCGCCCGGGCGGTTCGGAGTTGCCCTGGTCCCAGACCGGAACCGGCGTGGCGTTCCAGACGTATGAGGCGCCGGTAGCGGCGCCACCAGGCCGGTACCTGTGGCTGATCCTCGAATTGTCCGGCACGGCTCGCACCTCCCCGCAGGTGCGTGCGCTGCGGGTTGAGCATCCCGGACATCGGCTGGGGGAGCGGCTCCCGCGCGCCTGGACGCGGCAGGAACCGGATGCGGCCTTCCTGCAGCGGTTCCTCGCCCCGGCCGAGGGCATGCTGCACGAACTGGATGAGCGGGCCGCCCTGCGCGCCGTCCTGCTCGACCCGACGGCCACCCCGGCGGAGGCGCTGGCGTGGCTCGGCAGCCTGCTCGGGCTCGTGCTCGACCGGCGGTGGCCGGAGCCGGCCCGCCGCGCCCTGGTGGCTCAGGCCTTCACCTTGTTCCGCCTCCGGGGCACGCAGACCGCCCTGGAGCGGCTGCTGCGTCTCTATCTGGGCGTGCCCGTCGCGGTGGTGGAGAACTGGCGGCTGCGTGGCCTGGGCGGCGCCGTCCTCGGGACGGCACCGGGAGGGGATTCGGCGCCTGCGGTCGGGGGCGCGGCCAGGTCCGCCGGCTCTCTCGGCCACTTCACCGTGGGGGGCACCGTTCCGGGCGACGACCCTTACACCGCGACCGCTCACCGGTTCACCGTGCTGATACCGACCGACCTCGAGCCTGAGCAGCGTGACGTCGTCGGGAAGATCATCGAGGAGCACAAGCCCGCGCACACCGAGCCCACCATCTGCGAGCTCGGGGCCGGGATGCGAGTGGGGCGGCAGCTGCACCTGGACCTCAGCTCAGTCGTCGGACCGGGCGCCCGGTGGGGTCCGGCGACCGTCGGCCAGGTGTTCCTCGGCAGCGACGGGCTGGTCGGCCAGCCGTCCGTCGCGGCTCGTATCGGGACCACCTCGCGGGTGGGGTCGCTGAGGGCCGGATGAACGCTGACCTGGCGGTCCGCCGCCTCTCCGCCACCGTGCACCAGGATCCAGGATGGGTCCAGGCCGGGGCGGACGGCGGCCGGGCACGAGTGGAACGGCTGCTGCGCGAGGTAGCGGAAACCGGGCTGGAGCGCGCCATCCGCGCGGCGGCGCTCCCCTCAGGACGATGGTTCATCCGGCGGCTTGACCTGCCGCTGGTCCTCGAGCTCGACCGCACCGACGGCGCGCTGGCCGATCAGTGGGCGCGGGCGCTCACGGCCGCGGTGCACAGCGGCGTGCGCGGGCGTGGCTGCCCCGTCGTCTGCTACGCCGACGACATCGAGTTGCTCGCCGACGCGGTGGCGGGCATAGCGGCCGGCCATACCGAGCGGACATGGGCCTGGGCCAGCGCGGGTCTGGTGCGGCCCGGCGACCCCTCGCCCGCGGCAGCCCCCGGCCGCGCACTGCTCGCGATGCTGCGCCGCCAGCCGCAGCATGCCATCGCGGCGCTCGCCCGCGCCGTCGCCGCCTGCGGCGCACCGCCGCTGGACCGGGCGCTTGGCCGCCGCGGCTGGCTGGACGTGGCTGCCGTCGTCCCGGGTGCCGCCGCCGCGGCCGAGGGCGCCGCCATGCTCCTGGCGGCCGGCGCCACGGCAGGCCCGGCCCAGGACCCTCACGGCCCAGGCCAGGCGGAAGTAGCCGCCGGTGACGACGGCGCGGCACGGTTCCCCCCGGCCGCGCCGCCTGCGTCCGTCGTCCCCGGCGCGGGCGTCGCGGGCCCGCGGCCTGTGCCGCCGCACCCGGCCCGGGTCCAGCCAGTACCGCCGGAACCGGCCGTACCCGGGCCGGCCCCGGCCTGGCTTACCCGGTCCGGGCTGATCCGGTCGCTGCTCGAGGGTTCTCCGCTGGCTGCCGCCTTCGTCCGGGCCCGGCTGCGCCCGGACGCCGGCACGCTGGCGGCCTGGGCGGCGCTCGTAGTGGCCGACGCTGACCCGGCGTCGCTGCACCGCGCCGGGTCGAGAGAACTCGTCGCGGCCATCGGATACGCGCTGGCGACGGGGCAGGCTCCCGCATACCATGCCGGCCGGCCCTGGAGCGGCCCACGAGCGACCTCGCGGCGGGCCGCCCCGCCGGAGGCCGGTGCCACGCCGTCCCGGGGCGCTCCTATGCCGTCGCCAGGCGCTGCTACGCCGTCGCCGGGCGCTGCTACGCCGTCCCGGCCCGGCGCCACCCCCCTACCGCCTGGCCGCAGTCCGCATGCGACCGGGCCGTCCACGCGCGGCCAGGGTCAGGATGCCGACCCCGGGCAGGCCCGGCGCGAGGCGGCAGGGACCGCCGCCAGGCCTGAGGGTGCGTTCACCGCCTGGGCCGGTGCGCCGTTCCTGCTGTCCACGGCGCAGGCAGCCGGTCTCCCCGGCCGCGTGCTCGGCGACCTCACGTTCGCCGGGCGCACCATGCGCTGGGTCGTGCACGCCGCCGGCCTTCGCCTGGTCCCCGCCGCCGCCGCCGACCCTGCGTTGCTGGCGCTGGCCGGAGTGGCCGCCGCGGACGGCGCCGCGCTGATCAGCGCCGATCCTCCCACCGCAGCCGAGCAGGAGGGGATCGACGACCTGGCGCGCGACTGGGCGGCGGTGACAGCCGCCCGCTTCCTGGCCGCTCAGCCCGCGCCCGAGCGGGCCGAGCTCGCGGCCCCGGCGTCAAGGAAGCCGGCCGAGGTGATCGCCGGGATCGCGCGCCGGAACGGCCGCGTCACGGGCAACCGCGGGTGGATCGAGGTTCACTTGCCACTCGCGGATGTCGATATCGCCGTACGCAGGGCGGGCTTCGACATCGACCCCGGCTGGGTTCCCTGGCTGGGCACGGTTGTGAGGTACGTCTATGAGTGACGCGCCGGCATCGCCAGCCGCCGCCGAGCCGACTGCGGCCAGCCGCGACCTGTCTGCCCGGGCGGCGGTGCTTGCCCTCCGCCTGGCCGACTTCGTCGAGGAGCACAGCAGTGAGGCGGCAGGCGCGGCACCTGCCGTTGCCTTCCTGCGCAGGTGGGCCCGGGCGGCTATCGAGGCCGATCCGGGAGCCGACGGTACCGGCCCGGCCGGGGCGCCCAGCGGGGATGCTCCCCTCGGACAGCTGGCCGAGCGCCTGGGCCTCAGCGACGTAGAGCGTGATCTGCTGCTGCTGGCCGGCTTGCCGGAGGAACACGAGGCGCTGGCCGGCATCTTCCGCAGCATGAATCCGGGCGGCGAGCCATACCCGAGCGTAGGCCTGGCCGCCCACGCCGTCGGCCAGCAGATCGACCGGATCGGCCTGCGAAGGCTGCTGCACGAGGGCGCGGCTGTCCGGACCGGTGCGCTGCGGGTGATCGGGGACGGGCCGTTCTTCGAACGCGAGCTCGCGTCTGCGGTCCGGCTGTGGGATGCCCTGCACGGGCACGATGCGTGGCCGCCTTCGGTGGAGCAGGTGGACGTCGGGCCGCCTCCGGCAGGTCTGCGGGACTGGCTCAGCCTGCCCGGCGTCCAGCGCGTCGTGGCGGCCTTGCGCTCGGCCGAACCCCGCACCCTGCTGGTGACCGCCGATGACAACGCGATCGCGCTGAGCCGGTGCGCGGCGCTCGCCCGCGCTGCCGACGCCGTTGTCGTGGCGGGCCGCGCGCGCCCGGACGCCACCGACGCCATCGGGCTGCTCGCCGTGCACGCTGCGGCGCGCGGCGGCATTCCCGTGCTCGTAGTCCCGGCGCCCGGCGCCGGCGAGGGTCCGGTATCTCTCGACCTGCGACGTGTCACCGGACCGGCGCTGGTCTGCTGTGAGCCCGGCGCGCTGCGACCCGGACCGGGCCGCGCCCTGCTGCCGGTACCGCTCGGGCCGATCGGGATCGCCGACCGCCGCGCGGCGTGGCGCGCGGTGCTGCCGGGCACGTCCGGTCAGGCCTCTCACCTGGCGGCGCGTCACCCGCTTGACCCGGCCCTCACCGCCCAGGTCGCCCTCGATGTCCGCAGCCGCCAGCAGCTAGCCGCTGGCACGGACGACGCGGCCGACGTCACGAGCGCGATCCGGGCCCGGGCCGGCGCGGTACTGCCAGCCGGGGTGGAGCTGCTGACACCCGAGGCCGGGTGGGCGCGCCTGGTGGTGGACCGCGCGGCCGAGGAACAGCTGCATGATGCGGTGGAGCGCCTTGAGTACCAGTCGCTGGTGCTGGACGACTGGGGGCTTCGGGAGAGCGCCCGCGCGGACCGGGGGATCCGGCTCCTGTTCACGGGGCCGCCCGGAACCGGCAAGTCGCTGGCGGCCGACGTGATGGCGACCGCGGCCGCCACCGACCTGCTCGTGGTGGACGTCTCCCGCGTCGTGTCGAAATGGATCGGCGAGACAGAGAAGAACCTGGCCGCGGCGTTCGACGTCGCGGAGCGCACCCAGGCGGTGCTGTTCCTTGACGAGGCGGACGCATTCTTCGGTGCCCGCACCGAGATCAGCGACGCCCACGACCGGTACGCCAACCTCGAGACGGCATATCTGCTGCAACGGCTTGACCGCTTCGACGGGCTCGCCGTGCTCGCGACGAATTTGCACCAGAACATCGATCCGGCGTTCCTGCGCCGGATGGACTATGTCGTCGACTTCACCCTGCCGGACCAGCAGCGCAGGCGGCGGCTGTGGACGCTGTACGTACCAGCCGGGCTACGAGGACCAGACGTCGACCTCGCGCTGCTGGCCCAGCTCTACCCGGTGCCCGGGGCATGGATACGCAACGCGGCCATCGCGGCGGCATTCCTCGCCGCGGCGAACGGCGGGGTGATCCGGCAGGAGTATCTCGTCAGCGCCATGCACCGGGAGTACGGCAAGGCCAGCCGGCCGATTCCCGTAGTGCCCGCGGAGCGCCTGACCGATGCCCCGGACGAAGACGCGGCACGACAGCTCGAGGCCGCCGCCGCGAGCAAGGACGCCATGGAGGAGACGAGAGACGATGGCCGCTGAACAAAGCGCTCCGGTGCTGTCCGGATGCTCCGGAGCCGGAACGACGACCGCGCCGGCGGGAGAAGGGCTACAGCACGACGCCGATCTGCCGGTCAATCCGTTTGTGGCGCTGCGCGTGGCCTTCGGGATGCTGCTCGGTGAGGATGACTTCCGCGTTCTGATGGGAAATCCGCGCGGCAAGCAGATGCTGCATACCGCGTGGCTGCACGGCCCGGGAGTGTTGTGGGGTTTCCGGGTCGCGCGCGAGGACGACCAGCTGGTCGTGAGCCCCGGCCTGGCGGTGGATGCTCATGGGCGGGAGCTTCACCTCGACCATTCGTGCTGCCGGTCGCTGCAGGAATGGGCGGCCGAATGGCGCCGCCTGTACGCGGCCGACACCGCCGGGGAGGCGACGAGCACAGTCGAGGCGTGGGTGGTCGCAGAGTTCGCCGGCTGCCCGGACCGGGCCGTGCCGGCCCTGGCGGACCCTTGCGACGTGACCCGGCAGCACGACGACTATTCGCGGGTCGTCGAGAGCGTGTCCATCAGCGTGCGCCCGCAACGGCCGCAGTGGCCGCACATCTACCATCGTGTCCGCGCCCTGCTCGGGCTGGAACCCGTCGAAGACGGCGACCAGGATGTCCGCGACGCCGTCGATGCCGTCCACGCCGCGGACCCTTACGAGCGACCCGGTGTGCTGCTGGAACACTTCGGCCGGCTCGCGGCCAGGGACGTCATGGACCGCGCACCCGAGCTGGAGCCGGGTGACGTCGGCCCGGGCGTGTTCCCGGTGACCGACGACCACGCGGGAGTCGTGCTGGCCCGGCTGACAGCCGAGGTGACCGACCACGGGGCCTGCGTCAGTGTCGGCACTGTCAGCGTGGACCCTGAGGTCCGCACCGCCCTGCTGCCCACTTCGACGATCCAGGACCTGACCTGCGGCCGGGCGCCGACGGTGTTCGGCCCGCAGCCACGGGCTGACGCCGGGGGGCCCCGCCTCAGGACCGGCACGGTGCAATGGGAGCGCGGCAACTCGAGGGTCAGCTTCCGCGTCACCGCGCCGATCGCCGAAGGGTCGCAGGAGAGCGGGATCGAAGTAAGCTCACTGTCCGGTCAGGGCCGCGGCTGGGCGCCGAACCACATCGACCGGATCACGCTGCATGACGGCGGCGAGCGCGTGGTGGTCGACCTGGACGAGCCGCCGGCTTACCGGATGGTCCGGCTGGTGATCCGCGGCACCGGGCCGACACCGCTGTACGGCCGGAATCCGCTGGTGCCCTTCGCCGGCGTTGAAGGCGGCCCGCCCGGAACACAGGACGACGGGCATGATGCCGTCCACACTGTGAACCTCAGCCGGGCCGGCCAGGAGGGGAGGAGTGAGTCATGAGCACGGTCGAGGGCATCGAGGTGCAGGAGCTCGGCTCGGGCGGGGCGCTGCAGCAAACCGACACGTCGGCCACCGGGGCCGGGGGCATCGTGCGGCTCAGCGCCTTCGACGGCCTCTTCCTGCGCGCCGAGCATCTCAACGCGATGCAGGACTACGCGCTCGCGCTTGCGCTCGCGCTCGGCACTGCCGGGGGGGCCGGTGTCGTCGAGGGGTTCGGCGTGGCCCTGAAGAACGGGACGCTAGAGGTCGGCGCGGGGCTGGCCATCGACCCGACGGGGCGCCCGTTGCCGTCGCGCGCGAAGATCACCCTGCCGCTGGACAAACTCCAGCCGGATGCCGACACGTTCTGGTTCATCGAGGCCATCTACGCTAGCTGGCCAGATGGCAACGAGCCTGTGCAGGGGCTACTGTGCGACGAGCCGTGTGCGGGCGGAACCACATCACAGCCATACAAGGTCGAGGGGACGCGCATCCAGCTCACCCGTGCGTCCGAGCCAGGACTTGTCGGATGGCGACCCGAGCAGAAGCGCTCCCGGCTGGCTTCGCGCCTGTTCGCGCTCGAGGAGACCGCGGCAGGCGCTTGGTCGAGGACACCTGGCAAACCCGGCGCCAACCTGGCCAACCGGGGGTGGCTGCCGCCGCCGGCCCAGGATGTCACCGACCGGGCGGTCCGCCTTGGCATCCTCATCCCCGATGCGGACCTGGAGCAATGGCAGGTCGACGTGTGGGCGGCCCGGAGAGACCACGGCGCTTCGCCACCCACGCGCCTGTGGCAGTGGCAGCTCGGGATGCGCCCCTGGGATGTGTACGTGGCGCAGATCCTCCAGTTCCAGGACGTGCTCGGCTACTCGTCCGGTGTCTCCTTCACTGCGACGGTCCTGCACCAACTGGAGGAGATCGCGGCAAACATCCCGCACGAACGGCAGACGAAGGCGCGCTCGGCCGAGCTTGTCACCGGACTGCGGGACTTCATCGCGACGAGGGACCCGGCGGGCCGGGGGCTCATGGCCGGCGAGACCTCCAGCCTGCCCATGCGCGGGATCGACGAACTCCCGCCGGCCGGATTCCTTCCTTATCAGGGATCGCTGGAGGATGCGGGCCGGGCCATGGAACAGCTGCTCGGCACCGGTGTGCGGATCCGGGTGTGCACCTGCCGGCCGGCTGATGTCGCCCAGGCGGTACAGCAGGCTCAGCATCGTGACCGGATTCCGCTCGGCAACCTGGACCTCCCCGCCGACGTCGACATCCTGATCCCCGTCACCGAGGACACGGGGCAGCCAGCGTTCGACTGGGTCGCGTTCGCGCACCGCGAGGAGATCACGTGCGGGACAGCGATAGCTCCGGCTGAGGCCGACCACGTGCGCGTCTGGCTGTTCGAGCCCGCGCAGAGCGATGCGGAGCAGGCAGCGCTGGAAGCGGTCCTGAAAGGCCAGATCCCCAAGGGTGCCGGTGATCTCGGCCAGCTCGACTACCCCCCGGGCACATGGGCGGTACCCCAGAGCGCGGTTTATCCGGCGATCTACGCCACGGTCGCGGCGGTTCCGCCCGATTCATCCTGGCTCGCGGTCGGCTTGGTCACGGCCGAGGGGCGGCGGCCGCTTGGCGAGGTGCGGGCCATGCTCCTGGCCCTGGCCTTCACACCGGAAGGCCAGCCGCGCATCCCGCGGGTTTTCACAGCGCTCGCCGCCGATCGCGAGGAGGCGATCGTCTTGATACGCACCACACGTCGTTGAGCTTCGGGGACCCGATCCGGACAGGCGCTGCGCGCGAGCGGAGCGACGCACTACAGGCGGCCAGTATGATCAGCCAACCCCCGCGGGCCGGCGTCTGCATCATCCGGCTGGAACACGACGGTACGCGGCTCAGGGTTTCAATCCGGCTCAGAGCGGACGTCGCGAACCGGTCGGGCGAGCGCCAGCACCGCTTCACCGACATCGACCGGGCGCTGGAGGTAGTGCGGGACTTCATGAGATCGTTCGTCGAGGACCGCCCTGATCCACATCCTGGTAGTTCAGGACACGGTGGTGACGTTCCGCATACGCGCCAGTGACATCGGCGCCAGTGACATCGCCGGCGGGCCCGCTGCGCAGGAGGTCAGTATGAGCTGGCGGAACGGCTGACGTCGGGGACGCGAAGAAGCATCAGCATGTCGCTCGATGGCTCCACGCCGAGTTCCCTGCGGACCAGCTCGCGATATGTCCGGTAGCTGCGGCGCGCTTCTCCCAGATTCCCCTCGGCGACGTGTGCCTCGATAAGTGCTCGCTGTGCGCTCTCCCTGAGGGGTTCGGCCCTTACCGCCAGGATCGCCGCCTCAATGGCATCGGCAAAGCGGCCGGCGCGAGTCAGCGTCCTGCTGAGTGTCTCCAGCGCGTGCAGCATGCGCTGTCTGACCCGCTCACGCTCCATCAGCACCCAGTCGTCGTACCAGCCGGGCAGGAGATCGAGTGCGTCGCCCCAGGAGGCTGAGATAGCGAGATCGCTTTCGATAGCCGCCTCCTCGATAATCCGCGTCGCCCACTGGTCGATGACATGAAGGTCCACGAGCACGTCTGCGTTCAGGGCCAGCGAGCATTTGTCGGCGACCATGACGTCGATTCCCGCTCGGCGGAGGCGCCACAGTGCGGACCGGAGGTTACCCGCGGCCCGCGCTTCATCACCGAACGGCCATAGGGTACCGGCGGCATGGCGCCGCTCTACCCGCCTTCGGCGCACGGCAACAAACGCCAGCAATTGCTTGCTGCCCTCAGGCACCTCCTGCCGGCGCGTGCCCAGTGTTACATACGGACCGTCCAACAGATGCACGACAGGTCCATCGACATAGCCGACATGGTAGCGGCGGAGTTGGTCAACTGTGTGCGTGCCCACGGTGTCTCCCCCAACAAAGCTTGCCGTTGCAAACTTTGGCAGCGCAACGTCACCCGACTGTCACCATCGAATATGGGCGGGAGTCGCGTCGCTTTTGACGGGCCGGGCTATAACTCCGCCAGACCCACCTTGCTGATCTCGTTGGCTCTTAATTGGCGACTGCTGTAGCCAGCGCCGCTGCGCCGCCCGATGCTGCTGGATAGCCGGCGTACCCGGCGACCCAGACGCGCTTGCGCTCCATGGCTGATGATGTCGACCGACGCAGACGGCCCAGGCTCTGGCCCCGGCGGTTCTGGCGTCCACGTTCAATCCTTAACGCTTCTCAGCCGGCATTACAAGGGAAACACCAGGGTCATTCTGCCGGATTAACGCTTGATCTGGCCCGGGTTGGAAACGATAATTGATGGTCCGCCTTTGTATACGGAGTTCCGTCCCCGGCGGTTGCCGGCGAATGCAATCGCGTGCATTTAGTCCGAACGGGCCTCATGGCTGGTGAGCTCCTGGCGCGCGTACGGCAACGTGAAGACGGCAGCGCTTATGACATAACCATCGCGATCTATTTCTAAAATAAACACTATTGCTCCAGGCGCCCCGTCGGCACCGTATGTTTCAGGCAGCGTCGGTCACGCGGTCGCGCAGGGCGTAGATCCCGGCGGCCAGCGTGCCCAGGCAGAGGGCCACGGAGCTGAAGCCGAGTGACCAGTGGATGCCGACGGCGGCGCCGAGGATGCCGACGGTGAAATTCAGCGCATGACCAGGCCGCCGTCGGTGCACAGCACCTGGCCGGTGAGCGCGGCGGCGCCGTCCGAGGCGAGGAACGCGACCGTGGCCGCCACGTCCAGGTAGGCGAGGTCGGCCCGGTCGAACGCGGCTGCCGCGTGGACCAGCACGTCGCACCGGCCGGCCTGGTCCAGCACCCGCCGCGCCGCCGCCCGGACCTGCTGCTCCTCGCCGAGATCCACGGGAACGTCACCCGTTCGGTCCATGATCACGACCTGATGGTCCGCCGCGGTCAGGGCGGCCGCGACGCTGCTGCCGGCGCCGGCGCCGCCGGTGACCACGGCCACCCGCCGGCCACGCCCGGTCATGCCCCGGGCCCCGGCGCAGTGGCGGCCCGGGACGCCGCTTCCGCCCCGGCGATCCGGCCGAACACCATGGCGTCGGTGAGCCCGCCGCCGTGCTCGATCAGGTGTCCGCCACGGCGCGCCTCACACCTCGACAGCGGTTACTTTCACTCCATGAAAGTAACTTTCGACAGATTCCGCTTCGGTGAGTCTCGCCTGGATACCCAGCGTTGTCAACGGGCAGCAGTCGGCTAGACACCCGGTTCTGCCGCAAGCTCGGCCCTGGCCTGCATTATCTGATCTAACGATGCCGTAACCGCACGGACCGGCGGAACTTGCCCATCAGGTGCGGCCCGGCGAGCACGGGCTCGTAGCGGGGCCGCTCGCCCGGCTCCAGGCAGGTGGGCAGGCAGGAGACCTCCGCGGACCAGTTGGCGTTCTGGAAGTACGGCATGCTCTGCCTGCGCGCCGCCGCCGCGGCGGGATCGGGCGGATCGACCACCCGGTGCAGGGTCGAACGCCACCGGTCGTTGGTCCAGCGCGCCATCAGGTCGCCGATGTTGATCACGAATGCGCCGGGGACCGGTTCCGCGGCCGCCCACCGGCCGCCGGGGCCGAGCACCTCCAGGCCGCCCACCGCGTCCTGCCGCAGGATCGTCAGCGTGCCGTAGTCGGTGTGGGCGCCCGCCCGCAGCTGCCCGGGCAGCGGGGCGGTATCCCGGGCCGGGTAGTTGATGGCACGCAGGGCGTTCGCGGCCTGGCCGGTCTGGCCGGCGAAGAACCCTGGCGGCAGCCCGAGGCCGCGCGCGAACAGGGACATCAGGCGGTCGCCGAGGTCGCGCATGACGTCGTAATACGCCGTCCACGCCACCCGGAGTTCCGGCAGCGCCGCGGGCCACAGGCTGGGGGAGTAGGCCCAGGCCTCGCCCGGATCGGCAAACGGCCCGCCCGGCCGGCCGGGCGGGCCGGCGTTGAAGACCTCCTTCAGGTCCGGTGGCGCGGCGCCGGACATCGACCGGCTCAGCGACTCACCCGCCAGCGGGATGTAGCCGTACGGGTAGTCCGGCTCCGGCCGGGCCACGCTCAGCTTGTCCGCCGGCGGCAGGTCGAAGAACCTCGTCGCCGTCGTCCACGCTCGCTCGGCGATCTCGTCGGGGACGCCGTGCCCGGTGATCTGGAAGAAGCCCGCCGTGCGGCAGATCTCGTCCAGCTCCGCGCCGACGGCCCCCGGGTCGGCGGAGATGTCGATGACAGGAACGAACGGCACGGCGGCTCCTCTCCCCTCCAAATAGCTTCTTCCGCCGTCACGGCCAGCCTGCCGCGGCAACGTCGACGTCGACGGCCAGGACCTGGCCGCTGCCGGGCGTCACCATTTCGCCTTCGGCCATGCCCCGCCATTCGGCGGCCACGATGAACAACGTGGTCCGGGCCGGGCCGCCCAGGGCGCATGCGAAACCGCCGCGGTCCAGGTCGACGGTCTGCAGCACCGGGCCGCCTTCCGCGACGCGCACGCACCGCCTGTTGGGCACGTCGGCGTACCAGACGGCGTCCTGCGCGTCGGTGCAGATGCCGTCCGGCACGCCGTCGCCCAGGTCGGCCCAGACACGCCGACCTGACAGCCCGCCGTCCGCTCCGATGTCGAAGCCGACCAGCTGATGCCGGTAGGAATCCGCCACGATCAGGGTGGAGTTGTCCGCGGTCACCGCCATCCCGTTGGGGAACGCGATGTCGTCGGCCACCTGACGCACGCCGCCACCCGCAGCGGCCAGGTGAACCGAACCCGGCCGGAACTCCTCCCCGGCCACCGGGTTGAACCCGGCCCCGTTGACGTAGGCGTTGCCGCGGCCGTCCACCACGATGTCGTTCCAGCCCGGCCGGCCCAGGTCCGCGTGCGTGACCAGGGATCCGTCCGGCTCCCGCCGCAGCAGCCGCCCGTCCGGCGAAGAGACGATCACCAGGCGGCCGTCAGGCAGCCAGGCCGTGCACAGCGGCAGCGACTCCACCCGGGCGATCACCTCGCTGTGGCCGCCTAGGTCCACGGCGAGCACCTCGCCCGCGGACCAGTCAGAGAAGTACAGCCGGTCACCGTGCCACCGTGGCGACTCGACCAGCCCCCGGCCGGTGAGAAGCGTCCGCACCCCGTTCGTCTCCATCTCGATCCTTTCCGCTAGCCGGCATCGTCTAAGGCAGCCTCATCACCTAAACGAACGGTAACCGGCAGAATCAACAGCCCCGGGCCGATGGGCTCGCGGTTGTCCTTCGGCGGCCTCCGCCTCCCGAGCGCCGGGCCCGGTGTGCCAGCAGTTAGGCTTGCGGCGCCGTCAGGAGGTGCGGTGTGACCCGTCGTGCAACCGTTGTTTACGTGGCCCTTGCGGCTACCGACACCCTTCTGGCGGCGACCGGCCGCGATCGGCAGCGCTTGCTGACCAAGCCGTTGCTGATGCCGGTGCTGATGGCGGGCCGTGACCGCCCGACACAGCGGGCACTCGCCCTCGGCGGTGTAGGCGACATGGCCTTGCTAGGCAGCGGTGAGACCGCTTTTACAGCGGGGCTGGTGAGTTTCCTGGCCGGCCACGTGGCCTGGATCATTGCCCTGCGCCAGCGGCCTCGCGGCGGACGCCTGCGTGCCGGGCCAGCCCTAGCAGCGCCGCAGGTAGCAGTGTTCGGTGCGATGAACGCCTACCTGTGGAAGCGCACGGGCAAGGACCGCCTCCCGGTCCTCGTCTACAGCTCCGCACTCCTCGCGATGTCCCTGGCGGCGCTGGATTCCGGCTCACCGCGGACGGCCGCTGGCGGTGCGCTCTTCCTGGCATCGGACACCCTGCTGGCGCTGGAGAGGTTCGGCGGCCTGCACCTGCCCGCTCACGAGGGACTAGTGATGGCGACCTACGCCAGTGCTCAGGCGCTGCTCGCCACGTAACTGTTCGTGCTGGCCCGCGTAGCCTGGCGGACGGGCACGCGTCCGGACCTTCCCCGGCTGGTGAGCGGATTGATCCGCACTCGCGGTGGCCTGGCCGATTTCTGTCGTTAGGCTGGGCGGCGTGACCGATTACTACCGCGCGCCTGGCTGGTTCACGCGTAACGTCTTCAATCAGCTGGTGGCGTTTCTTACCCGGCACGGCATCAGCATTCTGGGCTCGCGGGTCCTTGCGGTGAAGGGCCGGACCAGTGGCGAGTGGCGTACCACGCCGGTGAACCTGCTCACCCTCGATGGCCGTCGTTACCTTGTCGCACCCCGGGGTGAAACCCAGTGGGTGCGCAACCTGAGGGCCGTCGGCACCGGTGACCTGCGGCTGGGCAGGCGCGCCGAGAGCTTCCGCGGCCGGGAGCTCACCGACGATGAAAAAGTACCGGTGCTTCGTGCCTATCTCAGGAGGTGGAAGGCGGAAGTCGGTATCTTCTTCGAGGGTACCGGCCCAGACTCCAGCGACGACCAGATCCGCGCTATCGCTCCCAGGCACCCAGCGTTCGAGGTGCTTCCTGTCAGGTAACTTCCCGCGGCAGCCGCACTTAGCGCGACTACTACGTTGACTGATATATTGGTCGACGTACTAGGAGGGCGGATGGCCGCGAGCAGACGGGACAGCAGGGTCGGGCAGGACGTGCTGCGGAGGGTCGGCGAGGCGTCGGTGCTGATCCTGATCAGCCTCGCCGGCGGACCTAAGCACGGTTACGCGCTGATCCAGGACATCAAGGAGCTCGCCGACGTCGAGCTCGGGCCCGGCACCCTCTACGGCGCGCTGGACCGGCTCGAGCGGCTCGGCTTGATCGAGCCGCTGCCCGCCGACGACCGGCGCCATCCCTACCGCATTACCGCACCGGGAGCGGCGGCGCTTCGCGTGCATCTCGATTCGCTTGAGCGAGTCAGCGCGGCCGGGCGGCTGCGGCTGCAGCTGGGCGGCATCTGATGTATGACCCCCAGGCGACCCGGCTGGTCGAGACCGCGCTGCGGTGCTACCCGGCCCGCTGGCGGCGGCGGCACGGCGACGAGGCCGCCGAGCTGGCCGCGTTGCTCATCAGGGACGGGACTCCGGCGGGCTCGATTGCCTTGAGCTACCTGGCCGGCGCGGCGCGGGCGTGGCTCACGCCGCGCCCCGGCCGGCCCCTGAGCACGGTGGCCTGCGCGCTGCTGGTCGCGGCCTGCTCGCTGGGCGTCTCGGCGGGGCTACTGGCCCCGGCGGCGTCGGCCAGGGCGGCCAGCACGAGCCAGGCGCACGGATCCACGCACTGCCGGCCTGGCTCGCCTGCGCCCGTTCCGGGCGTGATCCCCGCCATGGGCCGCCCGCAGGTGATCATCTGGGAAGCCCGGCATGGCCGGTCCTGCTGACGCCAGCCCGGCAGGGGACGTCCCGCAGCCGCGCCGGCGGTGGAGGCGGGCGCTGGCTGAGACGGCCATCATGATCCTCGTGGCGGTGCTCCTGGCCGGCCTGGTGCGGGCGTTCGTGTTCCAGACCTTCTGGATCCCCACCCCGACTTCCGCAGGTTCTGATCCTGACCGCATACGGCGCCCCGGCTTCATCACCGGCCTGTGCCGTGAATAGCCATCGCCCGCTGCCAGCTACGATCAGCCTCGTGCCTGGAATGGCTCGATGAGCTGCCCGGCGAGAAGCAGCAGGACCGGCCCCGCCGAGTCGTCCTGCTCGACCGGGACTGGCCGGCCGTCCAGCCCGGTACGCCCCGCGGCATCGCCACGGGAGGGGAACCTCGCGCACCCCGCCAGGACGTCCCAGATCGTCAGCACGACGCC
>Ga0070717_10001071_pt1 | contig 18381 bp, 12 predicted proteins | sample LARL113metaG_FD_71366 | JGI IMG/M metagenome (GOLD analysis project Ga0070717, IMG submission 71366) | Corn, switchgrass and miscanthus rhizosphere microbial communities from Kellogg Biological Station, Michigan, USA - LAR L11-3 metaG | ecosystem: Host-associated > Plants > Roots > Rhizosphere ... | reverse complement strand
CGGGTCCACCAGGTGCACGCGGTGACCGTCCCCCGCCAGCCAGGCGGCGTGGACGCCCGCCCCGCCGCCCACGTCCAGCACCCGCGCCGGGGCCGCCGGCAGGCGCCGCCGGACGATGTCCTGCGTGCGGGCGAGCTCGAGCAGCCCGCCGCCGCCCAGCAGCCGGCCCGCCTCGCGGCCCCGCTCGTAGTACGCGCGGACGTCCGGGTCAGTGCCCAACCGGCTCAGGCGGTCGGACCCGTGAGCTGCTTCAGGCCCCAGCGGTCGCCGTTCTTGACCCACTGGTACACGCCGAGCGAGTCCATCGGGACGGCGTCGTGGTCGTCCGCCGCGAAGCGCTCGCGGACGCCCAGCACGCTCTGGGCGGCGGGCACGTCCAGCCCCTCCCACGCCTTCGCCACCGTCGTCCCGTCGAAGCTGTTGGCCGCCGCCGCCGCCTTGGCCCACTGCACCACGCAGTCGGCCGCCGCCGGGACCGCCTTGATCTCGACGCCGTTCGCCCCCAGCCCGAACCGGGTCTGCGCCTTCGTGACGAAGTCGCGGTAGGCCGGCGGCCACCGGGCCTGCGGCACGTCGCTCAGGTACGACTGGATGGTGGACGTGAACGTGACGCCGTTGGCCGCGTCGCCCGCCTGCTGGGGGAACGCGTACCCGCTCAGGCCGCCGAAGCCGAGCGTCTTCAGCCGGGCCGTCGCCTTCAGCGCGCTGATCGCCTGGATGGTCCTCGCCGCGGTCCCCGGGTCGTCGGAGAGCACGATCGCGTCCGCGCCCAGCTTCAGCATCTGCTGGACCTGGGCCTTCTGGTCGCCCGTCGCCGGCACGAACGCGGCACCCACGTACTGGAGGCCGAACTTGGCGGCCTGGTCGCTGAGCTGGGCGTCGCGGCCCTGGCCGACGCCGTCGTTCTGCGCGATCAGGCCGATCTTCTTGATCTGGGTGCCGTGCTGCACGTACCCGAGCAGCGCCGGGACGCTGGCCTGGTCCGGCGCCTGGGCCCGGAACGTGTACCGGGCGCCGGTCATCAGGTCGTCGGCCGCCATGCTGGTCAGGCAGTCGGGCACGCGCGCCTGGTTCACGTACGGCATGGCGGCGAGGTAGAGGCCGGCCAGGCTCGGGCCCACCAGCAGGCGGACCGAGCGGTCGGCCAGCAGCTGCTTGACGACCGTGGCCGTGCGGGTCGGATCGAGCTGGTCGTCGGCGGTGACGAGCTGGACCTGGTTGCCCAGCAGCCCGCCCTGCGCGTTGACCGCGTCGATCTCGATCTGGAGGCTGTTCTGGAGCAGGGTGCCCTGCGACGCGTACGGCGACGTGCCGCTGAACACGTCCACGAGCGCCACCTTGACCGGCCCGTGCACGACGCCGGACCCGCCGCCCCCGCCCATGAAGGGCAGGGCGCCGCCGCCGCACCCGGCGAGGCACAGGCAGAGCGCCGCCGCCAGCGCGGCGCGCAGCCTCATCGCCAGCCCAGCTCGCGCGAGAGCTGCGCGGCCGCCGTCTTCAGCAGCGGGGCCCAGCGGAGCAGGCTGTCCTCGTCGAAGCGGAACTCCGGCCCGCTCACGCCCATCGCCCCCGTGACCCCGTGGCTGTCGAAGACCGGCGCCGCGATCGCCGCGGCGCCCTCGTGCCGCTCGCTCCGGCTGACCGCGATGCCCGTCGCCCGGACCGCCTCCAGCAGCTCGCGCAGGTCGGCCGGGTCGACGACGGTGTGGGAGGCCACGCGTTCCAGAGGCTCGGACAGCACCGACTCGCGGGAGTCGCCCGGCAGGAACGCCAGGATGGCCCGCCCGGACGCGCCGGCGTGCAGTGGGAACGGCCGTCCCAACTCGACCGAGAGCGTGATCTCGCGCGGGCTGATCAGCTGGTCCACGTACACGCGCTCACGGCCCACGAGCACGCTGAGCGTCACCGTCTCCAACGTCTCGTGGTGGAGCGCGCGCATGTGGGGCAGCGCCCGCGCGCGGAGCTCGACATTGGAATGGTTGCCCCGGCCGAGCCTGAGCGCCGCGTGGCCGAGGCCGTAGCGGCGGTCGGGCCGGGCCTCCACGTAGCGGTTCCGCACCAGCGCGCTGACATGGTAGTGGACGACGCTCTTGGGCAGCCCGACGCGCCGGGCGATCTCCGTCACTCCCATCGGCTGGCTGGCCTCCGCGAGCACGCCGAGCACGGCCAGCGCCCGGTCGATGGCGCCGGCGGGCGCGTCGGATGTCTCAGCCATGCGCGGACACGTCGACGTTGCTGTACAAGATCGGTCCCTTTCCCACACGTCGATGTTCGGAGCACCCGAACCAACAGGCCGCTCATTAGCGCTCACAGGCCGCCGCCTTGTCAAGTGAGCTGCCACGTGAGTCGCGGGCCCGGGCCCCGCCGGGAGGCGGCGTGTTCGTAGACTGCACCGAGGTGAGCGACGAGGGGACGGCCGGCCGCATCTCTGCGCCGTCCGCTGCCACCGGCGGCTCGTTCAAGTGGGTCGTCCTCGGCCTGGCCACGCTCATGCAGGTCGGCGTATCTCTGCCGCAGCAGACGCCGGCCGCCATCGGCCCGCTGCTCGCCCACTCCCTCGGCCTCAGCCGGACCGAGCTGGGCCTCCTCACGTCCGCCATCTGGGGCGGGATGCTGATCGGCATGCTGCCGTTCGGCATGCTGGTGGACCGCTACGGCGAGCGCTCGATGCTCCTGGCCGGCGGCACCCTGCTGGTCGGCTTCCTCCTGCTGGCGTCGCGCGCCGCGAGCTTCCAGCCGCTGTTCCTGGCCCTGGTGCCGGCGGCGGTCGGCGCCTCGGCGGCCTCGCCGGGCGGCACGCGCGCCCTCGCCGCCTGGTTCGAGCCGCACCGGCGGGGCATGGCGATCGGCGTGCGCCAGACCGGCGTCACCGCGGCCGGCGTGCTCGCCGCCGTGATCCTGCCCCCGATCGCCCTCGCGTTCGGCTGGCAGGCGGCCTTCGTCACGGTCGCGATGCTGGCCCTGGCCGGCATGGTGGCCTTCGTCCTCTTCTATCGGGAGCCGCCCACCGAGTCGCGGGGCCCCCGCCGCACCCTCGACGTCCGCGCGCTCCTGCGCAGCCGGACGTGGGTGGCGGCCACCGCGTACGGCTGGGTGTTCATGGGCGCGCTCGGCTCGGTCGTCGCGTACCTGGCCGTGTCGCTCAACCAGGACGCCGGCCTCAGCCCCGTGCGGGCCGGGCTGCTGCTGGCGGTCCTCCAGGTCGGCGGGATCGCCGGCCGTCTCGGCTTCGGGGTGCTGTCCGACCGGCTGGGCAGCCGGGGCCTGGTCATGTCGCTGTCGGCGGCGCTGGCCGTCGGCGCGTGCGCGGCGATGGGGCTGCTGGGCCACCGCGGGGCCGGCGCGCCCCTCCTCGCCCTGCTCGCGTTCCTGCTCGGCCTCTCGTGCATGGGCTGGAACGCGCTCTACATCACGCTGTCGGCCGAGGTGGTGCCGATCCAGCACGCCGCCACCGCCGTGGGGGCCGGCACCACCATCACCTTCATCGGGATGTTCGCCGTCCCGCCCGTGTTCGGCCTGATCGCCGACCACACCGGCTCGTACGCCTGGTCCTGGCTGGCGCTGGCCGGGTGGGCCGCGCTCGGCGTCCTGGTCAGCCTGGCGATACGCGACCGGACGCGGCGAACCGCGCCGGACTGAAGCCGGCCACGTCGTGGCGGGTCCGGCCGTCCACGGCCAGGTCCACCGCGACCTCGCCCATCACCGGCGCGAACTTGAAGCCGTGGCCCGAGCAGGCCGACACCACCGTGACGTTCGCCGGCCCGGCCGCGCCGACCAGGAAGTGCAGGTCCGGGGTGTTCGTGTACAGGCACACGGCCGACCGCGCGACCGCCGGCGTCAGCCCGGACATCGTCTCGGCGACGAACGCCGCGGCCGGCGCCGTGTCGGCCTCCGTGACCGCCCTGTCGACCGCGTCCGGGTCGGCGGGCCGGCCGCCGTGGTGGATCGCGACCTTCACGGTGGCCCCGTCCAGCGCCGGCAGCCCGTACGCGGCGGGCCGGCCGGCCCGGTCGTGCACGAACACCGGGAAGCGGTCCGGCGCGAACGCGGCCGGGTCGATCGCCGGGAACCACGTCATCACCTGGCGCTCGACGGTCAGCGGCAGGCCCATTTCCGGGAGCAGGCGGCCCAGCCACGGCCCGGCGCAGACGATCGCGCGGCGGGCCCGGTGCACCGTCCCGCCGGCTCGGACCGCCACGCCGTCGGCGTCCGCCTCGATCGCCGTCACCCGGACGCCGGTGACCAGCTCGGCGCCCAGGGCCACCGCCCGCTCGGCGGCCGCCCGGATCGCCCGCTCCGGACGCAGGACGCCCGCCCCCTCCTCCCACAGAGCCACCTCGTCGGCCGCCAGGCGGTGCTGGGGGAACCGGGCCGCCGCCTCCGCCGGACCCAGCAGCTCGCAGGCCAGGCCGTGCGCCCGCGCGCTGCGCAGCGCCCCGCTGACCAGCTCGCCGTCCGGCGGCCCGATCATCAGCCCGCCCGTCATCGTCAGCAGCTCGGCGCCCGCCTCGGCCTCCAGCTCGCGCCACAGCGGGAGCGCGGCCTGGACCAGCGGCACGTACTCGGGGCCCTCGAAGTAGGCGGTCCGGGTCATCCGCGACTCGCCGTGCCCGGAGCCCCGGTCGTGGCCCGGCGCGAACTGCTCGATCCCCACGGCCGCGAGCCCGCGGCGGGCCGCGCGCCAGAGCGCCATGCTGCCCATCGTCCCGGCGCCGATGACGATGACGTCTGTGGTCATGATGGTGTCATGTTCGGCGACATCGAGGACTTCCTGCACTACTTCCGGGGGCTGAACCGGCGCGCCGTGCGCGACGTGGGCGGCCTGAGCCCGGAGGCGCTGACGTGGACGCCGCCGGCCGGGGAGGGCGAGAGCGGGTGGGGCGTGGGCCAGATCGTGACCCACATGGCCACCAGCCGGGTCTTCTTCGCGCGCGCCTATGTCGAGGGCAGCTGGCACGCGGAGGAGTGGCCGGGGCCGACCGAGACCGGCGACCAGTGGGTGGCGGCGCTCGACGGCAGCGCCGCCCGGGTGCAGGAGCTCCTGTCGGGCACGCCGGCCGAGTGGCTGCAGCGCCCGATCCCGATGCTGGACGGGCGGCCGACGCCCGCGTGGCGCCTGCTGCTGTTCATGGTCGAGCACGAGGTCCACCACCGCTCGCAGATCCAGACGTACGCCGGGCTGTACGGCTGGGGCGTCCAGCACATCTACGGGCGGAGCGCGGAGGAGGCGGGCCTGGAGCCGCGCCGCCGGGAGGAGCGCGGGTGAGCGAGGCGCCTCAGCACGGCAACCTGATCGACGGCGAGTGGGTGCCGGCCCGCTCGGGGCGGACGTTCGCCAGCGTCAGCCCGGCCGACCGGGAGGACGTGGTCGGCGTGTTCCCGCGGTCCGCGGCCGACGACGTCGCGGACGCCGTGGCCGCGGCCCGGCGGGCGGCTCCCGTCTGGCGGGCCACGCCCCAGCCGGCCCGGGGCGACCTGCTGCGCCGGGCCGCCGACCTGCTCCGCGGCCGCAAGGAGGACCTGGCCCGCCTGATGACGCGGGAGATGGGCAAGGTGCTGGTGGAGGCGCGCGGCGACGTGCAGGAGGCCATCGACATGGCCGACTACATCGCCGGCGAGGGCCGCCGGCCGTTCGGCGAGACCGTGCCCTCCGAGCTGACCGACAAGGTCTGCTTCACGTGGCGGGAGCCGGTCGGCGTCGTCGGGCTCATCACGCCCTGGAACTTCCCGGTCGCGATCCCGAGCTGGAAGCTGTTCCCGGCCCTGCTGGCCGGCAACGCGATCGTGCTCAAACCGGCCGAGGACACGCCGCTGTGCGCCGCCCGGCTGGTCGAGGTGCTGGTGGAGGCCGGCCTGCCGCCGGGCGTCGTGAACGTGGTGCACGGGATCGGCGAGGAGGCGGGCGCCGCGCTGGTGGACCACCCGGACGTGCGCATGCTCAGCTTCACGGGCTCGGCCGAGGTGGGCCGGTTGGTCGCCGCCCGCGGCGGGCAGCAGCTCAAGCGGGTGTCGCTCGAGCTCGGCGGCAAGAACGCGATCGTGGTGCTGGACGACGGCGACCTGGACCTGGCCCTGGACGGCGCGGTGTGGGCGGCGTTCGGCACCACCGGCCAGCGCTGCACGGCGGCGTCCCGGATGATCGTCCACCGCCGGGTGCTGGACGACTTCACGGACCAGCTGCGCGGCCGGGCCGAGTCGCTCCGCGTCGGCAACGGGCTGGACGAGGGCGTGGAGGTGGGCCCGATCGTCAACGACCGCCAGCTGCGCCGCGTCCACTCGTACACGGAGGTCGGCGTCGGCGAGGGCGCCCGCCTGGTCACCGGCGGCGCGGTGCTCGACGCCGGCGACCTGGGCCGCGGCCACTTCTACGCGCCGACGATCTTCGCGGACGTCCGGCCGACCATGCGGATCGCCCAGGAGGAGATCTTCGGCCCGACGGTCTCCATCATCGCCGCCGAGTCGCTGGACGAGGCGATCGCGCACGCCAACTCGACCGCGTACGGGCTGTCGCTGTCGATCTACACGCGCGACGTCAACCGCGCGTTCCGGGCGATGCGCGAGCTCCAGGCCGGGATCGTGTACGTCAACGCGCCCACGATCGGGGCCGAGATCCAGCTCCCGTTCGGCGGGATCAAGGGCACCGGCAATGGCCACCGGGAGGCCGGCACGACCGCGGTGGAAGAGTTCTCCGAGCGGAAGTCCGTGTACGTGGACTACTCGGGCCGGCTCCAGCGGGCGCAGATCGACACCACCTGAACGGGGCGCCATAGTGCCGCCCATGGAGGGATCCTGGTGGACGTCGAGGGGCTCGTCCGCATCTACCGCACGGACGAGCTGGAGGTCGCGGCGCTGCAGGGCCTGGGACCTCCAGGTCGTCGAGCGGGAGTGGCTCGCCCGCCGGTACGCAGGTCGCCTGGACGTCCGCGAGCAGCTCCGCCAGCTCGGCTGACAGAGCGCGCGCGGCGCGCGCTGCCAATCCAGTGGTCGCAGTTCATATGAGTACTTGACACTCGTTTTTGCGCGCGTGATTGCATTTGATGAAAGAATCCGACATCACACGCAACGCACGCACGCTTCACACTGTTCTCACGTAGTACTGGTGTCCCTGGTCCTCGCAAACCCTGGGCCAGACGTCTCATTGACAGGCTCTTGACGGCCGGGTAGTGTGGTGCCGGCAGAAGGGCTGCGGCGGTAGATCCCAGGGTTCCAGAGGTCACTACCTACGCTTCGTACTCGACTCGCACGCCGTCATCTCAGCCAAGGATCCGGTGTGTGTGGGGGGCGTCTGAGGCATCGCAGTGCGGGAACTGCCGACGCTCCCCGAAGGGCGCGCGGTTCATCGGTGCGCTCCGGCGTCCCCGAGGAGGACGATCGGTGGCGACCGTTTCTATTTGTCGCGAGGACCTCTCGTGATCCGAGGGATCATCGCGCTCAGCGTCAAGTTCCGACTCCTGGTCGTCGGCGCGGCCGCGGCCGTGCTGGCGCTCTCCGTGGTCCAGCTCCCCAACGCGCCCGTTGACGAGCTGCCCGAGTTCACGCCGACCGAGATACAGATCCAGAGCGAGGCCAACGGGCTGTCCGCCGCCGAGGTCGAGCAGCTCATCACCGTACCCATCGAGCACGACCTGCTCAACGGCGTCCAGTGGCTGAGCCAGATCCGGTCCGAGTCCACGCCCGGGCTGTCGTCCGTGGACCTGATCTTCGACCCCGGCACCGACCCGGTGAAGGCCCGGCAGGCCGTGCAGGAGCGGATGTCGCAGGCCTACGCGCTGCCCCAGGTGGGCAGCCCGCCGGTCATCGTGCAGCCGACCGCGGCTGCCAGCCGCGTGATGATGATCGGCCTGTCCTCCAGGGACCTGTCCCTGGTGGACCTGTCCGTGCTCGCCCGCTGGAAGATGAAGCCGCGGCTGACCGCCATCCCCGGCGTCGCCAACGTGACGATCTGGGGCCAGCGCGACAAGCAGCTCCAGGTCCAGGTGGACCCGGCCCGGCTGCGCCAGAACGGCGTGACGCTGGACCAGATCGTCACCACCACCGGCGACGCGCTGGTGGCGTCACCGCTGGGCTTCCTGGAGGCGTCCACGCCCGGCACCGGCGGGTTCGTGGACATGGCCAACCAGCGGCTCTCGATCCAGCACGTGCTCCCGATCGACACGCCCGTGGGCCTGGGCTCGGTCACGCTGCAGGACGATAGCGGGAGAACGCTGCGGCTCGACCAGGTCAGCACCGTGGTCGAGGACCACCAGCCGCTGATCGGCGACGCCGTGGTCTCCAGCGGCAGCGGCCAGGGCGTGATGCTGGTGGTCGAGAAGTTCCCCGGCGCCAGCACCCGGGACGTCACCGCGGGCGTCCAGGCGGCGCTCGACGACATGCGCCCGGGCCTGTCCGGGGTGCAGATCGACTCCAACGTCTACCAGGCCCAGTCGTACATCGGCGCTGCGCTGCGCAACCTGGGCATCTGGACGCTGGCCGGCGCGCTGCTGCTGCTCGTCGTCCTGGCTTTGGCCCTGTTCTCGTGGCGGCTGGTCGTGGTGGCCTTCACAACCATCGTGCTGTCGATGACCGCCTCGGCGCTGGTGCTGTACCTGGCCGGGGTCACGTTCAACCTGATGGTCCTGGCCGGGCTGGCGGTCGCCCTCGGCCTCGTCGTCGAGGACGCGGTCGCCTCCGCGACAGCCCCGTCCAACCCCGTCACCGTGCCGCGCGTGTGCGCGACGCTGCTGATCCTGCTGGCGCCGCTGCCGCTGGTCTTCCTGGGCGGCGTCCTCGAGACGTTCTCCCGGCCCGCGGTCATGGCATACGCCGCCGCCGTGGCGGTCTCGACCGTGGTCGCGCTGGTCGTCGCGCCGGCGCTGGCCTCCCTGCTCTTCCGCGGCGAACCTGCCGGCCGTCCCTCGAGCCCGCTGGCGCGGCCGGCGGGGTGGCTGTTCGACCGCAGCGTCCCCGCGTTCGCGCGCCGGCCCGTCTGGGCGTGGGCCGTCGTGGCCGTCCTCGCCGCCGGGCTGCTGACCATCGTGCCGCAGGTGGGCGGCAGCAGCTCGCTGCTGCCGAGCCCCCAGGACCGGAGCCTGGTGATCCAGTGGCAGGCGGCGCCGGGGACGTCGCTGACCGAGATGGACCGGATCACGACCGCGGCCACTCGCGAGGTGGCGCGGATCCCCGGCGTGCGCGACGTCGGCGCCGACCTGGGCCGGGCGATCAGGTCCGACCAGGACGCCCGCGTGGACTCGGGCCAGATCTGGGTCACGCTCGCCGACTCGGCCGACTACGAGACCACCGTGGGCCAGATCGACCGGACCCTCGAGAGCTACCCCGGCCTGCGCAGCGAGGTCGGCACGTATCCCCAGGATCGCGTGCAGGACGTCCGGTCCAACACGAGCCAGTCCCTGGTGGTGCGCGTCTACGGCATCGACTTCGGCGTGCTCCACGACAAGGCGGAGGAGCTGAGCCAGAAGATCGCGAAGGTGCCGGGGGTGGTCCGGCCGACCGTGCAGTCCCTGACCACCCAGCCGACGCTGCAGGTCGAGGTCAACCTGCCCGCGGCGCAGAAGTACGGGCTCAACCCCGGCGACGTGCGGCGGACCGCCACCATCTACTTCCAGGGCCTCACCGTCGGCCAGCTCTACCAGGACCAGGCGGTGTTCGACGTCGTGGTGAAGGGCGTCCCGCAGACGCTCTCCACGCCGGCCGCCCTGTCCAACCTCCTGATCGAGACCCCCTCCGGCGACCAGGTGCGCCTGGGCGACGTCGCCAGCGTCACCGTGGTGCCGGAGCCGGCCCTCATCAGCCACGACGCCACGCTGCGCAGCGTGGACGTGACCGCCACGGTGAGCGGCCGCGACCTGGGCGCCGTGCTGGACGACGTGCGGGCGCAGGTCGCCGGCACGCCGATGCCCCTCGAGTACCACGCGGAGGTGCTCGACAACCTGACGCAGCAGCGCTCGCAGGCCCTCCAGGTGGCTGGCCTGGCGATCGGGGCGGCCGTGGTCGGCCTCCTCCTGCTCCAGGCCGCGCTGCTGAGCTGGCGGCTCGCCGCCCTCGCCTTCCTGACGCTGCCGCTGGCCGGCGCCGGCGGGGCCGCCGCGGCGAGCCTCGACGGCGGCCTGCTGACGATCGGCGCCCTGGTCGGCCTGTTCACGGTGCTCGGCATCGCCGCCCGCAACGCCGTCGTGCTCTTCGGCGCCTACCAGGCGCTCGGGCAGGACGCGCGCGATCCGGCGGCCGTCCTGCGCGTGACGCGCGAACGCGCCGGAGCCATCCTCCTCACCGCGTTCGCGACGGCGGCCCTCATGGTCCCGCCGGTGCTATTCGCCGGCATCCCGGGCGCGGACGTCCTGCACCCGCTGGCCGCGGTCGTGCTCGGCGGCCTGGTCACGTCCACGCTGCTGGCCCTGCTCGTGCTCCCGGCCCTCTTCGTACTGTTCGCTCCGGCCCGGCCCGAGCGGTCCGACATGGCGGAGATGCCGGCATGACCCCCACTGGAGGCTCCAAGATGAACCGCGCCACCTGGCTGACCATCGCGCTGCTCGGCCTCGCGCTCGCCGGCTGCGGCAACCAGATCGCGAGCGCCGCCGAGAGCCCCTCCCGGCTCGAGCCGGTCCAGGGCTCGAACGTCCAGCGGGTCATCCTGACGCCCGACGCCGTCCGCCGCATCGGGCTCCAGACCGCGCCCGTGCAGCAGGTGCCGGGGGCGGCCAACACCGTCCCGCTCGCGGCGGTGATCTACCTCAAGGACGGGACCACGTGGGTCTACACCGTCGCCGGCACCCGGACGTACGTGCGGCAGCAGGTGACCATCGCCCAGGCCGCGGGCGACACGGCAATGCTGAAGACCGGCCCCCCGGCGGGCACCGCGGTCGTCACGACCGGGGCGGCCGAGCTGCTGGGCAGCGAGTACGGCGTGGCCGGGGGCCAGTGAGCATGGGCGGACGCCGGACGCTGCTGGGGTTGATCGTCGCCTCCAGCCTGCGCCTCCGCTTCCTGGTGGTGGCGGGCGCCGCCGGGCTGCTGGTGGCCGGCTCCCTGCAGATCCAGAACATGCGGATCGACGCGTTCCCCGAGTTCGCCCCGCCCCAGGTCGAGATCCAGACGATCTGTCTGGGCCTGTCCACGTCCGACGTCGAGAACCTGGTGACGCTGCCCATCGAGCACGCGATGAACGGCCTCCAGGGCCTGGACGACATGCGCTCGACCAACGTGCCCCAGCTCTCCTCGCTCATCCTGGTCTTCAAGCAGGGCACCGACGAGCAGCTGGCGCGACAGCTCGTCCAGGAGCGGCTGACGACCGTCCAGACCCAGCTCCCGACGTGGGCGTCGCCGCCGGTGCTCATGCCGCTCGTCTCGGCCACCAGCCGGGTGATGCAGGTCGGGATGACGTCGAAGGACCACTCCCTGATCGAGATGTCGATGATGGCCTACTGGACGATCCGGGCCCGCCTGCTGCGCGTGCCCGGCATCGCCAACGTGGCCATCTGGAACGAGCGGCTGCAGATGATGACGGTCCAGGTCGACCCGAAGCTGATGCAGGCGCACGACCTCACGCTCGACTCGGTCATGCAGGCCACCTCGGACTCGGTCGACTCCGGCCTGCTCAAGTACAGCAACGCGTCGGTCATCGGCACCGGCGGCGCGATCCAGACCGGCTCGCAGCAGCTGGGCATCCAGCGCGTCCTGCCCATCCTGTCGGCCGCCGACTTCGCGCACACGACCGCCGTCGCCAAGGACGGGTCGCCCGTCCCGCTGGGCCAGGTGGCCAACGTGGTCGAGGACCATCAGCCGCTGATCGGCGACGCGGTGATCGGCGGCAGCCCGGGCCTGATGCTGGTGCTGGAGAAGTATCCCTGGGCCAACACGCTCCAGATCACCAGGGGCGTCCAGGACGCGATCAAGGCGCTCCAGCCCGGCCTCCCCGGCATCAAGTTCGACACCCAGGTCTTCCGGCAGGCCGACTTCATCGACGTCGCGATCCAGAACCTGACCCAATCCCTGGTCATCGGGTTCCTGCTGGTCGTCGTCATCGTGCTCGGCTTCCTGTTCGAGTGGCGCGTGGCGCTGATCAGCCTGCTCACCATCCCGCTCTCGCTGCTGGCCGCGATGCTGGTCCTGTACTGGCACGGCGACACCATCAACACGATGACCCTGGCGGGACTGGTCATCGCACTGGGCTCGGTGGTGGACGACTCGGTGATCGACGTCGAGAACATCCTCAGACGGCTGCGCCAGAACCGCCTGGAGGCAACCGGCAAGTCCACCGCCCGCGTCATCTACGAGGCGTCGCTCGAGGTGCGCAGCCCGATCATCTACGCGACGCTGATCATCATCGTGGCGGCCGTGCCCGTCTTCCTCCTGGAGGGCCTGACGGGCGCGTTCTTCCGGCCGCTCGCCGTCTCCTACACGCTGGCGATCCTGGCCTCGATGGTGGTCTCGCTGACGCTCACGCCCGCGCTGGCGCTGATCATGCTCCACCGGGCCCGGGTCGAGCGCCGGCGCTCACCGCTCACCGTGCGGCTGCAGCGCGGCTACACGTGGCTGCTGTCCCGCATCATCGACCAGCCCCGGGGCGCCTACGCCACGTTCACCGCGCTCGCGCTGGTGGCGCTGCTGATCGTGCCCCACCTCGGCTCCAGCCTGTTCCCGACCTTCCGCGAGCCCGACTTCCTGGTCCATTTCACGACGGTGCCCGGCACCTCGGTCCAGGAGGAGGAGCGGATGATCACCAGCCTCAGCAAGCAGCTGATGGCCATCCCCGGCGTCCACGCGTTCGGCTCCCACATCGGCCAGGCGTTCCTGGGCGAGGAGGTGGTCGGCGTCAATTTCGGCGAGAACTGGGTCGCCGTCGATCCCAGCGCCGACCACGACAAGACGGTGGCCGCGATCGAGCGGGTCGTGGCCACCTACCCCGGCTCCTACCGCGACGTCCAGACGTACCTCAACGAGCGCATCGAGGAGGTCCTCACCGGGGCCAAGGAGCCCATCGTGGTCCGGGTCTTCGGCGAGGACCCGAACGTGATCCGGGCCAAGGCCACCGAGATCGAGGGCAAGCTCGCCCGCGTCCAGGGCATCTCGGACGACCACATCGACCTCCAGCAGGACACACCGCAGGTCGAGGTCGAGGTGGACCTGAACAAGGCGGCGGCGTACGGGCTGAAGCCGGGCGACGTCCGCCGCGCCGCCTCCACGCTGGTCGCCGGCGAGGAGGTGGGCGACATCTTCCGCGCGGGCAAGGCGTACGACGTGATGGTCTGGAGCACGCCCGAGACGCGGGCCAACGTCCAGAGCATCAGCGACCTGCCCATCGACACGCCCACCGGCCAGGTGGTGCGGCTGGGCGACGTCGCCAACGTCAACATCCAGCCGGTCCCCAACGTCATCACGCGGGAGAACAGCTCCCGGTACATCGACGTGGCCGCCAACGTGAGCGGGCGCGACCTGGGCTCGGTGGTCGCCGACGTCCAGCGGTCGATGGCCGGCGTCTCGTTCGACCGCGGCTACCACGCCGAGCTGCTCGGCGAGTGGAAGGCGCGCCAGGACGCCCAGAACCGACTGTTCGTCACCGCCATCTTCGCCGGCATCGCCATCTTCCTCCTGCTCCAGACCGCGTTCGGCGGCTGGCGCCTGGCCACGCTGGTCTTCCTGACGCTGCCGATGGCACTGGTCGGCGGCGTGATCGCGGCCCTGGCCAGCGGCGGCATCATCTCGCTGGGGTCGCTCCTCGGCTTCTTCACCGTCTTCGGCATCGCCTCCCGCAACGGCATCCTGCTCGTCAACCACTGCCAGCACCTGGAGCGGGTCGAGGGCGAGACGTTCGGCAAGGACCTGGTCCTGCGCGGCGCCCGCGAGCGGCTGGCCCCGATCGTGATGACCTCGCTGGCCACCGGGCTGGCCGTGGTGCCGCTCGTCGCCTTCGGCGAGCGGGCGGGCGGCGAGGTCGAGTACCCGATGGCGTTCGTGATCCTCGGCGGGCTCGCCACGTCCACCCTGCTCAACCTCTTCGTCGTCCCGTCGCTGTACCTCCGCTTCGGCAAGCGCCGCCGGGAGCGGCAGCGGCCGGCCGTGGCCACGGCATGAGCGGACGAGCGGCGCGGACGGTCCGGAGGCAGGAGGCCCGCGGCTACCACGCGGGCAGGGACGTGTACGCGAAGACGCCGCACGCGCCGCCTGGCGGCCACCAGCCGCACGGTTTCCCAAGGGGGGAGGCGGGCCTCCCCCTCCACCGTGGACTCAGAGAGGGACGCATCGTGATCCAGGTCGTAACCGCGAAGAGGAGGCAGGTCCACTACCGGTGGCGCCTGCGGGAGATCATGGCCAGTCGAGGTCTGTTCAGCACGACCGACCTGGCGCCGCTGCTCATCGAGCGCGGGATCGAGCGGTCGCAGGCACAGGTGTGGCGCCTGGTCACCGGGACCCCCGAGCGCCTGTCGCTGCAGGTGCTCGCGGCGCTGTGCGACATCCTGGACGTGACGCCCGCCGACCTCATCGTGACGTCATCGGCGCTCGCCCCCTGAGCCCTCGTACCGGCGATCCCCACCCGCATCGACACACAGGAGGCTCCCCCATGTTCGTTCGCAGACACCTGAGGGCCATCTGGCTCAGCGTGCTGGCGGTGCCCGCGCTGCTGCTGACGGCGTCGCCTCCGGCGGCGGCCGCCGACGCGAGCCAGGCGGCGCCGGCGGTCACGATCGCGAAGACGTGCAGCCCGGACCCGCTGCGCCCGGCGCGCTTCCCGACCACGCCGCGGATCGACAACCGGTTCTATCCCCTGACCCCCGGGATGCAGTTCTTCCTGGACGGGGTCGTGATCACGCCGGACGGCGTCAGCCACCCGCACCGCATCGCGACGACCGTCACCGACCTGACCAAGGTGATCGACGGCGTGCACACGCTGGTGATCTACGACGTGGACATCCAGGACGGCGTGCTCCAGGAGGCGGAGCTGTTCTTCGTGGCGCAGCGGAGTGACGGCTCGATCTGGACGCTGGGCGAGTACCCGGAGGAGTACGACAACGGCACGCTGACCGGGGCCCCGAGCACCTGGATCACCGGGATCGCGCGGGCGCGCGCCGGACAGGCCATGCTGGCCGACCCGAAGCTCGGCACCCCGACGTACCTGCAGGGCCTCGCCCCCGCGGTCGGCTTCCACGACTGCGCGACCGTCGTCCAGACCGGCCAGCGGACGTGCGTCCAGGTCGGCTGCTTCAACGACGTCCTGGTGGTGGACGAGTTCGCCCCGAACGACCCGGAGGGCGGCCACCAGCGCAAGTTCTACGCGCCCGGCGTGGGGAACATCCAGGTCGCCGCCGCCGGCGGCGTGGACCCGGAGGCCCTGCAGCTGACGAAGTCGGCGGAGCTCTGCCCGGCGGCGTTCGCCGCGGTGCGCTCCGCGGTGCTGGCGCAGGACGCCCGCGGCTACCAGGTCAGCCCGGACGTGTACGCGAAGACGCCCCGCGCCCAGCGGACGCTGCACGCGGACACCTGCTGATCGGCGATGCCCGTCGAGGGCGGCCCGTCGGCCGCCCTCACGGGCCTGCTTTGTCCGTGCGATGTCCGGAGCCGGTCCGCAACTTTCGCCGACAATCAGGGGGAATGCCCCGCACCTGCGCCCGGACGTGGGATCGCTCCCACCATCGAAATCTCGTCGATCTCGACCAAGTCGAGGGGGCGGATGTGACGTTGTTCAACCTACGCTTGACACGCCAAGGTTGCGCAAGTTACAACCGCTGCAAATGAGAGCGGTCCCCCGAACAGTGCCCAAATCGTCCACGCCCACGCTCAAGGAGGTAGCCCAGCTCGCCGGCGTCTCACGGGCCACGGCCTCGCGCGTCTTCACGGAGAGCCCGCGCGTCAGCGACGAGGCTCGGCGTGCCGTCGAGCGAGCGGCGAGGCGGCTCGGCTACGTGCCCAACCGGGCCGCCCGGAGCCTGGTCACCGGGCGCAGCGACTCGGTCGCGCTGGTCATCCCCGAGCCGACGACGCGGCTGTTCGGCGACCCGTTCTTCCCCCGCCTGCTGCGCGGCATCAGCGAGGTGCTCGCCGCCCACGACCTCCAGCTCGTGCTGGTCGCGCCGCAGAACAGCGCGGACGAGCGCCGGCTGGAGCGCTACCTGTCGGGCGGCCACGTGGACGGCGCCCTCCTGGTTTCCCTGCACGGCGCCGACCCGCTGCCCGCTGCCCTCCAGGCCCGCGGCCTGCCCGTCGTGCTCGGCGGCCGGCCGGCCGGCGAGGGGCTGGTCAGCTACGTGGATGTGGACAACCAGGCGGGGGCCTTCTCGGCGGTCCGGCACCTGGTGCAGCTGGGCCGGCGCCAGATCGCCACCATCGCGGGTTCCCTCGACATGTCCGTGAGCCAGGACCGCCTGGAGGGCTACCGGCGCGCCCTCGAGGCCGGCGGCCTGGCCTGGGATCCGGCCCTGGAGGAGAGCGGGGACTTCAGCCACGAGGGCGGCGTGACCGCGATGCGCACGCTGCTCGAGCGGCGGCCGCGGCTGGACGCGGTCTTCGCCGCCTCGGACCTGATGGCGGCCGGGGCGCTGCTGGCGCTGCGCGCGGCGGGCCGGCGGGTGCCGGCCGACGTCGCCGTGATCGGCTACGAGGACTCGCCCATCGCCGCGACCAGCCTGCCCCCGCTGTCGAGCGTCCGCCAGCCCAACGAGGAGATGGGCCGCGAGATGGCCCGCCTGCTGATCGCCTCGATCGGCTCCCAGCGCCAGGTCGCGCGCCGGGTGGTCCTGGCCACCGAGCTGGTCATCCGCGACTCGACCGCTGGGTGAGATCGCTCCCACGCACGAGCCCAGTTCGGCGGTAGCGCGGTAGCCCGGGAGCGCTCCCAGCCGAATTCGGCTCTTGACCCCGGCGCGGTGGGCTCCTATCGTTCGAATACGGGTTTCCGGCAGGCGAATTCGTGGGCGCCCGTTGGGGGAGGGCGGCCGGCGTTCGGAAACGTTGGGGGATTGGACCAAGGAGGGTGCCATAGGGGCCACTGACCGCGACCGTGAGAGCGTTCTCACGCCGGTCCGGATTGCTGGCGTTCGGTAGGGGGCCCGCCAGGCTCGATGTGACGCCAGCCCGGCCACACGTCACGTTCGCGAGCCGTTCGGCAGAGCGGCATCGGGAAGAAGAGGGACCGTAGCCCCGGGCGGGAGCGCCCGGGCGGGTGCGTTCGCGCGACCACATCACGAAGGAGAGAAGAACCCAGATGATCGCACGGTTGTCGCGTGTGAGATCGCTCTCATACGTGGCGGCATTCTTCGCAGTCGGTGCGGCCATGCTCGGCGTCAGCCCGAGCAGGGCCCAGGCCGCCGGGCCCGCCTGCAACGTCCAGGAGACGATCGTCAGCGACTGGCAGCAGGCGTTCCAGGCGAACATCACCATCACCAACCTCGGGCCGCCGATCAGCGGCTGGACGCTGGTGTGGCAGTTCACCGGCGGCCAGCAGATCACCCAGATCTGGAACACGAACCCCGCGTCGCCCGCGGCGCAGTCTGGCTCGACCGTCACCGTCAAGGACGTGGGCTGGAACGGCTCGCTGGCGACGAACGGCCAGACCCAGTTCGGCTTCATCGCCAACGAGACGCCGGCCGGCAACAACCCAACGATCACCAGCTTCACCCTCAACGGGCAGAGCTGCAACCACCCGGCGCCGATCGTGGCGCTGACCAGCCCGGCCGCGGGCGCGACGTTCACGGCGCCGGCCACGATCGCGCTGTCCGCGACCGCGGCGGCCGCCGGGGGCGCGACGATCTCGTCGGTGTCGTTCTTCGACGGCGCCAACCTGATCGGCACAGTGGCCAGCAGCCCGTTCAACTTCAGCTGGCAGAACGTCCAGGCGGGCGCGCACAACATCACCGCCGTCGCCACTGACAGCACGGGGGCGAGCGGCACGTCGCCGCCGGTCGGCATCAGCGTCGCCGCCGCGCCAGCGATATTGGCCACGGCATCGACGGTGAGCATCCAGGTCGGCGGCACCGCCACGTTCGGCGTCTCGCTGACGCAGGCGCCCACCTCGAGCACGGTCGTGACGATCGCCAAGAGCAGCGGTGACACCGGCATCAGCGTGTCGGGCGGCGCGAGCCTGACGTTCACCGCGGCCAACTTCAACACGGCGCAGACCGTCACGCTGGCGGCCGCGTCCACGACCGCGTCGAACGGCAAGGCCGTGATCACGGCCTCGGCCACCGGCTTCGTGTCGGCGACGGTCAACGTCACCGCCACCCCGCCGCTGGCGCTCCACGACCAGCGGTTCCTCCAGCTCTACCAGGAGATCAAGAACCCCTCGAACGGCTACTTCAGCCCGCTCGGCATCCCGTACCACTCGGTCGAGACGCTGATCGTCGAGGCGCCCGACTACGGGCACGAGACGACGTCCGAGGCCATGAGCTACTGGGT
>Ga0070717_10001069_pt1 | contig 18402 bp, 16 predicted proteins | sample LARL113metaG_FD_71366 | JGI IMG/M metagenome (GOLD analysis project Ga0070717, IMG submission 71366) | Corn, switchgrass and miscanthus rhizosphere microbial communities from Kellogg Biological Station, Michigan, USA - LAR L11-3 metaG | ecosystem: Host-associated > Plants > Roots > Rhizosphere ... | reverse complement strand
CGCGCAGACGGTGAGGAATCCCCCGCCTTTCTGCGAGAGACGCGCATGTGGGCAGGGGATCCTTCGCCGTCTACGCGGCTTCAGGATGACACTTGCGCAGAGCTTCCTTAGTTCTTAGGTAGGCTCTGCACAAGCCGTCATCCTGAGCGAAGCGAAGGATCTCGAAATGCGACGCTCTCGGCATTCTGAGATGCTTCGCCGTCCCTTCGGCTTCGCTCAGGGCATGCTTTGCGGCTCAGCATGACGGCGATCCCGACTTGCGCAGAGCTTCCTTAGTTCTTAGTACAGCTCCCCGTCGGGATCCTGACGATCAAGGATCTGATCGAGGCACGTCGGCGAATTCCCCGTGTACGCCGGCGAATTCCCCGTGTACGCCGGCGAATCCCACGTGTACTCCGGCAGTTCCCGCGTGTACTCCGGCAGTTCCCGCGTGTAATCCGGCAGTTCCCGCGTGTAATCCGGCAGTTCCCGCGTGTACGCCGGCAGTTCCCCGCGTGTACTCCGGCAGTTCCCGCGTGTACTCCGGCAGTTCACGCGTGTACGCCGGCAGTTCACGCGTGTAATCCGGCAGTTCACGCGTGTACTCCGGCGGTTCCCCGCGTGTACTCCGGCAGTTCGCGCGTGTACTCCGGCAGGTCGCGCGTGTACTCCGGCAGTTCGCGCGTGTACTCCGGCAGCTCGCGCGTGTACTCCGGCAGTTCGCGCGTGTACTCCGGCAGTTCGCGCGTGTACTCCGGCAGTTCACGCGTGTACTCCGGCAGTTCCCGCGTGCGCGGCCGGCGGGGAGCCAGCGCACGGCGCGATAGTATCCGCGCATGCCCGCTCCCGTGCTCCTGTCGTGCGAGGCGCTGACGAAGTCGTACACGTCGCGGCCGCTCTTCGAGAATCTCACCTTCGCCATCGTCGAGGGGGATCACGTCGGCCTCGTCGGCCCGAACGGATCGGGAAAGACGACGCTGCTGAAGAGCCTCGCCGACTCCGAGCACCACGAGCCGGACGAGCGTGGCGCTGGCGCGGGGGGAGGAGTGGTTAGGTGGTTAGGTGTTACGTGTTAAGTGTTAGTCCGTTCACCGGGCGATTGATTGTAGAAAAGCAACGATTTGGAAAGGCGGCAAAACAAGCCCCTTTCCCCACGTCGTGAGGCGGAGATCGATATGACGAAGGCGCGTGCTGTTCTCGCTGAAGCGAGTAATCAAGTGTGTGTTCTTGCCTGAGGCAAGTGCGTTGGCCGTAGCCTGAAGAGTCAAAGATCCCGGAAGCGCCTTCGTGTTTGTGTCGGGATGCCGAAAGTCTACTCCTCGCGCAGCTCCCTTGGTTTGAGGGTGCGCCTGGGTAGGGAAATCGCTCGCCGCGTCACTCCATAGGTGAACATCCAGCACGGAAAGGAGCTTCCTGAATGCGCACTCGGTACGCTCTCGCCCTTCTCCTCTTCCCGTCAAGCGTCTTCGCGTGGGGCAATACCGGACATGAAGCGGTGGCGGCTGTCGCCTGGAAGTTGATGACTCCGGCGGCGAAGACCCGGGCGATCGCGCTGATCAGACAAGTACCCACTCTTGTCAGTCCAAGGTCGAAAACGGTGCCGGGCTTTGCGGAATGGATGGATGATCTTCCGTCCGGCCTCTCGACCGACAGCCAGAACCTGTTTCTCTTCATGAGGGCGGCCACATGGCCGGACACCATCAAGCACGTTGGGTTTACGGATTCCGACTCTCCACCCAAGGGCGTTAACCCCACCAAGGACGGGAATATCGGCTTTAAAGATACCCAGAGCCACGGATACTTCCACTTCGTTGACGCCGCGTTTGCATCGGATAACTCCCAATCGCCTGCGACGCCCTCGCCGAACGCCGCAACTCAAATCGCGGCTTTCCGGACGGCGATTGCCTCCACCGAACCAGATCTGCTTAAGGCATACCACATGATCTGGCTGGAACACCTAGTGGGGGACGTTCATCAGCCGTTGCACGGAACGACGCGAATCTTCGCGAAGGGGTCCGATCTTGGCGGCAACAGCGTCAGAATAAGGATGCCCGCCGCGATGAAGCAACTCTTCGAAGGAACGCTCTCCAATAGCGCCCCGAGCGAGTTGCACGCCTTTTGGGACGACCTTCCTGGCGAAGGCGAGCCCGCTCCCGCTCTTCCTCAAGCCGAAGCGTTCGCGAACGGATTGACGGCAGCGTCCGGAAACGCGGTGAACGACACGAACCCCGCTCACTGGGCAACAGAATCCTTCGACATGGCGAAGAGCGACGCTTATCGGTCACCGATCGGCGATGGACCCAAACCTACAACGGGCTCCTCGTACGAGATGACTCAGGCGTACTACGATGCCGCCCTGAAAGACGCAAAGGAGCGGATCGCGCTGGCGGGCGCTCGACTGGCGAAACTTCTCAACGACAACTTGAAGTAACGGAAGCCACTACTCCGTAATACTCCGGCGCAATCTTTGCGTTTGATGCCGCCATTCATTCGGCAGACGAAGATCGCTTTGTCATCACCGGGCTGTCGGAATACGACCGATTGCTGGTCGTCGCACTCACCGTGCGCAGCGCGCGAGGCTCTGCACCTGACGACGACCCCCTCTCGCCCTATTTTTATTGGTTTCGGCTACGCCGAGGTAGGGAAGCTCTGCACAAGGCGTCCGTGTCATTCCGAGCCGCGCAGACGGTGAGGAATCCCCCCCCTTTCTGCGAGAGACGCGCATGTGGGCAGGGGATCCTTCGCCGTCTACGCGGCTTCAGGATGACACTTGCGCAGAGCTTCCTTAGGTTTCGCCCTCGATCTACCTCACCCCTAACCCATAGCATCTAACATGTATCTCACCCTTCTTCGCCGCAACCGCGACTTCCGGCTCCTCTACACCGGCACGCTGATCTCGCTCGGCGGCGACTGGTTTCTCACCGTGGCGCTGCTCGACCTCGTCCTGCAGCTCACCGGCTCGGCGACGCTGGCGTCGCTGATGCTCCTCTGCCAGACGCTGCCGATCTTCATCTTCACGCCGGTCGCCGGGCACGTCGTCGACCGCGCGGACCGCCGCAAGCTCATGGTCCTCGTCGATCTCCTGCGCACCGGCGCGTGCCTGCTCCCGCTCCTGGCGCGCACGCCGGCGCTGCTGCCGTTCGCCTACCTCGGCGTGATCGGCATCTCCATCGGCTCCGCGTACTTCGAGCCCGCCTCGCAGGCGGCCCTGCCGAACATCGTCTCCGAGGAGGAGCTCGGCCCGGCGAACGTCCTCATGGGATCGACGTGGGGGACGATGCTCGCCGTCGGCGCGGCCATCGGCGGCATCGTGACGATGCGCTTCGGCCGCGACGTCTCCTTCGTCGTCGACGCGCTCTCGTTCCTCTTCTCCGCCGGCATCCTCTGGATGATGCGGGCGCGCTTCAACGAGCAGCGCGCGCACCACGACGCGCCGCCGCTCGCCGAGTCGATCCGCGAGACGGCGCGCTACGCCCGCGCCAACCCGCGCGTCCTGGCGCTGCTCCTCGTCAAAGGCGGCATCGGCCTCGGCATCGGCGTCGTGGCGCTGCTCAGCGTCTACGGCAAGGAAGTGTTCAAGGCCGGCGCGTTCGGCATCGGCATCCTCTTCGCCGCGCGCGGCGTCGGCGCGCTCCTCGGCCCGTTCGCCGTGCGCGCGTTCACGGCCGGAAATGACGAGAAGCAGTACGCGACCATCGGCCCGGCCATCCTCCTCTTCGGCCTCGGCTACATGGTCCTCGGCTTCACGACGACGCTGTGGGCCGGCGCGGCAGCGATCCTCGTCGCGCACCTCGGCGGCGGCGCGCAGTGGCAGACGTCGACGTTCGGCCTGCAGCGCGAGACCCCCGACTGGATCCGCGGCCGCGTCTTCGCCGCCGACTGGGGCTTCGCCACGCTGACGACGGCGCTCTCGTCGCTCCTGGCCGGCATCGCCGCCGACCGCTTCGGGGCGACGGCGGCGACGATCGTCGTGGCGTCCATCGCGACGCTGTTCGCGGTGTGGTGGTGGGTGTGGACGTGGAAGCTGTGGAAGCCGTCACCGTGAGACGGCTTCGACCCGCCGGCGCTTCGCCCCGAAGACCGTCGGCACGATCGTCTTCGGGATCGCGATGAGGAAGTACACCGGGCCGGCGAATTGCGGCGCCGTGTACGCGAGCGCGATCGAGATCACGCCGAAGAGTCCCACGAAGACGTTGTCGTAGATGCTCTCGCGCGTGTCGAGGCGCTCCACCTCGTTGAGCTCGAGCGCCTCGCGCTTGGCGTAGGCGCGCGCGTACATCGCGGCGAGCAGCCAGAACACCGCGGCGAAGCCGAGGCCGTAGACCGTGAAGAGGACCTCCCTGCCGCCGGGCGGGGTGTCTTCGGCATGGCCGCGGCCGATCGTCAGCAGCGACATGTACTTCAGCGGATAGACGTAGAAGAGCACGACGAAGAGCAGGATCGCGTTCAGGATCGTCGTCGGCACGTCGTGCATCGCGTAGCGTTTGTAGAAGTGATGGTGCTCGAACCAGATCATGATGAGGATGAAAAAGCAGAGGGCGAACGGCGCGAAGCCGCGCAGCATCTCCATCAGCTCGCGATAGCTCTTCGGCGCCTCCAGCGAGACCACCAGCAGCGAGATCGCGAAGCCGAAGACGACGTCGCTGAACGCTTCCACGCGCGACACTTCGTGCGCGCGGTGGCGGAACTCGATTGTGTTGGGCATCGGGGAATTGTAAAGTCCGCGCCGCAATGTTGCTCCGCGAATTCGACGGGAAAAAGCCGCGCGTCGGGCAGGGCGTCTTCCTGGCCGGCGACGTCTCCGTCATCGGCGACGTGGAGATCGGCAACGACGTCTCGCTCTGGTTCGGCGTCGTGGTGCGCGGCGACGTCCACTTCATCAAGATCGGCTCGCGCACGAACGTGCAGGACAACTGCGTCCTCCACGTCACCGGCGGCGTGCACCCGTGTGTCGTGGCCGAGGAGGTGACGATCGGGCACGCCGCGATCGTGCATGGGTGCACGGTGAAGAAGGGCGCGCTCATCGGCATGGGCTCGCGCGTCCTCGACGGCGCCGTCGTCGGCGAATGCGCGCTCGTCGCCGCCGGCGCGGTCGTCCCCGAGGGCTTCGTCGTGCCGCCGCGCATGCTCGTCGCCGGCGTGCCGGCGAAGATCAAGCGGCCACTCACCGACGCGGAGCTCGAGCGGCTGGATATGTCGTGGAAGCACTATGTGGAATTGAAGGAACGGTATCTCGGGGAGAAAGCGATTCGGGATTAGCGATTCGCGATTCGGGGGGCGGGCCGAATCGCGAATCCCGAATCCCGAATCGCTTCTTTTGGACACACCATGAACCGCACACCAGCAGGCACCTTACGATCGTCGCACATCGGACAGAGCGTCACGCTCGCCGGGTGGGTGCAGAAGCAGCGCGACTTCGGAGAGCTGATCTTCGTCGACCTGCGCGACCGCAGCGGCATCGTGCAGATCGTCGTCGACCGCGAGCGCGGCGCGGATGACGCGCTGCTCGCCGCGGCGAAGGAGCTGCGCGGCGAATACGTCGTGCGCGTCGACGGCGTCGTCGCCGAGCGCGCGGCCGACGTGCGCAATCCGAAGATTCCGACCGGCGACGTCGAGGTCATCGCCAGGTCGATCGAGCTCTACAACCGCGCCGACACGCCGCCGTTCCCGATCGACGACGACGTCAACGCCGCCGAGGAGCTGCGCCTCAAGCACCGCTACCTCGACCTGCGCCGCCCCGTGCTGGCGAAGAACTTCGTCCTGCGCGACCGCGTCACGTTTGCCATCCGCGACTACATGCACCGCAACGGCTTCCTCGACATCGAGACGCCCATCCTGACGAAGTCGACGCCCGAGGGGGCGCGCGACTACCTCGTGCCGAGCCGCGTGCACAAGGGGGAGTGGTACGCGCTGCCGCAGTCGCCGCAGATCTTCAAGCAGCTGCTGCAGGTGGCGGGGATGGAGCGCTACTACCAGATCGCCCGCTGCTTCCGCGACGAGGACAACCGCAGCGACCGCCAGCCGGAGTTCACGCAGATCGACGTCGAGGCGTCGTTCATCGACGAGGAGTTCGTCTACGCGCTGATCGAAGGGCTCTTCGCGGAGATCTTCCCGCTGGCGAACATCGCCGTGACGACGCCGTTTCCGCGCATGACGTGGCAGGAGTCGATGGAGCGCTACGGCATCGACCGGCCGGACACGCGCTTCGGGATGCTGCTGCACGAGGTGCCGAAGATCGACTTCCCGCCGTTCGCCGAGGCGGAGACGGTGCGCGGCTTCGCGGTCCCCGGCGGCGCGTCGTTCTCGCGCAAGCGCCTCGACGAGCTCGTGGCGGCGGCGAAGGCGAGGCACGTGACGCTGGCGTGGATCAAGCTCGACGCCGAGAAGGGCTCGTCGATCAAGAAGTTTTTGACGCCGGAGAGCACCGCCGCGATCCAAAGCGCGCTCGAGGCGAATGACGGCGACCTCGCGATTCTCGGCGCCGGCAAGTGGCTGCACGTCGTGGAGACGCTCGGCGACCTGCGCCTGCGCATCGCGAACGAGCAGAAGCTGATCCCGGCGGAGACGTGGAACTTCGTCTGGGTCGTCGACTTCCCGCTGCTCGAGTGGGACGAGGAGTCGCAGCGCTACTTCGCGCGGCACCATCCGTTCACCTCGCCGCGCCTCGACCAGGTCGACATGCTGGAAAGCGACCCCGGCGCGGTGCTGGCGCGCGCCTACGACTGCGTGCTGAACGGCATCGAGCTCGGCGGCGGGTCGATCCGCATCAACCGTCCCGAGCTGCAGCAGCGGATGTTCCGCGCCCTCGGCATCGCCGACGAGGAGGCGCAGTCGCGCTTCGGCTTCCTCCTCGACGCCTTCCGCTACGGCGCCCCGCCGCACGGCGGCATCGCTCTCGGCCTCGACCGCATGGTCATGCTGATGGCCCGCCGCGAGTCGCTCCGCGACGTCATCGCCTTCCCGAAAACGGCGCGCGCGCAGGATCTGATGAGCGAGGCGCCGTCGACGGTGGATCGGAAGCAGTTGGAGGAGCTCGGGATCGTGTACAAGTAGCGATTCGGGATTCGCGATTCGCGATTCGGGTGCCGGAACCGAATCGCGAATCCCGAATCGCGAATCGCCATGCACACCATCCAAATCGACAAATACCCCGTCCACATCGGCCGCGATTTGATCGATCGAGTCGGCACGCTGGTGCCGGCGCGCGGCCGCGTCTTCGTCATCACCTCCGATGCGTTGCGCGACCGCTTCGGCGAGCGCGTGGCGGCTTCGTTCCGCGACGCGGCGGTGCTGACGATGCCGGAGGGGGAGGCGCACAAGAACCTCGACACCGTCAACGACCTCGTCACGCAGCTCCTCGATTGCGGCGCGAAGCGCGACTCGATGGCCGTCGTCGTCGGCGGCGGCGTCGTGGGCGACACGGCCGGCTTCGCGGCGGCGATCTTCCTGCGCGGCATCGACCTCGTGCACGTCCCGACTACGCTCCTCGCGCAGGTCGACAGCTCCATCGGCGGGAAGACCGCGGTCAACCATGGGCGCGGCAAGAACCTCATCGGCGCCTTCCATCCGCCGCGCGCAGTCATCAGCGACATCGACGTGCTCGAGTCGCTGCCGTGGCGCGAGACTCTGAGCGGCGTTTTCGAGGCGCTCAAGGGCGGCGTCATCGGCGACCCCGAGCTCTTCGCGCTGCTCGCGACGCCGCCCCACTTCGACATCGACGAGGTCGTCCTCCGCGCCATCCGCGTGAAGGCCGGCATCGTCGCCGCCGACGAAAAGGAGGCCGACCTCCGCCGGCTCCTCAACTACGGCCACACCATCGGCCACGGCATCGAGGCGGCGCTGCACTACGAGCAGCTCACGCACGGCGAGGCGGTGGCGTGGGGGATGATCGCGGCGAACGCCGTCGCCGAGCGCCGCGGCCTGCTCGACGCGGCCACACGCAAGCGCATCGACGACGCCGTGCGCGCGTGGCAGCCGGCGCCGCTGCCGCCGCTCTCCGCGGAGGACGTCTTGTCCGCCACGGAGCACGACAAGAAGAACACCGGCAGCGCGCGGATCATGGTGCTGCCGCGCGAAATCGGCCGCTGCGCTGTCGTGGAAGTGAGCGAGGAGGACGTGCGATTCGGGATTTCCGCCCTTGGCTCATAGACTGCTAAGGGGTCCGATGCTTCCGGTCGTTCTCGCGCTACTCTTCGCCCAATCGCCGCAGACGACGCCGACGTTTCTCGAATCGCTCGACGTCCGCATCACCAACGTCGACGTCGTCGTCACCGACCGCGCCGGCAAACCGGTTCGCGGGCTTCGCCGCGACGACTTCGTGGTCATGGAGAACGGCGCGCCGCAGGCGATCACGAACTTCGCCGAATACGGCGGCAGCAGCGGCGCGGCCGAGGCGGTCGCGGCGACGACGACCGCGCCCGCGGCGCCGGAAGCGGCCGTGCCGCCGCCGCGCAAGTTCATCTTCTACATCGATGAGATGTCGCTGACCGGGCGGACGGAGCCGCATCTCGCCGACGCCGCGGCCGCGCTGGTCCATCGCGAGATGCGGCCGGGCGACGAAGCGCTGGTGATGACGCACGCGAAGACGGCGAAGGTCGCGCTCGACTTCACCGGCGACCGCGACGTCGTCGAGAAGCGCCTGCGCGAGGAGCTCCACCATCTCGCGTCGTTCCGCGCCAAGACCACGCGCCAGGAGGACGAGTTCTTCCTGCAGCACGGCCCTCCCGCGTTCACCATTCGCGAACGGGTCCAGCAGGCGCGCATCTACGCCACGCGCGTGAACCGCCGCGTGACCGGCACGCTGCGCGGGCTGCTCGGCCTCGTCGGCGCACTGAATCAGATGAGCGGCCGGAAGATCCTCGTCGTCCTCAGCGAGTCGCTGCCGGCCCAGCCGGGGAAAGAAGCATTCGGCGTGGCGACGCTGACCGAGGATCTCTCGCCGACGCGGATCGGCCTCGGCGGAGAGATCGTGGAGACGATGCCGTCGGCGAAATTCGATCCCGGCGACGCCGCGGCGCACGCGTCGTGGTACGACGTCCGGCCGATGATCCGCGAGCTCGCCGCGCGCGCCAGCGCGAACGGCGTGACGATCTATACGCTTCAGCCCGACCTCGCCAACGCCGTGCACGTGCCGGGCGCCGGCGCGGACGTCGGCGGCAGCCGCGCGGCGGTCATCGACGCGAGCGGCGGCGCCGTGAGCCAGTTCAGCCGGCAGCTGCTCGAGGGGACGCGCGAGACGCTGCAGACGCTCGCCGACGACACCGGCGGAAAGTTCTTTCTCGGGGGCAGCCAGATCGCGAACGGCTTCCGCACCATCGCCGAGGACGTCAGCGCGTACTACTCGCTCGGCTACCGGTCGGCGGGCGGCAGCGGCATCCAGAAAATCGACGTGCGCGTGAAGGGAAGGCCGGAGCTCGTGGCGCGGGCGCGGCGCGAGATCCTCCTCCGCTCGCCGGAGCGGGAGATGGACGAGATGGTCGCCGCGAACCTCGTGCTTCCGCGCAACGTCAACGAGCTCGGCATCGCCGCGAGCGCGGGGAAGCCGGAGAACCGCGTCGAGTTCATGCGCGTGCCGGTGGTGGTCACGATTCCCATGTCGAACCTGACATTCCTGCCGGACGGCGACAAATACCGCGCCGCGTTCAGCGTCCACTACGCCGCCATCGACGGCGCCGGCTTCACCACGGGCGCCTATCGCGAGCAGAGCGTGGACGTCCCGGCCGCGGAGATCGACGCGGCGCGCACGAAGCCGTTCACATACACGACTGATCTCGCCGTCGCGCCGGGCACGCTGCGCGTCTCGGTCGGCGTTTACGACAAGGCGTCCCGCCTGGCGGGATTCCAACAGCTCGAAGTGGCCGCACGGTAGGCGCGCCGAAAGGAAGTCGCAATGAAGATGCTCCCGATGGTCCTGGCGCTTCTGCTGCCGCAGGCCCCGCAGACGACGCCGACGTTCCTCGAGTCGCTCGACGTGCGCATCACCAACGTCGACGTCGTCGTCGCCGACAAGCGCGGCAACGCGGTGCGCGGCCTCGGCCGCAACGACTTCGTCGTCCTCGAGAACGGGATCCCGCAGGCGGTCACGAACTTCGCGGAGTACAGCGGCTCGAAGGGGAGTGCGGAGACGATCGCCGCGCCGGCGGCCGCGCCCGCGATCGAGACCGCCACCGCGCCGCCGCCGCGCAAGTTCCTCTTCTTCATCGACGAGATGTCGCTGACCGACCGCAATCAGAAGCAGCTGATCGAGAGCGCGACGACGCTCATCCGCGAACAGATGCGCGCCGGCGACGAGGCCATGGTGATCGCGCGGGCGAAGGGGGCCAACGACGTCCTCCTCCAGTTCACCGCCGACCGCCCCGCGGTCGAGAAAACGCTGCGCGACGCGCTGCAGGCGCAGTCGGAGTTCCGCACGAACACCGCGTATCAGAGCGACTCGTTTTATTTCGAAAATGTCGTCATGCGCTTCACTTCGGTCCAGGAGTACGTGCATCAGGCGCGCATCTACTCCGCGCGCGTGAACCGCCGCGTCACCGGCACGCTGCGCGCGCTTTTAGGCCTGGTCGGCGCGCTGAACCAGACCAGCGGCCGGAAGGTGCTCGTCGTCCTCAGCGAGTCGATGACCTCCGAGCCGGGCCGCGAAGCGTTCGGACTCCAGACGATCATGGAAGGGCTCTCGCCGACGGTCGTGCCGTCGCTGGTTGCCCCGTCGGAAGGGATGGAGTCGGCGAAGTTCGCCGGCGGCGAGGCGGCGTCGCGCGCATCGTGGTTCGACGTGCGGCCGATGATCCGCGAGCTGGCCGCGCGCGCCGGCGCGAACGGCGTGACGATTTACACGCTGCAGCCCGACTTCGGCGGCGCGGTCGTCGTGCCGGGCGGCGGGGCCTCGGTCGGACGCGGCCGCTCCTCGCCGATGGGGCAGTCCGCGCGCGCCGGGACATTCAGTGTCGACCAGTTCCACCGCGCCATTCTCGATGGGACGCGCGAGACGCTGCAGACGCTCGCCGACGAGACCGGCGGCAAGTTCTTCATCGGCGCGCGCGAGCTGGCCGACGGCTTCCGCCAGATCGGCGAAGACGTCACCTCGTATTACTCGCTCGGCTATCGCTCCGAGGGCGGCGGGAACGGCGTGCGCAAGATCGAGGTGCGCGTCAAGAACCGCCCCGAGCTCGTCGTGCGCACGCGGCGGGAGATGCTGCAGCGCACGCCCGAGCGCGAGATGGACGAGATGGTCGCCGCGAACCTCCTCGTCCCGCGCGGCGTCAACGAGCTCGGCATCACCGCCACCGCCGGCACGCCGGAGAACCGCATCCAGAACGTCCGCGTCCCCGTCATCGTCAAGATCCCGCTCTCCAACCTGACGTTCATCCCGGACGGCGACAAATACCGCGGCGCCTTCAGCGTGCACTACGCCGCGGCCGACAGCGCCGGCTTCAGCACCGGGCTTTATCGCGATCAGACGCTGGAGATCCCGGCCGCCGACATCGACGCGGCGCGCGCGAGGTTCTTCACCTACACCACGTATCTCGCCGTCGCGCCGGGGACGCTCAAAGTCGCCGTCGGCGTCTACGATAAATACTCCCGCCTGGCGGGCTTTCAGCAGCTCGAAATCGCTGCGAGGTGATCGACATGAACCTGCTCGTCGTCTTCCTGCTTGCCGCCGTCCCGTACATCGAATCGATCGAAGTGAACGTGCACAACGTCGACGTGATCGTCACCGACCGCGCCGGCAACCGCGTGCACGGTCTGCAGAAGAGCGACTTCGAGCTCCTCGAGAACGACGTGCCGCAGAAGGTCTCGAACTTCTACGAGATCCGCGGCGCGGCGCGCACGGCGGTCGCCGCCGCTCCGGCCGAGGCGGGAGCCGCGCCCGAGGCCGCGCCGGCCGCGGAGCCGCGGAAGTTCGTCCTCCTCTTCGACGAGCTCTCGCTCCATCCCGCCACCGCGGGCGACCTGGAGCGCCGCGCGGGCGAGCTCGTCGACACGGCCATGCAGCCCGGCGACGAGCTGATGGTGCTGACGCCGGCGGGCAAGACCAAGATCGCGCTGCCGTTCACCTCGGACAAGCGCGCCATGCACAACGCCATCTCCTCCGTGATGCGCCAGAGCGCGTTCCACGCGAACACCGCGCTGACGCGGGAGATGATGCTGTTCGAGCGCGACATCATGACTGCCGGCCAGGGACAGCTGCGCTCCGCGTCGCAGATGTACGACATGGTGGTCTCGCGCCGCGTGCGGCAGACCCTCGGCTATCTGCAGGCCGCCGTCACCGCGCTGGCGGAGGTGCCGGGCAAGAAGAGCGTGATCTTCGTGACGCTGTCGGCGCCGGCCGAGCCGGGGCGCGACGCGTACGACATCAGGACCGGCAACGCGTCCACGCGGCCGGTCACGACGGCCGAAACGACCAGCCAGCCGATCTTCGCCGGCTGGCGGACGCTCCAGCCGTACATCGACGACATCGCCCGCACCGCGAGCACGAACGGCGTCACGATCTACTGCCTCCAGCCCGACATCGCCCTCGGCTCGACGATTCCCGACGTCGTCACGAGCGGCGGCGGCGGGCGCGGCGGCGTTCGCATTTCGTCGTCCGCGCAGGCCGGCCCGTCGGGCGCGGCGTTCAACGCGGCGACGATGGGCACGCAGCAGACCTTCGAGACGCTGACGGAGACGACGGGCGGGAAGTGGTGGCGCGGCGGCGCCGGCGTGAAGCCGCTGTTCCAGCAGGTCGCCGAGGACGCGACGGATTTCTATTCGCTCGGCTACCGCGCGACGTCCGAGCAGCGCGACAAGACGCGGCAGATCGTCGTGCGCGTGCGCAACCATCCGGAGTACGACGTCCGCTCGCGGCACGCCGTCGTCACCAAGTCGGCGACGAACGAGATGCGCGACCTCGTCATCGCCCGCCTCCTCGACGACCGCGACATCGACGAGCTCAACGTGCGCGTCTCCACCGGCAAGGCCAGGCGCGAAGCGACCGGGAGCCTCCTCGTGCCGGTCGACGTCAAAGTCCCGCTCTCGAAGCTGACGTTCCTCCGCGACGGCGACGTCTACCGCGCCACCTTCCGCGTGCACTACGCCGCGTCGAGCGCCGCGCTCGACTTCGCGCCGGGCGAGGGGAGAGAGCAGGTCGTCGAGGTGCCGAGCGCCGACATGCCGAACATCGGCGGCAAGTACTTCACCTATACGTCGTCGCTGCGCGTGCACCCGGGCGAGCTCAAGGTGTCGGTGGGCGTGCTCGATCCGCTGTCGAAGCTGGCGACGATCAAGACGATGACGGTCGAGGCCCGTTGATTGAGCATGTCGCTTGCAGTGGGAGCGATAACCATGAATGACAATCGGGTTACCGTGTGGGCCATCATTCAAAAATCGCCCAAAGAAGCCGTGATGCTCGTCTCGCTGGCGATGCTCGTGGCCGCCGTCAGCTTCCAGTTCCTGAAGATGATCGCCGAAGTCGCGCGTTAAAAGTCGCAGTTCACGTCATGCTGAGCCGCGAAGGGCCAGTGCCCTCGCCCCGCTTGCGGGGAGAGGGTGGCGCGCAGCGCCGGGTGAGGGGCGCCCTCGCACGAATCGCACCGAGTGGCGCCCCTCATCCGCCGCTTCGCGGCACCTTCTCCCCGCAAGCGGGGAGAAGGAACGCGCAGCGCTTCCTTAGTGCGGCAGCGGGAAGTTCCAGAAGAACTGCGAGATCCGGACGAGGAGCGGGTCGGGCACTTCGGCCTCCGCCTCGTTCAGACGCTTGACCTCGTCGTGAATCGAGGCGAGCTCGTCTTCGTCCAGCCAGAATCCGCCGCAGGTCCGGCAGTAGTCGAGGATGATGGCGGTGTCGACGTTGAAGTCGACCTTGGCCATCGTCGCGCCGTCGCGCGGGCAAAGCAGCGGACCTTCCTTGTCGGGGTGATCGAACGTGTCGCCGTCGACCGTCGAGAACTCGAGGTCGCCGGACGTCGGCTCGACGGCGTTCAGCTCGCCGTGCTCGAAGAACATGCCGCGGCAGGCCGGGCAGGCGTCGACCGAGGTTTCGCCGAACGATTTCGTCTGCAGCAGCGCGCCGTCGCGCGGACAATTCATCGCATCCTCCTCACGCCGCCCGCCTGACCGGCAGCTTCAAGACCATCGACGTTCCCACGCCCTCGATCGACGCCACGGAGATCTCGCCGCCGTGGGCCTCCACGATCTGCTTGACGATGTAGAGGCCGAGGCCGGTGCCGCCGCCGCCGCGCAGCGACTTGCTGCCGCTCTGCTTGTACTTCTCCCAGATCTGCAGGAGCTCGTTCGACTTGATGCCGACGCCGCTGTCCGTCACGGTGATGACGATCGACTCCGGCAGCTCGCCGTTGCGCACGATCTGCGCGCCGACGGAGATCAATCCCTGCTTCGGCGTGAACTTCAGCGAGTTCGAGATCAGGTTGATGACCGCCTGCGTCAGCTTCTCCACGGAGCCGATGATCTGCGGCACGTCGCGGCCGTGCGCGGAGAGGAGGAAGACCTCGTCGCGCGCGGCCACGCTCTGCAGGCTGCGCACGGCGCGCTTGAGCAGCCCCGCCACGCGCACCGGCTCGGACTCGACGGAGAAGCTGCCGGACTGGATCTTCGAGAAGTCGAGGATCTCGTTGATGAGGCCCATCATCCGCTCCGACTCGCGCTGGGCCTCGGTGAGGAGGTCGGCGTAGACGGCGTCGAGCTTCGCCCCCTCCTGCGAGAGGACGAACTCGAGCGTCCCCTGGATGCCGGAGAGCGGCCCGCGCAGGTCGTGCACGATTTGCGCGGTGAAGTCGGACTTGGCCTGCTCCATCTCGCGCTGGCGCGTGACGTCCTCGAAGATCAGCGCCACGGCCGGCTCGGCGTACTCGTCGATGGGCATGATCTTGTCGACGCGGTAGGTGCGCCCCTCGATGTCGACGTCGATCGTGCGCTGCTCGTCGGCGGCGAGGAAGAAGCCCTGCAGCCAGCCGCGCTCGCCGGCCACCGCGCGCGCCGCCTCCTTCAGCCAGTCGGTGGAATCCCACCCGAAGACGGCGTCGAAGGCGTCGTTGTACCACTCGACGCCGCCGCGCTCGTTGACGATGGCGATCGGCGTCTTGACCCGTTGGGCGATCGAATACGGTTTGCTCATTGCGGAATGGCGATGGCGCGCTCCTGCTGCAGCTTGGCCAGGTGGAACAGCGTGTTGAAGGGATCGAAGGGCGACAGGATCAGCAGCTTCTGCAGGTCGAGGCGGCCGTCGATCAGCGAAATGAGGTAGCCCTCCTGGGCGCTGAGGTTGAAGCGGTCGAAGTTCGTGAGGAACTCGGCGCTGAGCCGCGGCACAGCCTGCAAGCCCTTCGGATTGCCGAGGAGCTCGCGGACGACGGTGTTGCGGACGATCTCGACGTAGCCGCGCAGCGCGAGGTCCTCCGGATAGGCGTTCCGCGCCTCGACGAGCTTCGTGTAGGTGTGCCAGGCGCCGTGCTGCTTGAGGGAGTCGGCCACGAGCCGGCTCCACTCGGGCCGAGGGGCAGCGATGGGGAGGGACGACATCGGCGCGATTGTAGTGTCATTCCGAGCGCAGCGAGGAATCCCCCGCCGCAGGGGATTCCTCGCCGCAGGGGATTCCTCGCCGCGGGGGATTCCCCGCCGCAGGGGATTCCTCGCCGCAGGGGATTCCCCGCCGCAGGGGATTCCTCGCCGCGGGGGATTCCTCGCCGCAGGGGATTCCTCGCCGCGGGGGATTCCCCGCCGCAGGGGATTCCCCGCCGCAGGGGGATTCCTCGCCGCAGGCTCGGAATGACACAATACATCCGTGGCCCGCACGCGCTTCCTCATCCTCGCCGTCGCGCTCGTCCTCGGCGTCCCGGCCGGCTTCATCTTCGCCCACGCCGTGCGCGTGCCGCAGGTGACGACGCTCGAGGACTACCAGCCGGCCATCATCACGCGCATCTACGACCGCAACGGCGTCGGCTTCGCCGAGTACGCCATCCAGAAGCGCATCGTCGTCGCCAAGCGCGACATGTCGCCGTGGCTCTACAAAGGCATCCTGGCCACCGAGGACGCCGACTTCGAACAGCACGGCGGCATCAACCCGAAGGCGCTCATGCGCGCGGCGATCAAGGACATCATCGCCCGGCGGAAGATCGAAGGCGCCTCCACGCTGACCCAGCAGCTCGCCAAGCAGGTCTTCCTCACGCCCGAAAAGAGCTTCCGCCGCAAGATCAACGAAGCCTTTCTGGCCGTCGAGATCGAGAAGAACTTCACCAAGGACCAGATCTTCGAGCTCTACGCGAATCAGGTCTACCTCGGCCACGGCGCGTACGGCGTGGAGTCGGCCTCGCGCCTCTATTTCGGCAAGCACGCCAAGGACCTGACCATCCCCGAGGCCGCCACGATCGCGGGACTCATCCGCTCGCCGATGCCGTACTCGCCGATCGCGCATCCCGACAAGGCCGTGGCCCGCCGCAACCACGTGCTCTACCGCATGCTCGAGGAGCGCTTCATCGACCGCCGCCAATACCAGCAGGCGCTCAACTCGCCGCTCGTCCTCGGCACGTTCAAGGAGGAAGCGCCGCGCGTCGGCGCCTACTTCTCCGAGGAGATCCGGCAGTACATCGAGCACAGCGACAAATTCGGCGTCGAGAACCTCTACCAGAAAGGGCTGAAGGTCTACTCGACGCTCGACTTCCGCATCCAGCAGGCCGCGGAGCTGGCGCTGCAGCGCGGCCTGCGGGCGTGGGACCGCCGGCGCGGCTTCCGCAAGCCGTCGCGGAACCTCGCCGCCGAGGGGATCGATCCGGCCGCGTACAAAGACCCGAGCTGGAGCAACGACGCGCTCGTCCCCGACAAGCTCTACACCGCCGTCGTCATGAACGTCGACAAGAGCGGCGTCGTCGCGCGCGTCGGCAAACAGCAGATCGCCCTGCCGCCGCCGTCGTTCCGGTGGACGGGGAAGGCGTCGATGGCCGGCGTGCTCCGCCGCGGCGACGTCATCTACATCCGCATCGACGAAGACCCGAAGACGCACGCGCGGACGTGGAAGCTCGACCAGCTCCCGCAGGTGCAGGGCGCCGCGGTGATCATGGACGTGAAGACCGGCGAGGTGCGCGCGCTCGTCGGCGGCTACGACTTCCAGATCTCGAAGTTCAACCGCGCCATCCAGTCGCGGCGGCAGACCGGCTCGTCGTTCAAGCCGTTCGTCTACGGCGCCGCGTTCGAGAAGGGCCTCACGCCCGCCGACACGCTCTTCGACGAGCCGATCGCCATTCCCGTCGGCAACCAGATCTACGCGCCGAAGAACTACCACGGCAAGTACGCCGGCGTGGTGACGATCCAGCGCGCGCTGGAGCTGTCGATCAACATCCCGGCGGTGAAGACGTGGATGATGGTCGGCGCCGACCGCGTGATCGACTTCGTGCGCCGCTGCGGCATCACCGCGGACATCCCGCGCTATCCGTCGACGGCCCTCGGCAGCGCCGGCATCTCGCCGATGGAGATGACGGCGGCGTACAACGCGTTCGCGAACAACGGCGTCTACGTGAAGCCGCGCCTGATCCGCAGCATCGTCGACCAGACCGACCGCAGGCTCGAGGAGAACCTGCCGGAGCTGAGCGAGGCCACGTCGCCGCAGATCGCCTACGAGCTCGCCTACATGATGCGCGGCACGATCCTGCGCGGCACCGGCTACGAGGCGCACACGCTGCCGCCGCCGCTGGCCGGCAAGACGGGGACGACGAACGCGTACACGGACGCCTGGTTCATGGGCTTCTCGCCGGAATTCACGATCGGGGTGTGGGTCGGCTACGACGATCCGAGCCGCACGCTCGGCGGCGGCGCGACGGGCGCGGAGGTGGCGCTGCCGATCTGGATCGACATCGTGAAGCAGCTCGACGCGATGAAGCTGCGCGCGCCGCGCCCGGACTTCGAGCCGCCGCCCGGCATCGTCATCGTGCCGATGGACCTCACCAGCGGCCGGCGCGGTGTCGGTCCGTGCAGCCGCGTGATCAACGAAGCGTTCGTGGCCGGCCAGGAGCCGGACAAGGACTGCAGCGGCGCGACGGTGGCGGTGAGCAAGCTGCCGTACTACCTGCAGCGCCCGTTCTACCAGGCGAAGGAAGCGGAGCCGACGCAGCCGATCGCCGACGCCTCGGCGCAATCCGGCGAGAGCGCGGAGTCGCCCGCGCCGGACGTGGAGGAGGGGCCGAAGACGTCGACGGCAACGACCGCGCCACCGGCGAAGACCACGACGGCGCCACCGGCCACGCCGAAGCCGCCGGGGTAGCGATTAGTAGCGGTTAGCGGTTAGGGGCGGGCGGCCCTAACCGCCAACCGCTAACCGCCAACCGCTAAGGAAGCTCTGCGCAAGTGTCATCCTGAAGCCGCGTAGACGGCGAAGGATCCCCTGCCCACATGCGCGTCTCTCGCAGAAAGGCGGGGGATTCCTCACCGTCTGCGCGGCTC
>Ga0070717_10001068_pt1 | contig 18405 bp, 10 predicted proteins | sample LARL113metaG_FD_71366 | JGI IMG/M metagenome (GOLD analysis project Ga0070717, IMG submission 71366) | Corn, switchgrass and miscanthus rhizosphere microbial communities from Kellogg Biological Station, Michigan, USA - LAR L11-3 metaG | ecosystem: Host-associated > Plants > Roots > Rhizosphere ... | reverse complement strand
GGAAAGGAGCTGGGGTGAAGACCGAAGTCTCGATCGAATACTGCGTGGTTTGAAACTACACGCCGAAGGCCGTCAGTTTGGCGACCAAAATTCTTGAACTCGGCGACCGGATCAAATCGCTCACGCTTATCCCTTCAGGTGGCGGCGCCTTCGAAATCCAGGCCAATGGAAAACTGCTCCATTCGAAACTCCAGTCCGGCGATTGGCCCGATTTCGATGCCATCGTCAAGGCAATTAAGAAGATCAAATAGCGCCTCTGCGGGATTTTTTGGGGCACTTGGCCTAACGATTGCGGTCGAGTCTTGGACGTTGAGACTCTTCAACGCTCAACACTCAACGCTCAACGCTCAACGCTCAATTCAGACAGTTGAATGTTGGATGTTGGGCGTTGGACGTTGGACGTTTGCTTTATTCCGGAGAGTGACGGGTGCCTGGTGGCCCTCGCGGTCTTCAAAACCGTTGTCGGTTCGTAAGAGCCGGGGCAGGTTCGATTCCTGTCCTCTCCGCCAATCTTCTACTGTAGCGGCGGCTGTGTCAGCCGCATCAACCGGGCGACACGCCTGTCTCTACAGATCAATCGAAAGGGGGTGAACAGGTATGTCGCGCGAGCAAATTCGCAAGCTCACCGCGCTTTCGTCCTGCGCTGGGTGAGCGGCGAAGTTGAGCCAACAGGCCCTGACGCAAGTTTTGCGGCAGCTACCCACTTTCACGAACAACAAAGTGCTCGTGAATTCGAACACGTTCGATGACGCCGGCGTTTATCGTCTGGATCGCCATCGCGCGCTCGTGCAAACCGTCGATTTTTTCACGCCCATTGTGGACGACGCATTCGCCTACGGGCAAATCGCCGCGGCCAATGCACTATCGGACGTCTTCGCCATGGGCGGCCGGCCGATCACTGCGCTGAACATCATGGGATTCCCGACAAATTTGGTTCCGCCAAAAACGATCACCGCGATTTTGCGCGGCGGTTTGGAAAAAGCGAAGGAAGTCGGCTGCGCGATTATCGGCGGCCACACCATCCGCAATCCCGAACCGATCTACGGCCTCGCTGTTACCGGAATTGTCGATCTTCGCAATATGATGACGAACGCGAATGCATGCCCCAGCGATCTGCTCGTGCTGAGTAAGCCGCTCGGCACCGGCATTGCCACCACCGCGATCAAACGCGGCCTCGCCTCGCGCGCACTCCAGAAAAAAGTGACTTCGCTGATGTCGCAAATCAACACCGTCGGCGCTGAGCTTGCCGAAAAAAACCTTGTCCGCGCGGCCGTTGACGTAACTGGATTCGGCCTAATCGGTCATCTCGCTTCAATGTGTCGCGCCAGCAAAGTCTCCGCAACGATCGACCCGGCGAATGTGCCGCCCATCTCGAATGAAATTGTCGATCTTATCTCGCGCGATTGTCTCCCGGGCGGCACTCGCGACAACTTGAAGCAGGCGCGCCAGAACGTCGATTGGGAAGACACGCCCAAGCCGCTTCGCATCTTGCTCACGGACGCACAAACAAGCGGTGGATTGCTGCTTTGCGTAAACCAAAGGCATCTCACGAAAGTGTTGGATGTTTTGAAAAAATCCGGTGCGCCCTTGGCCGCAGTCATCGGAAAAATTGTGCGCCGCAGCACCTCATTGATATGCATAACAAAGTAAAATCACGATCGCGGCGGGCGATTCCCGCGGTAACAAGAATCCTCGAATCGTTAGGCAGGATCGATCTGCCGCGACCGCTGATTGTCGATCTTATCCGGCGAGAGCTTTCGAAACTGCGTGCCGGCGAAGAAATTCCCGAATTCAAATTAATTATCGATCTTGCCCGCGCTTCGGTCGAAAATTTTCGCGCCAGCCGGCTGCAACCGATCGTCAACGGCACGGGCGTGATCGTTCATACAAATCTCGGACGCTCACCTCTTGCGAACGAAGCGGCCGCAGCCGTCCGCGAGATCGCGTCATCTTACAATAATCTCGAGTTTGATCTCACCACGGGTGAACGCGGAGATCGCGGCCTTTACATCGAGAACGCGCTCGCGCAACTTTGCGGCGCCCAATCGGCGACCATCGTCAACAATTGCGCAGCGGGGCTGGTCTTGATCGTTCGCCATTTCTCGCGAGCCAGAGGCAGGGCGCGACAATGCCAGTCGGGCTCGGCTTCTGGCTCGTACGAGCCTCTAACTCGTAGAGGCGTGCCGCTTAAATCGGAGGTGATTATTTCGCGAGGCGAGCTGGTGCAGATCGGCGGCGGCTTTCGCATAGGCGAAATACTCGAAGCGAGCGGCGCGACGGTGCGCGAGGTCGGTGCCACCAACAAGACCACGCTCGCCGATTACTCCCACGCGGTGAACAGCCAAACCGCGCTCATCCTGAAAGTTCATCGCAGCAACTTTTTCATGAGCGGCTTCGTCGAATCGCCTTCTTCGGCGAATATTGCCGCGCTCGCCCAAAGAAAAAGGATCCCCTTTGTCGAGGACTTGGGAAGTGGGGCCATGCTTGCGACCGAGCAAATTGGTCTGCACGAACACGAGCCCATGCCTAACGAGGCTATCAAAAATGGAGCCGATCTCGTTTGTTTCAGCGGCGACAAGCTCTTCGGCGGTCCACAAGCCGGCATCATTGCCGGAAAGAAGCGATTTATCACGGCGCTCAAACGTGAGCCCCTGTTTCGTGCGCTCCGCTGCGACAAATTGGTTTTCGCAGCGCTCCAGGCCACTGTTGATCTTCACCTCAATCAAGCGCTGGCTGAAATTCCGGCGCTCGCCTTATTGCGCATTCCGAAAGATGAACTGCGCGCTCGCGCTGCGGCTACGCTGGTTCGACTTCGCGGGTTGCCGCTGCAAATCACCATCGGACGCGGCGTCGCGAGAGTCGGCGGCGGCACATTGCCGAAATCGATCGTGTCGTCGGTAACGATCGACATCCTACCCGAAAATTGTTCGGTGCACGACTTTGCAAATGCGCTTCGCAAATCCGTTCCACCGATCGTTGGTTACATCAGCAATGACCGCATCAAGCTCGACTTGCGCACAATCTTTCCGCACCAGGACGATGCAGTCGTTGACGCCATCCGCGCGGCTTGCACGACGAGCGATTGATGAACCACTTCATCCTTGCCACCGCGGGCCATGTTGATCATGGAAAAAGCGCGCTCGTCAAAGCGCTCACGGGCACCGATCCGGACCGATTGCCGGAGGAAAAGGCGCGCGGAATTACGATTGAGCTCGGTTTCGCCCACTTTATTCTGGACGGGCCTAACGAACAACGCTTCCACATCGGCATTATCGATGTCCCGGGCCACGAAGATTTTGTTCGAAACATGATCGCCGGCGTCGGCTCGGTTGATCTGGCTCTCCTAGTGGTGGCCGCGGACGATGGCTGGATGCCGCAAACCGAAGAACATTTTCAAATCTTGAGCTATCTCGGCGTGAACCGCGCCGTCATCGCACTCACCAAAACCGATTTGGGAAAGATCGACAATGTCGTCATGCAAATTCGCGCTCACCTGCGCGATAGTGCGTTCGCAAATTCGCCCATCATTTCAACTTCCACGCGCGATAACGAAGGAATTGACGATCTGAAACACCTCATTGCTTCGGAACTCTCGGTCATGGAACCGCCGCGCGATATCGAAAAACCGCGCCTGTTTGTAGACCGGGCTTTCGCGTTGCGCGGCATCGGCACGGTCGTGACCGGGACGCTCAGTGGCGGAACACTTTCGCGCGGCCAGAGCGTTATTGTGCAGCCTCAAAATTGCCCCGGGCGGATCCGATCGATTCAAAATCATGGACAAGATGTCGATCTTGCCAGACCGGGAATGCGCACCGCGATCAACTTGCCGGACACCGCGATCGGCGCGCGTGGCGCAGGCATCAAACGCGGCGACGTGGTGACGATCGCCGATCTTGGACCGCCAGGCGCGACCCTCGGTGTTCTCCTTGAGAGATCGCCGCGTTTGCGCCTGAACCAAAGCGCGGTTGCGGCTCGCCCGCTCAAAAATGGAGCCACCGTTTACGTTCATCACGGCACTGCGCGGGTCGCGGCTAGAATCGCCTTCCTCGAAAAGGATGCTCTCGCTTGTGGCGAAGAAGCGATTGCGCAATTGGGCCTCGAGTCGCCAACGTTTGCGTTCCTCGGCGATCGCTTTGTTGTTCGCGATCCGTCCGAGCGATTCACAATTGCCGGTGGAATCGTGCTCGACCCCAACGGTGACCGCAGGAATTTCTGCAACAGCGCGCAACTCGCGCTCTTGGCCCCGCGCGCGACTGCCGTGTGCGATGTCGTCGGACCCGCTTCCGGGGAGCAGCTCCTGCAACACAAAGATGACAGTTCGCCCCTGAGTGCAATAAGAAGGAGCCGGGCGACCCAGCCGATTGGTTCAATCGGCTGCCCTGCGGGCGCGAAGTGGGTCGATCTTTGTGTTCAATCCGAGGTAGCTCATCGCGGCTTTGCTCAAAGAGAAACTTTGTTGCGGAAGTCAAATTTCAGTGGCGACGAGATCGCGGCCGCTCTGCTGCGCTTGCAAGACCGAAAGGCAATTGTTTTGCGCGGAGAAATTGCCGCGGATGCGGAAGAGTGGCACGATCTTTTCCGGCGGGCGAGCGCGTTGATCGACACCGTCCACCAAAACCATCCGGAACAACGCGGGCTTGAGCTTGCCGAGCTGCGCGCGCAATTAGGCGATCAGTCCACAGACCTGTTTGCAGCGCTCATTTCGGATTTGTGTGCTAACGCTTTTATGCGCGAAAGATCGACAATCGGCCGCGCGGCGCATCGCGCACAATTGCCGCCGCAAACTCGACCCGCGGCGGAGAAGATTCGCACACTGCTCGCAGAAAAACCGTCCGATCCTCCCGCGCGCAGAGATTTGACACAAGATCGACATCTTCAGCTGGCGCTCCGTTTTTTGATCGAACAAGGCGAAGTCGTTGAAGTAAGCCCTGAGATCGTGCTGCTGAAGGACGCGAGCGAACAAATGCAGAGCGCGATTACGGAATTTATTTCGATGCACGGAGCCGCTACCGCTAGTGAGTTGCGGCAACACTTGGGCACGTCGCGACGAGTCATCATTCCTTTCCTCGAGTATCTCGATCGCGCCGGGGTAACACAGCGTCGGAACGATCGGCGAACGTTGCGGGCAAAGGCTCCGGTGCACGGATAAATCTGCTAGATTCCGTCGTGCCCAAAATTAAGCGCAGCGCCCAAAAAAATTCGGATGCAGTTTCGTTGCACATCGGCGCTTCCTTCCCGGCAGCCTGGGAGAATGTGTTTTTACGCTGGTTTCAGAGTGCGGCGCGCATCTCGTGGCAACAGCAAGAGCCCACTTTGGTGGTGGTACCTTTTCCTAGTCACGCTTACGCGATCAAGGGGCTGCTGCTCGATTGCGGCGTGTCGCTTCTGGGCCTCCGCTTCGTTTCTCCACCCGACCTGCGGGAATTACTTTCAAGCAAAAGCGAAATGCGCCTCCCGTTACGTGAGCACCTGCGTCTTCTCCTTTCGATCGCCGCAGAGGAGTGCATGAAGCTTCCGGAAGATGCCGCGCTCCGGGAAAAAAGAATGGTGGAAGCCGATTTTCTCGCGGCGAAATCCGTGGCGCGTGCGCCGGATCATTTGCTCCGCGCGATCGATCAACTCGGCGCCGCAGGGTGGGACTTTTCCGCGGTGGATCTTCCAACGTTGCGTGAGGTCGAAACGCGTTTTCAAGAGCATGTCGCGCATTGCGGTTTCGAATTGATCCATGCCGCCGACATGCGTGCCGCGACGAATGCCGGCAAGGCCGACCCGCTTTTTGCGAACGTTCTTGTCACCGGGTTTAACGGCGCGCACTGGCCGCTTTGGCATTTGCTGCGCGGAGGGGTTTCCGCGGCAAAACAGGCCACCGTGTTACTTGATGATCCGCGTGACGAAGCGCGTGAACTCGACGAGGCCTGGGTCGGCACCTGGGAAGAAGCTTTTGGCGAGGCGGAACCCATATCGCCCGCGGTAAATTACGGCAGCGACAGCCTCTTCACTGAGGCGGAGATGCAAGGTGGAGCTGTTTCTCCGGAGAATTATTCATTCCTTGTTGGCGCTGACACAACGCAGCAAGCGGAAGCCATCGCATTAATGTGCGCACGATTTCTTGCTGAGAAGAAGTGCACACGCGTTGGTGTCGTCTTTCCCGGCGCCGGATCACTTTCCCGTCTAGTCGCGACTGCGCTTTCGAAGCTTGCGATCCTGCACAACGATGGCTTCGGACATCCGGTCCCAAAGCTATTTGAATCAGTCGAATGGCGCGCCTGGTTGCAGCTTCAGCACGGGCCGCGCGTCAATTCGTTGGTTCGCTTTCTCAGCGCGCTTAAAAATCGCGACGAACTGTTTCCCGCAATGACTGTCCAAGGCTTCGAACGAAGACTTCGCTCAGCCCACGCCGAAGTGTTGATCGACGACCTCGCTGTTTTGCAGAGGTTCTGCGCCGCGCGTGCGGAACAGAAAGACCAGCAGGTCGCAAAAGCGCTTCAGCTAATTGAATTTCTCCCTGCGCGCGGGAGCTTTTCGGATTTCCTCCATGCGACTGAGCACGCGTTTGGGCGACTGGGTTGGAAGCAACATTGGATGGAGATCGCGAGCCGAAGTGGGGACTGGGCCGAGAAGATTGAGGTCGATTTCTCGCGAACTTTGTACCTGCGATGGCTGGAAGAGATCGCTTCAAGTTTCGGTTTGGAACGCGACGCGACTGGCGATCATCCCTACGGACGCGTACACCTCTTGCCCATCGCCCAGGCACAAGGGCAGGAATGGTCGCATCTCATCTTCGCCGGGTTTAACGAGGGAAGGTGGCCACCCGTGGAACGGGGCGAGTTTGCGCGCGAAGAAGAAATTCAAAAATTCAATCGCGATATTCAGCAGCTTAATCGTCGGGCGGCAAAGCAAGGCAGTCAGGGCGAGGGGCACACCAGCGTTCGCGAGGGCCATACGCTCTACCTCGGACCATCAGGGCAGCGACAGATTGCGCTCAGGCAGTTTCAAACTCTTCTCGAATCAGCCACGGAAGGCGTCGCATTCGGCGCGAGCCTCGTGCAGGAATCCGCGCCGGACCGCCTCTGGAATCCGAATGAGTTGTTTACGAGCCATTATCAAAAAGCACATTCCCGGCCTTTGACGCAGACGACGATGAAGGAATTGCAACGCACGATTGCGGCATGGCTGCAATCGGCGCGCTCGCAAGACAAGGCAGCGGAACCACCGCCGGAAGACGTGCGTCAAACGCGCGTCGCGTATGATGCCCGACGGGATCCAGCAACGCCGTCGGGCGTGTACGACTTTTCCCTTCGGACACCGTCCGAGCGGATTCCAATTCTGAGCGTGAGCGAGTTCGAATCACTCCTCAAGTCACCTGCGCTGGTTTGGTTAAAGAAATATTTGGGATTGGAAGGCGAGGATGACGATAGCAATCCATGGAGTGCGGCGACAGGACAATGGGTACATCGCTGGCTGGCCCACGTTGGCGGCGCCGACGCCGGGAAGAAATTTACGCGGCTGCCGGATGCACCCGAGATCGACCGAACTATCCGGGCGGCGGCCGAGCGGAAATGCGCGGAGATCGAACTGCTTTGCCGGTCCGTTAGGAAACAAGTGCCGGACTGGTGGAATTCGGGCTGGCAAAATGCGTTCTGCCTCGCGCGGCACCTGGGGGCGAAACTGGCGACGGTCGAAGGTTGGCCTTGGATGGCAACGGAATGGACGATCGATGGCGCGGCTCCGACGAAGGTAACCGGCAACGTCTCACTCCAGTTCCACGGTCGGATCGATCTTCTCCTCGCACAACACCAGTGCAAATCACTCCAAACCGATGAGCTCTGGATCCTTGATTATAAGACAGGCGCGAGCAAGAAAGCCCTGGTCCCCGCAAAAGAGGACGCCGACAAAAGAAAGTCGCAACTTCACAAAAAAATTCTGGACGGCTCTGCATTGCAACTCGGTCTCTACGCGCTCGCGGCCCGCGATCTTGGGGCAACCAATGTCTTCCTAAGTTTATTGTCCCCGGTCGTAAAGCCGGTTTCACCGCAACTCTCGGTCGGGGACATGGATGCGGAATCGGACATTTTCCAGGAACTCGCGCGCATGCAGCAAACCGGAGTGTTCGGGATGCGCGGCCCCGTGCGTTCCGCGTGGACGTTCGCGCGGAATTACCCGTTGGCGACTTTGGCGGTGGACGAAGATATTCTCGAGGAGCGATGGGAGCTCACTCATCCGGCGCTCGCCCGGGAAGAGGAGGAGTTTTACTGGTGAAACAGTTAAGCGACCACTCCGACCGACGTCGATTCGCGGATGAGCTCGATCGTAATTTTTCCGTCGTAGCTTCTGCCGGTTCGGGGAAAACACGTGCAATCACAGATCGCGTTTTACAGATCGCCCGCGCCCCAAACGCGCGAGATATCTTACCTCGCCTCGTTGTCGTAACTTTTACGAACCGCGCGGCGGACGAGATGCAGCAGCGCACTCGCCAGCAAATTCTCGAAGACAAACTTCCGTCCGAAGTGGTGCGCGCTTTCAACCGCGCATTCTTCGGCACGATTCACGCATTCTGCATGAAGTTGCTGACCAATTACGGGCACTACCTCGGCCTGCCAGCGCCGCTCGAACTGATTACGGACGACGAGGACCTTTGGCAGGAATTCGTCCAGCAACAGACGCGACTTGGCGAGTCGTTAGGCAAAGAAAACCGAGCAGCCTTGTTTCGGCTGGCGCAAGCACGGGACATCATGGAGTTAGGCCGCCGCGCTGGTTCGGCACTCTTGCGACGCGGAGAGATCGACGCGTGTCCAAAGATCGACTTCAGCGACGTGCATGCAGTCGCCGCCAAAGGCAGCGGACAGGCGAACATCATCAACTCGAAGGCGGAGCTTGCCGATTGGGAGGAGAGATACAAGGCGGGCTGGGATTTTCTGCGCTGGCCGATTTGTTCGACCAGCGCAAGAGAGTTCTCGGGACGCTGGCGGGAAGCATTCGCACCTCTGCGAAGATGGGTTGCAGATGCCGCTCTCTGCGTCGCGGCCGAAGTTCAGCGCGACTATCGAGATTTCCGCCTCGAACGAGGAATCGTGACGTATCCCGACCAGATCGCGCTTGCAGAAGAGTTGCTGCAGCATCCGGCCGCGGCCCAACGAGTGCGAGAACAGGATCTCTGCGTAATTCTTGATGAAGCACAAGACACCGATCCGGCGCAATTTTCTGTGTTGTTGGAAATCACGCGCCCACCGGATGCGACCGGGCGCTGGCTTGAAAACAAGGATGCACCGCCCCGGCCCGGGCATTTTTGCATGGTGGGCGATTTTCAACAGTCGATTTATCGGGACCGGGCTGATCTTAAGAATTATCGCACCATTCATGATTCGTTGGTCCGAAGCGGTTCGGCGAGCGAGCTAACTTTCTCCGTTACGTTTCGACTCGATCAAGAGCAGGTAGACTTCATCAATCGCACCTTTCGCGAAATTCTGAACAACGAGAACGGACAAGTTCGGTTCGTGGAGCTACAACCTCGTCCGGAGGTTCTGCCTGGTCAGGTCATTCGCGTTTCGCTCGAGGCAGGTTTGTTGCCCACCAGCGAAAAGCTCAAGGATTATCAGAAAGCGAAGGTCGAAGCGGACGCGCTCGCGTCTTGGATTAAAGAGACTGGCTTCAAAAAACTGCGCGCGAACTCCTGGCGAGAAGTTGCGATATTATGCCCGCGCAAAGCCTGGCTCCGAACGATGGCTACGGCACTACGCAAGATCGGACTGCTGGCAGCAATTCAGTCGGAAAGCGCAATCAAGGCGGACAATCCTGCGCACGCGTGGCTGACGGCTCTGTGCACGATCATGGTCGATCCACTCAACGGGTACGAAATAGCAGGCGTATTGCGCGATGTTTTCGGTATTTCCGATCACGACATGGCGGTGTTCGCCGAAGGTGACGGTAGCCGTTTCCGCATCGACCAACCGGCGGCGGCAGTCGGAATAATTTCATCGCGTCTTCGCGCCTTGGCCGAAACGCGTGCGAGCGTCGAAGGCAGATCGCTCTTCCATGCCGTGGGCATCTTGGTCAGAGAAACACAGTTGCGCCAACGCCTCGCCTCGCTCCCCCCGGAAGAATTTGGTGATCTGCTGAACGAACTTGATGTGCTTCTCGTCCTCGCCGCGGAAGCCGAATCGCAGGGAGCCACCTTCGCTGATTTCGCCGAGAAACTGCGGGCGGATTTTGAAACGCCTCGCGAGGTGCGTCTCTCCTCCGAGGACGGGATTCAGTTGATCACTTCGCAAAAAGCAAAGGGATCCGAGTGGCAGGCGGTGATCCTGCCATTTCTTGGTCGTGATATCCGGTCGCCGGCTCCGCGCTACCCGTCGTTGATCAAGATGCCGGGTTCGGGCGAAATGTTGGTCGCACTAAGCAAGGAAGATCCGTCGGAAGAACTGAAAAAAGCGCGCGAACTCTCCGAGCAACAGGAAATGGAGCGGCTGCTTTATGTGGCGACAACGCGTGCAAGGCACACCCTCGTGCTCGTGCGGGATCGCGAACTCTTTCTCGATACGAAAGGGAAACTATCGCGGCGAGCGCATCTGAAGCTTCTTCTCGGAGAGCCGCCGGATGCGAATGCAGAGCAGTTCGAAGCCCTCACGGCAGCGCCCCAAGCGTGCGCGTTAACATCGGCAGCGGCACTGGAATTACAAAGCGAGACCGATGTGCTGCCATCATCGCCCGGAATCGTCGACCAAAAGGTTCTACGATTGGCCCGTCGACGTGCAGCTGATTTCGTGCGCAAGATCAATCCAAGCGGCCTGCCTGCCGAAGAAATTTCAACTCATGAGATTTGGGCCGCCGTGGACCGAATACCGGCATCGGCGAGCCCGGCCATTCGTTACGGAGTTTGGTGGCACGAGCTTGTTCAACAAATCCCCTGGGACCGCGATGCGGCTGCGTGGGATGAGATTTTTGAAGCGAATCGGACGAGCTCGCCGGACACTTCGCGCTCGGCCAAAGAATGGCGACTCTTGCGCGAACATGTGTCCAAGGTCGCCGACTTCGCGTCGCAATTGGCAAATCGAACCCCGATCATTCACGCGGAGATGCCGTTCTTCTGGCGGATGGATGCGACCCAATGTCTGGAAGGGATTGTCGACCTCGTCTTATTCGAACCAACGGAAAAGAAATGCTTCATCCTCGATTGGAAGACAAACCGCGTGGAGCGCCACAAGATCGACACGTTGCGCTCGCGGTACCGGCCGCAGCTCGCCGCCTATCGAAAAGTGATCGGCGAGATGACGGGCAATGATGTCACCGCCGCGGTTTATTCAACCGCCAACGGCGAGTTCCTGAATTACGAACCAGGCGAGCTCGCCACGGAATGGGAGCGATTGCAAAAGTTACCCGCCACGCAGCTGCTAGCAGAACTCGATGATGCGGAGAATCAGGGCGACCTTTAGCAATCCCGCTCGCCACGGATGAATTGCTCGACGCAGCGATAGGCTTCGTCGTCGGTCATTTGCACAGGCGGATGCTTGGAGAAATAGGCAGATGGCGAGTGCAAGACCCCGCCGATGCCGCGGTCGAGTGCAAGCTTGCAGCAACGAATTGCATCGATAGCGATGCCGGCGGAGTTCGGTGAATCTTCCACGGAAAGCTTAAGGTCAATTTCCATCGGCACATCGCCGAAAAGGCGGCCCTCCACGCGAATGAAAGCAATCTTGTTGTCGAGCTGCCACGGCACATAATCACTCGGCCCGATGTGGATATTTTCGTCCGCCAGCCGTTCGCCGAGGACAGATTGGACGGCTTCGGTCTTCGACGTTTTTTTGGAGACAACGCGACTGCGATTTAGCATGTTGAGGAAGTCGGTGTTGCCACCGGTGTTGAGTTGATAAGTGCGCTCGACCTTGACGCCGCGCTTACGGAAAAGATCGACAATCGTGCGGTGCAGAACGGTTGCGCCGAGTTGCGATTTAATGTCATCGCCGACGATCGGCAAATTTTTGTCGGCAAAACGTTTTGCCCAAACCGGGTCGCTGGCGATGAAAACGGGAATGTTGTTGACGAAGGCGATACCGGCTTCGAGCGCGCAACCGGCGTAGAAGCGGGTGGCTTCTTCAGACCCGACCGGGAGATAATTGACCATAATCTCAGCGCACGAATCTTTCAGCTCACCGATGATTTGTTCGCGGGTGGATTCTTTTTCCAGCGGCAGAAAGGTGCGCAGAGGGTCCTGGTCCTGCATATGCTGTGCGTAGCTATCGAAAACGCAACCCATTTTCACGATGGCGCCGGTGAGATTGGCTTTCTCACAAAACACTTTCGTGCAGTTAGGCGGCGCAAAGATGGCGCGGCTGACGTCCAGCCCAACTTTGCGACGGTCAATATCAAAGGCCGCTACGACTTCGAGATCGCCTGGTCGGTATGGACCGATCTGCCGATGCATTAGTCCGACTCCTGAACCGTTGCTGGCGGAGCCGCGGTAAAAGTTTATCCCTTGAACCAGCGAACTGGCGCAGTTACCAACACCGACAATAGCGATTCTGATTTTTCTCATTCCAGAAATGTGCAATCCTATCCGCAGCAGAGCAGCGGGGGCAAGATGCAAAGGTTAATGTTCCAAAGAAAATTGGTCGCGAATTTCAATTAAAAATCGAGCCTCTCCGATTGAGCGCAGCTAACGAGCGTGCAAAGTGATGCAGCCGTCGCAACGATGCAAGTAAATATCCCAGGAATTTTATTGAAAGAGATGCCTCTGCCCAGGAGATACGACGCATGCTATTAGGGCGCCGGATCATCTTGCTTTTTTTGATTGGTCTAACGACCCATGTTAGGTGTGAGATACCGACCTACACGGTCGAACAAGGCGTCGCGCTGGCGGCCGAACAGAACCCAGAGATTATCATCGCGCGAAAGAAAGTTGAAGCAGCCCGGGGCGGGCTGATCGGAGCGCGCTCTGGTTACCTGCCATCTCTCCTCTCGACCGGTTTCGCCGATAAACGACAAGCCCAAACCCAAAACCAAACCCGAACGCAGCTACGCAATGAGGATTACAACGCCTCCGTGCGCGCGCTCGAGAATGTTTACACAGGCGGGGCGGTATCCAGCCAGGTGGCGATTGCCAAACTTAATATCGAGAAGCAAAACTACGAGCTGGAAGAAACTATAAATCGCGTGACATTGGATGTACGCACGGCGTTTTACGACCTCCTGCTCAACCGCGCGAAGGTGCGGGTGCACGAAGATTCGGTCCGGGCTCTCGAGGAAGAGGTAAAGACGCAGCAGGAAAGGTTACACGCCGGTATCGTGGGGACGCTAAATGTTCGCCGGGCAGACGTTACGCTCGCCAATGAACGGCCGGAACTAATCAACGCAAAGACTCAGCTAAAGAATTCTTATCTACGGCTGGGCGAACTTCTTGGGATCGACGCTCGCTCCGAAACAGACAGCCCCTTCGAAGTCGCAGGGCAGTTACAGTATGAAGACCGTCGCCCCGACTTAAACGAATGCCTAGCGCGCGCGGATGCCGCCCGGGCAGAAATCAAGGCGCGCCAAAAGGATATCGAAATCGAAGACCGACAGTACATTGTAGACCGAAGCGAACTCCGTCCTCAGGTGCAAGTTTTCTCGGGCTATGAAGTTTACAGCGAGCGCGACCCGGCGGTGGGCCCCGAATTTAACCATGGCTACATCGTCGGCGTGACAGGGACCTGGCATCTCTTTGATGGTTTTGCCGCCAAAGGGCGAATGCAGGCCACTCGCGCCCGACGCGAAGCAGCCATGCAGGCGTTGGAAGCGGCGCGCCGCTCTATCGCTTCTGAAGTGCGGGGCGCGTTTTTCGATTTGGAACAGGCGGACAAGGTCTTGGAATCGGAAACCAAAAACGTGCAGACCGCGGACGAATCTCTCGAAATCGCGAAAAGGAATCTCGCAGCGGGATTGGGAACACAACTCGACGTCTTGCAGGCCGCTGCCGACGTGACGCGCACACGCACAACCCGCTTGAGCGCGATTCACCTGCACAACGTCGCGCTGGCCAAGCTGGCGCGGGCTTCTGGCAGCCGTCCGGAAGCGCTTGATTTCGCATCGAATGCTAACAAACAGCGTAACGAGAAACAGGCGCTTGATCTAGCCCATCCACCTCCAAAATTGAGTCGCCGATGAAAACGCGGATAACATTAATACTCGCCTGTTGCCTGCCGATGTTGTCCAGGGCACAAGCCATCACGCTGGACGCAATTCTAAATGAGACACTGGAGAAAAATCCCGCCATCCAGCAAGCAAAAGCAGGCCTCGAACAAGCAGCCGGTCGCCGGCTGGTGTTTCGCTCCATCGTATGGCCGAGCGTAACAGTCGATGTGCCGGCCGGAGTTCAAGGCGGACATCGGGCCGGTCAAAATACGATTCAACCGTTCGCCTTAGCGCGAGGATCAATTACACAGCCGCTGTTTGCGGCCGCCATTCCGCCATCGCTGCGGCGCGGAGATGTGGAGCTTTTGATCGCCCAACAGCAACTGAACGTGGCGATAGTGGAACAACTGCATTCCGCACGGCTGGCATTTTACTCGGCGCTTTACCATCGCGATTTGTTATCACTGAGCGCAAAGCAACAGCAGCGCCTGGATGAGAATGTGGCCAGTCAAAAGGACCGCTATGAAGCCGGGCTGATCGACCGTGGCGCTTTCACCAGTGCCACTGTGCAAGCTCGCGAACTTGATTCGCAGAGCGAGATCGGCCGACGCACTTATGCGGCTGCTCGGCTAAAATTAGCCGAGGCGATGGCGCTGACTCCCAGCTCGAAGGCCAGCTTGCCGGAGCCTGAGGGCGACCTGCAGTTTGCACCGGTGGTTGTCGATGTTAATTCGGAAACAGCGGCGGCCCTGAGGCACCGAACTGACCTGAAGCTTGCCCGCCTGATGGTCCAGTCCGCGAACGAAGATCAGCGCATCATCGAAGCCGGTTACTATCCGAGCGTGTCGGGAACTGTGAGCGGTTATTACATTCCCGTTTTGGGAATTCATCGCGAAGGTTCCACGAGCAGAACACAAGATTATTCGTCAGAAATCCAGGAGACCGCCGCTTACACGTGGCGAGTAATCGACAACGGCCGAGTGGCGGGTGCGGCGATGAAGCAGCGCAAAGCGCGCGAGATCAACGAAATTGCTTGCCGAAAATTGGAAGCTAGTGTCGGTCGCGACCTGTTACGAATTCGCAACGATCTGGAAGCAATCGAGGCGCAGCATAAATCGTTCGCCGCAGCTGTTGGTGCCGCGGAACAAGACACCGTAACGGTGCGACAAAGTCTTGGAGGCGGCCTCGCATCAGAACTCGAGTATCGACTGGCGGAGAGCAACTTTTTCAAAACGCAGAGTGGATTGCTCGGGGGCACCTACCAGTACAACGTCGCGCTGGCTGAATGGGACCGCGTGACGGGACGCTATTTTCAATTTTCCGACGACACCGAGCAAAAGGTGCATTAGTTCAGGCAGTTTGAAGTTGCCGGAATCCAAGAGAGTTCTGTGGGGCGGTGCAGTGCTGCTCCTTCTGCTTTGCTCCATTGCTTACTATTTTCTGATGCCCGTAGCGGAAGTAGCGACCGTCGGTCGCGGGACGGCGCTTTCCGCCATTTACGGCACAGTCCGCATCGAGCCGGCGTTTGTTGTCCACGTGCGCGCACAGAATTCCGGGTTCATCCAGCTGGCAGACGCATTTTCAGCCGGACGCGGTGCAATAGGGAAGAGCGTAACAAAGGGCCAATTGCTCGCCACCATCGCTGACGAAAGCACCGCACGCCAGCTTAAGCAGGCCCGCGCGGACCTGGAGGCGGCGACCGAACAGGCCAAACTCCCGTTGCCTTCTGAAGAGCCGCTCAAAGTGGCGGAAGATAACATGCATCGGCTCGAGCTGGTAGTCGGGTCCGGCAATGTAGCTGCGGTCGAGTATGAGAAGGCTGAATCTGATGTGAAGCGATTGCGTGGCGCGGTTGAGAACGAGCGCATCGAAGCAGAGCGCAATCTCCACGCGCTCGACGAGACCTGCAAGAAACTGGAAGCGCAGATGAAAAACTCAGAAATCCGCGCGCCTATGGACGGGCTTCTCACCGCAGTTCAGGCGATTGATCGGGAGCTGGTTGCGGGAGGAAACGAACTTTTCACTGTCGCCTCGCGCAAAAATTATGTGCGCGGGGAGGTAAACGAAGAAGATGTCGGCGAAGTAAAACCCGGAATGAAGGCAGTACTGCAACTTTATGCTTATCGTACCCGAACCTTCACAGCGCATGTTTCTTCGATCCAGCCGGCGGCTGATCCAACCACGCAGCGTTACACGATCCTCCTTGAAATGGAAAATCCGCCCGACAATTTGATGGCCGGCATGACGGGCGAAATGAACATCATTACCGGCACACACCAGAACGCCATCCTCACCCCGACGCGCGCGCTGATGGCCGATCAAGCGCTGATCGTCAAACACGGAGTTGTGCAGCGACGTACCGTGCAGGTTGGTTTTCGCACGGTCGACTTCACAGAGGCCTTGAGTGGAGTTGCGGTAGGCGATCACGTCGTAGTCGCAGATCAGGATCGCCTCCGACCGGGACAACGAGTGCGGCAACGACAAGTCGACGTTCCAGCAAAACCGTGACGCGGTGACGGCCTCCTTTTACGTCGGTTTGCGTTTTGCGACCCATCGCAAACGCGCGTTGCTGCTCAGTCTCGTCGGCGTCGTATTTGGCGTCGCGATCTTCATTTGCACCCAGGCGCAGACGCAGGGCTTCGCCCAATTTTTCATCGACTCGACCATTGGAACCAACGGAGCGCTCGTCCTTGGGGGGCGCTTTCGTCCCCACTACGGAGTATTGCTCATCCCTTCGAAGAGTGCGTCGCGCGATTATTTTGAAGGAATCAACAACGCGAACGAAATCATGCGAGTGAGCCGGCAATTTTCCGAAGTTATTTCGTGTTCGCCGGTGCTTCGCGGCACGGTCAGCGGCCGTGCCGGATTCGAGAACGCCCCTGTCGATCTCTATGGCATCAATCCAGAGTTACATCTCCGCACAACCAATCTGGCCAAGGAATTAATCGATGGCGATTTAAATGATTTCCGAAACAACACTAGTTCTCTTATCGTCGGCTACAGGTTGGCCGGTGCGCTCGGCGTCGCTCCAGGTGACACGCTCCAACTGCTTTCGCCTAGTGGCGAGTATTGGCGGTTCACTATCGCCGCCACGGCACGCAGCGGCGTAGGCTCGATCGATGGCAGCCGCGTTTACTCGCACGCCCCAGTTGCCCAGAAGTTGCTCAACAAACCGTTCAACGCCTCGATGATCGTTTACAAACTGCTCGATCCCGGGCGCGCGCCAGCGTTGGCGGCTCGGTTTGACGATCTATTCCAACACGGCACGGAAAGCTGGCAGGAACGCGAAGAATCCACTCTGCAGCTATTTTTGATGCTGCGCTTATCGGCCGCGGTCACGGTCTCGCTCATCATTCTTCTTGCGGGTTTCGGGATTTTCAACGTACTCACAATGTCAGTCCTGTCGAAGGTCCGAGAGATCGCCATTTTACGGTCGATGGGTTATCGGCGGGGCGACATTAGCGCCATCTTTCTCTGGCAAGGCGCACTCATTGCGGCGGTTGGATCGCTACTCGGTTGTTTGCTGGGCGCGGCGATGACGTGGGGTATCTCGCAAATCCCAATACGGATTCGCGGCTTGCTCTACGCCGATCATTTCCTGGTGATTTGGGATTGGCGACATTATTTTTGGGCAACGCTCCTTGCGATGGTCGCTATATTTATCGCTAGCTACGTTCCGGCGCGGCGGGCTGCCCAGCTTCCGCCGGTCGCAACACTGCGGGGTTCCAGCGTATGAGTAGTGAACTTTGCCTCAGTTGTCGCGAAATCGAGCGCTACCTCGGCGAAGATGAGTCGCGCGTGCACGCCTTGCGCGGCGTATCACTCGATCTAGAATCGGGCAGTATTCACGCCGTGGTTGGCCCGTCGGGCTGCGGGAAAAGCACTTTGCTTTACATTCTCGGCCTACTCGATCAACCCGATGGCGGTTCGGTCACAATCAAGTCTGAACCGGTGTCGCATTTAGCGGACGACGAATTGGCGCGGCGCCGCAACGAGCTGATCGGTTTCATTTTCCAGTTCCATTTCTTGATGGAGGATTTCAGCGCGCACGAAAATGTCATGATCCCGATGCGCCGGCTTGGGCACCTCACCGAGGCTGACATGCGCGATCGGAGCGCAGCTTTGCTCGAAGCAGTTGATTTGGGCGATAAACTTGATAGGCAGAGCCGCCATCTTTCCGGAGGAGAGCAACAGCGTGTCGCCATCGCCCGCGCGCTTGCCAATGATCCGCAAGTGATCCTGGCCGATGAACCAACGGGCAACCTCGACACTCGCAATTCGCAGCGCGCTTTTGAATTGCTC